>JACCDZ010068892.1_pt1 | contig 14199 bp, 16 predicted proteins | sample 7449551 | NCBI WGS metagenome assembly JACCDZ01 (sample SAMN15323452, study PRJNA562643) | freshwater metagenome | isolation source: river surface water | place: USA:Blue River Watershed | collected 2017-08-18 | reverse complement strand
GACAAAGTCGCTTTTACCTGGCAATCGGACAGATACTTTGCCGCGCACGCGGCCGATAAAGTGCCAGCCTAAGGCGCTCACTTCTTTAAACCACGGCACTTTGAAGCCCGCATCGGTGACAATGACAGGTCGGCAGCGCTTGGGTAGCATTGCTTTTAGCCGAGTCAAAAAGGCTTTGTGAAGATGCGGGCAGTTGTAATCGGATTCGGTCGCGACCATCTGCAGCAGAGTCATCGCCCGGCCTTCCACAGCAAGGCTGGCGCGCAAAATAAAATGGCGACGCTCTTTATCGGCGTTACTCCAGTCAACCAAGATAAGTGGTTGTTTTCCTTTGACTAAAGCCCCAGTCATAGCCGCATAAAACACAGGAACTTCCTGCTGCATCGTGGTGTGGCTGAGCAACCGGTCTGCGCGTTTAATGCAATGCTTTTCTTGCGCATCACTGTCAATGCCCCGGCCAATTGCAGTCACAGAGCACTGACCGTTGGTAAGCAGACTTTGCAAGGACGCGGTCAGTGAATTCAGAAGATGTTTGTTAAAAGATTTTGGGGTGACAATTTCGAGAAAATCGGCGAGCATGGCTTGAACGTTCATGGCGTGTTCTTAGGTATGGTGTTTTTGGCGAAAGATCAGATCAGGAACTGCCATGAATGTTCCCGTCTTCACCTAAATTATTGTTTTATCTATACAACTTCTGGGGATACCTCAGCAACTTTCCTCAAATAACCAATTAGAAGAAAATTTAATATGACAAAAGACATAGTCTATAAAATAAGCCATCTCAATAAGATATTTTCTTGAGCCTCTGTTATATAATCCTTTAGAGATCCTTACTCGAATAAGGTCTGCTTTAACATCTTTGTTTGCTCTAAAGTAAACGCGTATACCTTTTTCAAAATAATATTCTGTTCCAAAGGCATTACCTTCAATTTCCCATTCACTTTGATGGATTTGCTTTTTAGTTGCAACTCCACGAAGAAATTTTCTAGCTACTTTCAGATTTTTGGGTAAGCAATCACCGGATCTAAATCGAATTAATTTCTCACAACAATCAAGTAAGTAACGCTTTACCAGCGCTTCTTTACTTTTGTTCTGACTGATTAACCTTAGCTTGTTAGTTAAATTCATACTCTAGGCATCATCTGGATGCATAACTACCAAAGCAGCGGCGCGCTTTAGCGCGTCCAGCCCACAGGGCGATGCTGCCTTTGCTTGTTATGTGTTTACTTGATTGCATAGTTTTTATATTTAACAACAAACTCTTTTGCAGCTTCTAATGTCTCAGGGTAAGGCACTGTTTCAATTGAATTTCCTTCGATACGAATTTTCTGAAACCGAAACCCATGATCGAATAGGAATGCAACTTTTTGCCACTGCTTAAGATCATCTTTTTTAGGTGCTTTAAAGTGCCGGCCCATGTTATGGGCGAGTCCGCCACAATCAGGGCATTTAAGTTCTTTTGGGCATTCTTTAGCAAGATTGAACTCTCGTTTGAATGATTTCCGACAACTTAAACATGCAAATGCCATGTTGTATGGTGTTGGCACGTACTATCCCCTTTCACATAACTACCAAATTTAGCGCGGGAAAACGCGCATGCGTTTTGCCGTCGCAGCCCATGCGCAGCATGGGCGACTAACATTTGCTTGTTAGGCCCATTTGTTGCGGTATACATAAAGGCACGTACCTGCGACAAAAAGACCAACCAGCGAAGGTGATATTAACCCAATCAATTTATCTAAATTAATTGCCAAGCCAGTGAAAAGTGAGGTTATCAGATAGAAAGTAAATGCATTTGAAAAAAATATAACAAACGCAGTAAAACCAATCGATCGAAACTCTAACCGTGAATTATCTTCGATCCATCCTCGACGAATCAAAAACAATAAAAACCCTATGATGTGGCATATCAGATAAAAAGTAGCTTCAATGAAAAAAACCATTGAACCTAAATGTGCATCCCCTTTGGGATTCACTAGGTAGCTTCCCAGTACTAACAGCGAAATCGGAATAAATCCTGATATAAAAATTATGAATGCTGGTTTCATTGGTGCCTAACGCTTCAAGAACCGGTGCTGCTTGCAGCATCCGTGTTACTTGACTTGTTAGCAATACATTCTACTCGTTTTAAGTAACCTGATTTAGTTAGAACCTGCGAGCCTGACGGATAGCTGTTAATGAGCAGGTCGCCGTTGTTCAATTTCCAAGATGATTTAGGCATGCCGATGAGGCTAAACAACTTGGTCAACTTGAACTGATTAGTGATTAAGTTCACTTCACCTTCATTCGACATCATATGCGATATGCCGGAGGTTACTACCAATCCAAATGGCATTTCGTAAATATCTTCGACGTTCATTTCACCAATTAGTACAACTCTATCATTCTCATCTATAAGAACTAACTCACCACCAAACTCGCCGTTGTTGGACCCAGCAAGAAGATTACCATCCAAATTAACTATTAAATCTGGCTGGATTATTTGGCGTTCAACAGCAGTCCCACCTTCGACGTTGGGTGATCTACGAAGAAAAGACTTTTCGTATTTTCCAGTGTTTCGATCCACTAATTTTAAAATAATATCTGGACCAAGTTCCGTCTTTTGTCCTAACTTACTTTGAGCACTAATAAACTCCTCAATACCAACGTCTTCAATCGAACTTATAGTCAAACCCTTGAACTCTCGTTTATTCGGGTACTTAGACGCATCGTATGAGCCACAGTCGATCTTTTCGAAAAATTCGGCCTGGACAAAAAATGGCAAAAGAAAAATGACGATACCAAAGTATTTCAATGGACTTTCCTTGTATTGCTAACTATCAAATTTAGCGCGGGAAAACGCGTATGCGTTTTGCCGTCGCAGCCCATGCGAAGCGTGGGCGATTAACATTTGCTTGTTAGCTTACAAGCTTCCAATACGATATTTTTTGAATTCAATTGTATTTCTCGGATTTCTTCAGTTTCATTTTCATACAAATATAATGTGCCCGATATTTCTGCATTATTTTTGTCAAAATCTTGTTCAGAAAGAACGATCATATTAGAAAGCTCATCAATCGACTTAAGAAAACCAGCTCCATGGGCTGCGCCCATATCAATTTTAACACCCAGTTCAGGAACTGAACTGAAAGACCAATCAGAAGGAACTTTCATCACTTTATGCAATTTAAATGCTCTAGCCGTTATTGCGATCGCAGAAATCCTCTCGTTATGAGCAAGCTCAACCCCTTTAAGACTAACAATATATTCTTGGGAATGAACGGCCAGAGAGAAAAAGGGAATAAAGACCAAAAGCGGCTTCAAAAACAAAATGATTACTCCAATGCTAACGCCGCGCTAAACGGCCGAAGTGGAGGCGAGAAGCGCCGCAACTGAGGTCCAAGCACAGCTTGCTGTGCTGAAGTTTGAGCGCATTGTTATGCATTGATACCCGCCAGCAAAGTAGTTGCTAAGCATAGTAACAGACCTAGAATAAGATGAATTGAACGGTAAATGGCATGTTCTTCATTCTCCGCTGACAAACAGTGTGCCGTATATAATGTATACATATTTAATTTGAATGCAAAAGCGTAAACCCATTGTATTCCTATACAAAAAATAAAAAGCGCGCAGATCCAATCACTAAACCCTTGCTTGTTATTTAGAACTATTCCTGAAAGAGAAAAGAACCCAAAAGCAATGAATAAAAATAAAAGCTTGGCTTTCATGAAACATCTCGATTTTGCAAATTATGCATAACGCCAAAATAAGCGGCGTCGCGTAGCGACGTCCGACGCTGAAGGCGCGAACTTGATTGACGTGTTATGAGTCTTAGCTGGCAAAAGCATCAAAAGTGACCTCTGTAAAATACTCATGAGAAATACCTAAAGTTAACCCGCCAAACTCTAGTTGTGAGCCGTCAGATTTTTCAGCCCATATACGCTCCGCCTCGAGCAATTCGATTATGCTAGAAGAGTCGCGGACGCCTGACAGCTTAACTGAAACCTCACCATCTTCATGAGTGAATGTAAAGGAAACGAGATAGGCATTATCTTCACGTTTTACATGGAACTCATTTATCGAGACGCTTTTGTAGATTTTACCGAGCTCCACGATTCCCTCTTGACTCATAACGACGCCCGCAGCGGCGAGCGGAGCGAGTCCAGCAGCCGAAGGCTGCGTGCTGCCTGGCCTTGTTATGTGATGACTCGCAAGCCACTCTTAATCTTGAAATTCCCATGGGATCTCCTCTTTGAACAGCGCAATTGCTTGCTCAACAAGCTCTAGAGCGAGTTCCTTTTTGTAAAGAGTTACTTCTCTGGTCTTTTTAGTGTCATCGCGAAAAACTTCCAGAATCATATTGTTGCCAGAATAAATCTCAATTCCGATTCCATCCCGGCTACCAACATCACTCGCTACAACGTACTTTTCGATCTTGGGGTATTTATCCATGTTCGTTACTCGCGATGCCCACATAACGCCCCGCTAAACGGCGAGCGCTAGCGAGTCCGGTGGAGGCCACGTTTTTCGTGGCCGGAACGAATTTAAGCGGCTTGTTAGGCATGTATACTTTCATACGCTTCAGTTACCCGCTGCCAGCAAAGTTTGATTTCTTGAATGATTGTTGCGTTGCCATGAATCGAGTTTGGACGAATTTTCGCTGGTAAATTTTGAAGCAACCAGGAATCCGGCCAGCCTTCCCATACACCCGCAACACTCCTAAGATTTCCTTCCAGAACTGGGTAAACTTCATACCAAAGAATATCTTCCGCTTCTGATAAAGAGAGCCCGCATTCTGAAACAGTACGAGCAATATATGCAAATACGTTGTCTTCTATTTCAGTATCCAAAAATAGATCGGACAGTGCTCGCCAAATTTTGAGCCTATCTTCGGTGCTCATACTGATGCTGCCTAACAATTTCATCAAAAGGAAAAACCACGCTTTAAAGCAGGGCTCGCCCTTTCTATTTTTTTAACATTATGCGACGTTAACGTAAAAATATATAAATCTCAAGGCTTTAGCGGCACACACCTTGTAGCAGGAAAAACAAAGCGTGGGGAAACCCGCCGAATTCTTTTATATCATCTATTTAACATCTATGCATGAGAGATATTGGTCACTCGATGTTGCTTAGGCATTCAAAATAGGCACAAAGTCAATATCCAACAAGTCGGTAGTTGTGGTGGCATTGCGGTGGATGTGGAGCGGCGATTTATTTGCCATACGTGGTAAAAGGCAGCTGACATCAGGCGGTACATTGAATGCAGTTTATCAGTCCTGACGCATTCTATGAATCAAACCTAGCCTAACGAAGCTGATGTGTCGGATCTGGCTGTGCATGCAACACGCGGACAATTTCGACCTGATTGCCGGTGAGACGATAAAATTAATTGGTTGTGTCAGGGGGTACAACCGCACATTTGCCACTAAATCAGGACGCTCAACACCCTGCTAAAGCGCCCCCTGTCTCAACAGCTTAACTTTGTAAGGCTTTTAACGCGTGAATGGGGTCGGCATCGAGGATTTTTAGTAAAGCGCGGGCAGGCCCAGTAGGCTGGCGGCGGCCTTGCTCCCAGTTTTCTAAGGTGCGTTGACTGACTCCAACAAGGTTGGCAAACCGCTGCTGGGTCAGGCCAGTTTTGGCTCGAATGGCTTTGACTTCGGGGTCCGCAACCACAGTGACGCGGCCTGCGGCTAATTTCTGCTGCTGGATGTCATCGGCTTGCTGGACACTTGCCAGCAGTTCGTTAAACAATTCGTCGTTCATGTGGACCACCTTTGGACAATGGCTCGCAGTGCACTGAGCTGCGCATCCGTCAAATTCTCTTGCTCGTTTTTTGGATAGGCCAGCAACATGAACAGTTGCTCGTCTGCGTTCATCCAATAATAGATAACTCGCACCCCACCGCTTTTACCGCGGCCCTGCAGAGCCCAACGTAGTTTGCGCAAACCACCGCTGTTTTTAATCACAACACCCAGCTCGGGACGCATGATCAGAGCTTCTTGTAATGCGAGATACTCGTCATCACTCATGAGCTCAGTAATCAATTTGGTGAAGATCGGTGTTTCGATGATCATCATATGAATGCACTCTATACGCCAATGGCGTATTTTTCAAGTTGGAATTCGTTGACTAACCGCCTTACCGCAGCGGCACAAATAGCCTTGTATTCATGCGTTCCATCATTAGCAGGCCTATGCAGTGATTAGAGCGGCTGCTTTATGCATAGCTGACCGCAGTGAAAATAAACAATTAATTTACATTTAAATTACTTTTAGAGGGTGCACACAAAGATAGAAAGGGAGCGCCTAAGCAATGACACGATTGTTTCAAATATCCGTCAGGTTGATGTTTTTTAAACAGATTTCTAAACGGGAGCCCAAATCAACTATGAACCGGTAGGCCGTCTCACGGCAGGTTTACGTACCGCTGAGCCTGCCAAAGATGAAGCTGAAACACACTTTGGCTGTGGCTGACGAGCCGGTCTTTCGGGTTTACCTAAAACAAAAGGCACCGCAGTGCCTTGTGTTATTTGCGCCAGTGCCGCCACTACAGCGGCCAAGGGACTGGTTACAACTCCCGCACCCACAGGTTGCGAAAGCTGATCGGGTTGCCGTGATCTTGCAGTTTCAGCGGCAGGCAGCCGTGGGCTGTGTAGCTAGGTGCGCCGATCCACTCGGTATTGCCAAGGATTTGCGTGTGGTTTTGCACTAGCACGCCGTTGTGCAGCACAGTGACAAAGCCTGGGCTAGTCAGCTTGTTGCCGTTAAAACGTGGCGCGTTGTAGATGATGTCGTAACTTTGCCACTCGCCCGGGGCGCGGCTGGCGTTTACCAGCGGGCTGGTTTGTTTGTAGACAGAACCGGCTTGGCCGTTGCTATAGGTTGGGTTGTTATACGAATCAAGCACTTGCACTTCATAGCGGCTTTGCAAAAACACGCCGCTGTTGTTGCGCTGCTGGCCGGTTTTGCCGGCGATGTCGGTGGGCGTGCGCCATTCCATGTGCAGCTGCACGTCGCAAAATGCTTGTTTGCTTTCAATATCCCCCGCGCCCGGTTTAACCGTCAGCACGCCGTCTTTTAACTCCCAGCCTGCGGGCGCTTTGCTGCCAACCGCTTGCCATTGGCTTAAATCCAGCAAGTTAATGGCATCGGACGGCGCCTTGCCAGCATCAGCCTTGACCACCGGCACCTGTTGCCACACTTCGGTGATGGCCGCGATTTTTTGCCGCTCTTCGTTACTTAATTTACTGTAATCAACCGCTTGCGCCAGCACGGCGCTGCTAGCAAGGCCCGCCAGCAACACAGATATGACTTGGACTAACACCTGCTTCATACGATCTCTCCGTGCAACGAGCCAGCCGCCAGCCCGTCGTGTTGTTAAATTCTGTTCATGTGCAATGCCTTGGGTGTGCACATTGCGCGGCCGCGGCGGCGCCTATTGCCAGCCGCGGTGCTCGTTACCGCCAGTTTCATCCAAACAACGCGCCAGAAAACCCAGCGCGCTCGTCGCTTACCGCCAACTGGCTTAGCCGCCGGTCGCCCAGGCCCGATCGCCTTTTTTATACGGCAAATCGCCGTTGTAATGCCCAGGCACGGCTTGGTAGCGCAGCACTTGGGTGCCCCCCACCTTGGAGGTAAAAAAAGTGAAGATCGACAGCTGTTTGAGCAGCACAAAATAATGCGGCGCGCCGTCACGTTGCTTGCGTTTACTGTCTGACAAGGAGCTATTACCACTGCCGCCGCTGCTGGCGTTTTTCGACGCGGTATCCAGCGCTTGCAATAACGTCAGCTTTTGCGCGGCGGTTAGCGCCAGAAAATCGTTGTTAAACTGATGTTCAGCCAAGGCGCGAATATCAACAAGGCCCGCTTTGACCAGCTGCTGCTGCGCTGGCTCGTAGCAGTCGCGGATAAAGGTCGCCATCACGGCGCCACAACCGGCGGCTTTGGCGCCTGGCGTCTGGGTCGCCGGTAAAATGGTTTCGGCAATGTCATCGAGCAATTGCACGTCTTTAGCGCTGAAGTCGACACTCGCCTCGCTTGCAGCTGACGAAGCACCGCCTGCCGCCCACGCCTCTGCCCCGACAAACGCCATCCCGGTAGCAGCGGCGATCATTTTTAATAAGTCACGACGTTCCATCACAGCTCTCCTTTTTTCAAGGCGTCGACCGCAAAGTTGGCCGCCCGCGCCGTCAGCGCCATGTAGGTTAAGCTGGGGTTGACACACGACGCTGACGTCATCGCCGCGCCATCGGTGACAAACACGTTCGGCGCATCCCACACTTGGTTGTTGCCGTTGAGCACCGACGACTTGGCGTCGCGGCCCATCCGCGCTGTGCCCATTTCGTGAATGCCCATGCCAGGGCCATATTCACCTTCGTACCCTTGCACGTTTTGCACGCCCGCCGCTTTGAGAATTTCAATCGCGTCTTGTTGCATGTCTTTGCGCATTTTCAGTTCGTTGGCTTTCAGTTCCACGTCCATCGCCAGCACCGGCAAGCCCCATTTGTCTTTGACGGTTTTGTCCAAGAAGATGCGGTTGCTATGGTCCGGTAACATCTCGCCAAAGCCGCCCATGCCGATGGTCCAGCCGCCCGGCTCCGTTAAGGCGTCTTTTAAGTTGGCGCCGATGGCCAGTTCCGCCACATCGCGCCGCCAGCCTTCGCGACTGGCCGAGCCTTGGTAACCAAAGCCACGCACGTAGTCACGTTTGTCATCGCCCCAGTTGCGAAAGCGTGGCACGTAAAAGCCCGATGGCCGGCGTCCCGAATAATATTTGTCGTCAAAGCCTTCGACTTGGCCCCAAGCGCCGACGTTTAAGTGATGGTCCATCACGTTGTGGCCCAGTGCGCCGCTGCTGCTACCAAGGCCGTCAGGCCAAATGTCGGTGGCCGAATTCATCAGCACCCAGGTTGAGTTAAACGCCGAGGCGTTTAAGAACACAATTTTGCTTTTGAATTCATAGGTTTGATTGGTTTCGCTGTCGATGATCTCAACGCCCGACGCTTTTTTGGTGTTTTTGTCATACAGCACCCGCGTCACAATCGAAAACGGCCGCACTGTTAAATTGCCGGTTTTCAGCGCCACCGGCAGCGTGGCCGATTGGGTACTGAAATAACCGCCAAACGGACAGCCCAACCAACATTTGCTGCGATACTGACAACCGACGCGGTTTTGCTCCGGCTTAGGTTGGGTGATATTGGCGCAGCGGCCGTGGATCATCACACGTTTGCCGCCGTATGCCTTTTTAATCCGCGCCGCCACCGATTGTTCCACCACATTCAGCGGCACCGGCGGTAAATACTGGCCATCTGGCAACACATCCAGCCCTTCCCGCGTGCCGGCGATACCTGCAAACCGCTCGACATAGTCGTACCAAGGCGCTAAATCGCTGTAACGAATGGGCCAGTCGACCGCGATGCCGTCTTCCAAGTTGGCGGTAAAATCGCGCTCGTTTAAGCGATAACTTTGTCGGCCCCACAGCAACGAGCGGCCACCCATGTGATAACCACGGAACCAGTCAAAGCGTTTTTTCTCGACGTACGGCGACTCTTTTTCGTTGGCCCACATGCCAAAGGTGCTTTCATTGAGCGGGTAGTCGCGCGACAGCACCGGGTAGTCTTTTTTCATCCGCTGCGTTGGCGCATCGCGGTGCGGGTAGTCCCAGGCTTCTTTAAACGCATTGGGGTAATCTTTGATATGTTCGATGTTGCGGCCGCGCTCGAGCAGCAACACTTTGAGGCCTTTTTCGGTCAGCTCTTTGGCCGCCCAACCGCCGCTGATGCCGGACCCTACCACGATTGCGTCAAAATAATTTGTTGTCATTGTGTCTACCTTTTGCGGGTGACGGGTCTTGCGCCCATGCACCTGACTGTGGGCCCAAGGCCCCCCTGTTGCTTGTCGTGCTTGTGATGTTTTTATATGTCTTTGTTATAAAACGTTTTATAGCCTTTATTTACGCAAGCCATCAGACATCACAGATGTTGATCGCCTGCGCCAGCGCGTTGGCGCGCGCCGCTTTATCCGCCCCGGTCGGAATAAATTCTTGTGCTAGATAGCCCTGAAAACCGCTGTCAGCGATGGCTCGGGCGATCGCCGGGTAATACAGCTCTTGCGTGTCATCGATTTCATGCCGCCCCGGCACACCAGCCGTGTGGTAGTGGCCAAAATACTGGCCGTGCTGGCGAATACTGGCGATGATGTCGCCTTCCATAATTTGCATATGGTAGATATCAAACAGCAGTTTGAAATTTGGGCTGCCCAAGCGTTTGCACAGCTCAATGCCAAAAGCGGAGCTGTCAGCTAGGTAATCTGGATGGTCGACCTTGCTGTTAAACAGTTCCATCTGGATCACCACACCGCGTTTTTCGGCGTGTTTGATGATGCGCTGCAAGCCAATCACCGCAAAGTTCAGCGCGGTTTCGCGATCTAACCCGCGGGCGTTGCCAGCAAAACAAATCAAGTTGGTATACCCCGCATCAGCCACCAAATCGATGTGTTTTAAATAGCGCTCGACCAGCACCTCATGGAATTCGATGTGACACCAACCGTCTTTTAAATTCAGCTCAGCGCCGTTACACATCGAGCAGTGCACGCCATGTTTTTTCAAAATCGGCCACTCGTCAGGCCCGACCAAATCGATGGCATTAACCCCCAGCGATTTAACCAGCAGGCACAGCTCATCCAGTGACAAGTCGCCGTAAGTCCAGCGCGCCACACCGTGCTGAATGCGGCCTTTGCGCGCAGGCACTGCACTCTTGGAAACGGCGTTCTCGGAAACGGCGCTTTGGGAATTCAGCGCTTCTGAGTCCAAGTGACCATTAAAGTCGTGCGGCATGGCACTTGTTGCCGCGCCGCTACTGGCACAGCCCGACAGCGCCTGTGCCAACACAGCGCCGCTACCCAGCGCGGCCGCCATTTTTAACAGCTTACGCCGCGTTGGCTCTGCGGTTTGAATTGCGGTTTGCAGCTCGGCTGACGTAAGCCCTGCGCCCTTGGCGACGTTGCTATTCATGCCGCCTCCTTGCGCTCGCCTTTAAACAACAGCACAAACAGCACCAACACCACGGCGGCAAAGCCAGCTGGGAATAACCATACCTGCTGCCAATCCACACCACCTGCTTGGCTGTGACTGGCCGTAATGTGGCCGGCCACCGCAAAGCCAATCAGCATGCCCACACCATAGGTGGCCAAGGTGATAAGACCCTGCGCCTGCGATTTCACGGCGCTACCTGCTTTGCTGTTGGTGTAAATCTGACCCGACACAAAGAAGAAGTCGTAACAGATGCCGTGCAGCACTATGCCTAAAATCAACAGCCAGACGCCGTCATTGGCATCGCCAAACGCAAACAACACATACCGCAGCACCCAAGCCGCCATGCCAAGCGCCAGTGTCCAGCGAATGCCAAACCGGGCCAAAAACAGCGGCAACGCCAGCATAAACAACACTTCCGAGGCTTGGCCTAACGTCATTTTGCCGGTGGCGTTTTCCACACCAATGCCGGTTAAAAACGGATTGGCGTTTTGGTAATAAAAAGCCAGCGGGATGCAAATCAGAATTGATGCGACAAAAAACATTAAAAAGTTTTTGTCTTTCAACATCGTCAATGCATCCAACCCCAACAGTTCACGCGCACTGACCGACGTGCCACGTGCTGCCGGAGGTGTCGCCGGTAAGCTGAAACTATAAAAACCCAGCAGCAAGGACGCGCCACCGGCTAATAAGAAGGTATTTTTCAGCGCACCTTGCGCCAGCGCGTCTTGCGCATCCCAGCCAAACAGGTACGAAATGACTAAACCGGCGGCGATCCAACCGACCGTGCCCCACACTCGAATTTGGCCAAATTCTTGATCCGGTGCGCGCAGCTGACCAAACGACACCGAGTTCACCAGCGCGAGCGTCGGCATGTACACCAACATGTAGGCCAGCACCAGCGGATAGAAGCTTGCAAAATCAGTACTTTGCGCCATCGCCCACATCAAACCAGCGCCGGCTAGATGCAAAATACCCAACAGCCGCTCGGCGTTAAAAAAGCGGTCGGCGATCAGCCCGACAAAAAACGGCGCGATAATGGCGCCCCAACTTTGCGTCGAAAAGGCTTGGCCAATTTCTGGCCCTTGCGCTTGCAGGTTGGCGCCTAAAAAGGTGCCCAAGGTGACAAACCAAGCGCCCCAGATAAAAAACTGTAAAAACATCATCAGGCTTAACCGCGCCTTGATGCCGCTGCTGGCAACCGTGTCGTTCATACTGTCCCCTGTTATCGTTGTTGTAAGTGATTGTCTGTACGAAGTATTTCTGGTTTAACTGAGTTTTAATCCAAGCCCAAAATACGTCGATTGCGCGACTCGCTCGCGGCGCCGCCGGCAAAATCATCAAAGGCTTTGCTGGCTTTGTTGATCAGGTGCCGTTGGATAAAAGGCGCGCCTTCCGCAGCGCCTTGCGCCGAGTCTTTTAAGCAACATTCCCATTCCAGCACCGCCCAGCCATCAAAGCCGTATTGAGTTAACTTGCTGAAAATGCTCTTAAAGTCGACTTGACCATCGCCAAGCGAACGAAACCGCCCCGGCCGGTCGACCCAATTTTGGTAACCGCCATACACGCCCGAGCGGCCATTGGGCCGAAACTCTGCGTCTTTGACATGGAACATCTTGATGCGGCTGTGGTAGCGGTCGATAAAATCCAGGTAATCCAGCTGTTGCAGCACAAAGTGGCTGGGATCAAACAAGATATTGGCGCGCGGATGGTTGTTGGTTGCCGCTAAAAAACGCTCAAAGGTAGCGCCATCGTGCAAGTCTTCGCCCGGGTGAATTTCGTAGCAGACGTCCACGCCCGCCTCGTCAAACGCATCTAAAATCGGCAGCCAACGCGCCGCCAATTCAGCAAAGCCTTGCTCGACCAACCCCGCCGGCCGCTGCGGCCAGGGGTACATCAAATGCCACAACAAGGCGCCAGAAAACGTCGCATGCGCTTTTAAACCAAGCCGCGCACTGGCCTTGGCCGCCAGTTTTAACTGCTGCACCGCCCACTCGGTACGCGCTTTCGGATTGCCGCGCAGCTGCGCCGGCGCGAAGTTATCGAACAGTTCGTCATACGCCGGATGCACCGCCACCAATTGGCCCTGCAAATGGGTCGATAACTCAGTGATTTGTATACCCGCCGCCGCACACACCGCCGCCATCTCATCGCAATAAGCTTGGCTAGCCGCGGCTTTTTCTAAATCAAAAAACGCCGGATCATTGGTCGGCACCTGCACGCCTTGGTAGCCTAAATCCGCCGCCCAACGCGCCATCGCCGCCAAACTATCAAAAGGCGCCGCATTGCCGACAAATTGCGCAAGGAAGATCGCCGGTCCTTTGATGCTCATACATGGCTCCTTTTTTTATTCACCTGTGTGTTTTTTGCTAAATCGTTTTTTTGCCTCAGCGGCAGGCGTGGTTTTTTGGTTAGCACGCTGGTTTGTTATTCTTTGTAAAATCGTTTTCGCCTTCGCAGCGAGCGCGTTTTTGTTAGAGCTCGCAGGCTGGTTTTTTTAAATCTTATTTCGCCTTCGCGGCGTGCCGTTTTAAAAGCTTTCGGCTTTGCCGAGGCACTTTCTTTGCTGGCAAAGAAAGTACCCAAAGAAACCAGCCCCGGGATCGCTCGAAATCCCGCTAAAAAATTCGCTCGCCAAGGCGCCGTCATAACTCGGCTCGCGCTACCGTCGCGAGCCTCAAACATATGCCGGCTTAAAACCTTGGCAAACGATTTTTTAACGGCTCGCTTTACGGGGCGGGTAAGAGCACAAGCCAAGAGCAAAACAGTTCATTTGTTCTGACGACTACTGCTATTCGCTTTTATCCTTTGCCAACCTGTGAAAAACATTTTTAACGAACACCCACAGAGACCAACCATGTGAAGTATTCAAAAATTCAGCATTTCCAACTCTTGTCGCTGCTTGTCGCTGTTGGGGTCCCCGTAAAGCGAGCCTGTCGAAAACGAGTGGCCAAGGTTTTAATTGTGCGACGACCAGACACATATGTCCGATTCTCGCCCGAGACGGGGTAAGCACATTTAAAAACTAAACCCATTCACCTCACCAATATGCTGCTACCGCTTGTCGCTGTTGGGGTCCCCGTAAAGCGAGCCTGTCGAAAACGAGTGGCCAAGGTTTTAAAACGGCGTATGTCTGAGCGGGCCGACGCTAGCGGCACGCGAGTTACGCCGTTGCCTTGGCCGCTT
>JACCDZ010748924.1_pt1 | contig 14203 bp, 15 predicted proteins | sample 7449551 | NCBI WGS metagenome assembly JACCDZ01 (sample SAMN15323452, study PRJNA562643) | freshwater metagenome | isolation source: river surface water | place: USA:Blue River Watershed | collected 2017-08-18 | reverse complement strand
CGACCAAGCTCGAGATACTTCGAACGCTTATGTTCGACACCGAGGTCATCGTCATCGACCCGGAGAGGGAATACGAGTACCTCGCACAGGCTACAGGCGGCCGCCTGTTCAATATCTCACTCTCAAGCGAGCACCACATCAACCCGTTTGATCTCCCAAAGCCTCTTCCTGACGAATCACCATCAGATGTGCTCCGTTCAAACATCATCCACCTCGTAGGACTATTCCGCATTCTCCTCGGCGGACTCACCCCCGAAGAGGATTCCATTGTAGATCGTGCTATATCAGAAACATACGCACTCAAAGACATTACGGATCAAACAGCAGACTTTTCAACAATTGAGCCACCGCTCATGGGAGATTTCGAAATGGTACTCGCATCTATGGAAGGAGCCAACTCACTTCTCGAGAGACTCCGAAAATTCACCCACGGTACCTGGGCAGGATTCCTCAATCAGCCGACAAACGTGGATATTAATAAAAAACTGGTTTGTTTCTCTATTCGTGATATGGAGGACGAGCTCAAACCTGCGGCAATGTACATCATTACGCACTACATCTGGAATGCAATTCGAAAAGAGCTCAAAAAACGCCTCCTTGTGGTAGACGAGGCGTGGTGGATGCTCAAATCTGATGACACAGCATCATTCCTATTTATGATGGCAAAACGAGGACGAAAATACTTCCTTGGACTCGCAACAATTACCCAAGATGTAGGGGATTTCATCAAATCTCGCTATGGTATTCCTATTGTTACCAACTCATCTATTCAAATCCTCCTCAAGCAATCACCGTCTGCAATTGACACCCTTGCCCAAGTCTTCAATCTCACCAACTCTGAAAAAGTAAGACTTCTCGAATCGAACGTAGGGGAGGGAATATTCTTTGCTGGTATGAAACACGTTGCTATCAAGGTTGTTGCCAGCTACACAGAGGAGCAAATTGTGACCTCTGATCCAAACCAGCTCCTCGCTATTCGAAAAGCGAAACAAGATCTTGCTGTACAGTCAATCAGTGCAGGAACAGATACGTCGCAAGCGAAGATGGTGAATTAAATAGAAGTATCAGTATTAGAATAAGTATTAGTATGGGGAACAAAAAAGTGGCGCACCCTGCGGGTGCGTCACTTTTACATTTATACTCATTCTTATACTTATACTTATACTTTTTGCATGCTATACTTTTACTATGAAACAAGTGGTCTTATTTCTCGCCATAATCATTCTATTTGGCACACATCATGCATCCGCTCAAGAGGTTGCTGGCGGGGGAATGTTTGATACCGGTATCAATGGGTCAGATATTGATCTCGAAATGACGCCGACAGATCCGGCACCAGGAACTATCGTATCTCTCCGTATACGAAGTGACGTAATTGATCTCAATCGCTATAACATCACATGGTTTTCAAATGGAACAATTATTAAAAAGGGAGTAGGGGAACGAACAATAAGCGTCACTGTTCCAGACTATGGAAAAGTGCTTGATATTCAAGTAATCACCGACCTCCCGACACAGTCAATTAGAAAAATTCTCCATCTGGCCCCCCAGGACACAACACTCATCTGGGAAGCAGTAGATTCGTATGTACCAATATTCTATAGAGGAAAAAAACTTCCCTCCAAAGAAGCTATTATTCGAGTTGTCGCTATTCCAAATTTTTCAGGAACAACAGCTACCTATACTGCACCGAAAAAGGATGTATATATCTGGAATCGAAATGATAACGTAATCACTGCAGCGAGCGGCTATGGAAAAGACTCATTTCTCATAAAACACAACAAGCTCCGTGGATCCGAGACCATCGAAGTAATTGCATCAAACAATGATCATAGTAAAGAGTCTGTTCAGAAAATCACTATCACCCCTGGCAATCCCCACATTGTTTTATATGAACAAAACCCCTCATCGGGAATGTTTCGAGCGGCCCGAAGCAGTAGAATCACTACGGATGCAAAAAATACAACACTTATTGCAGAGCCTTACTTTTTTTCACAAAGCAAAAGTGGCCTATTCGATAACCTCTCATTCTCATGGACACTCAACAATAAACCACTCACTGCAAGCGTAGGAAGAAACCTTCTTGTTCAGCATCCAACAGAAAACGGTGTCGCCACATTTGGTCTCAATATTCAAAATACCCTTACTAACCTGCAGCGTACATCTACAAACTTTGATATAGTATTCAAGTAGTATGAAATCTATCTTTTCAAAAAAACTCCTCTTCATCACACTTGGATCTCTCTTTGTTTTTGGATCAATCATTACTACCCATCTCGCAGTAGCCGAGAATGGATGCCAGATAGAATCTGCTGTATTCAACCCATCAGGGTTTCAGGCAGGCCCAGATAGAGACAATGATGGCGATCCGGATGGATTCTATGATGAAGGATCTGATATTGTCCCCGGAGTAAGCATTATCATAACCACACTCGGTTGTGCTGGGGAGAAAATTGAATTTAGCCTCGTAGAAGACGATCTCGGATTTAGTGATGACGTTGATGGTTCAGCTTTTGAAAATCATGAACTCATTGTTCCCGAGAGTAACCAAATCATCATTCAGGCTGGGGCGGGGGAAGATGAATGTGGAATACTATCTACACCAGACTGCCAATACTATCTAGAGGTTGGCCCTGAGAGCGACCTTTTGTCTTGGAGTTATTCCTCAAAAGGAAAACCTGATGGTGAACTATCATACAACTGTGATACAACCTGTGACGATGAGTGGCGCTATCTGAGCGACACAAGCGTAACTGAGAATGGCACACCTGTGTATCCAACCGAAGAAGCGCTCATGGGTGTTGGAAGTGGCCCCTGCTATGATGAGGCGGCAGGGGATTATATGGATGACTGTTATGAAATCATATCCGGACTTCCTATTTTAAATGAGGTAGGTGAACGACTTGACGCTATAAAGGATACAAAATCATTAACTGGTGTTTTTAATCAAATTTACACAATAGCAATTGGAGTGGCAGGAATACTAGCTGTTGTCATGATGATATTCCACGCCTGGGAATACCTCACCACTGAAAGCATAACTACAAAGGCATTACTCAAAGATAAGCTTCTCAAAATAGTGCTCGGCATCCTCCTTTTATTTGGCTCTGTTATTATCCTACGAACAATTAATCCGGACATTCTAAAGCTTGACCCCGGTATTGGAGACATAAACCTCAGCGGCACAGGAGGAGATTCAAATGATGGATTAAGCGTATCTCAAAACTACACAGCACCAACAGATACCCTATGCCCAACAAACGGAGGAGCGAGTGAAATCTCAGATATTATTGCAAGCCTTAACGGAAAAGTGACTTACCGCCTCGGAGGAAAAGGTGGTCCTGCACCTTACCCAGCTGATAATGCCACATGTTCAGACGGACAACCTTGCCAAAACTTCTGCCCCTCAGAAACCATATGCCTTGATTGCTCTGGTTTTGTAAACTACATCTATCATTGTGCCGGCATACCCACCATAAATGGGGGTACTGCGACAATCTTTGGAAGCACGAACGACGTTCTTACAGTAAAAAATCTCACAACTACATCTGTAACAGTTCTAGGAACAAACGGAGATGAAAACCTCACTCTTCAGGTAGGAGATCTCCTGGGTTGGCCACCTGCAAACGGAAAAGCTGGGCATGTAATAATGTATGTAGGGAACGGTCAGGCAGCTGAATCAACATCTGGACAAAACGGAAGAGACCCTGGAAAATCCCTAAAAATAGCAAGTGTGCTCAAATATAAAAACAAGATTAAATATATCCGCCCAATTGAACATTAATTATATGGAAAAAAGTCCTCTTAAAAAAATATTAATCTGGAGCCTCATCATACTGGTTGCCGTACTAGGAATTCTCTATGTTATATTCCGTCCAAAACTTTCTGAGATAGGAACAGTCCCGATTAAAGATATATTTACTCCCGGCCGATCATCATCAACACCACCAGAAAACATACCAACAGATCCTGGTACAGCAAACGAAGACGTGGTACCTAACCCATTTTCATCTATTAGTAATGGTGATCGATTTCGCCAAATAACCAACTTCCCTGTGAGCGGATATGGAGTATTCACAGGCTCACGAACCGAAGAAGAGTTTGTAATCGACCCGACAACAGGTGTTTCATCAACAATTACAAAAACAATTCCTGTGGAAATATTACGCTACATACAAAGAACTACAGGATATCTCTGGGATGCAGAAATTACCGAACTTGGCGTAAAACAAAAACAGGCAAGTAAAACAAGTGTTCCAAAAGTTACTGAAGGGTTCGTTCTTCCAAGCGGTAACACTGTTGTTATGCGGATCGCAGGAAGCAATAATACGACCATTGAAACATTTTTAGGAACCTTTCCACTAAAAAATCGAGTATTCACCTATTGCGGTGATTCTATTACGGCAGAGCTTGGAAAGGGTTCTACAAACAAGACACAGGTGAAGGCTCTCCAGATCTACCTGAAATCGACAGTGGCCCCGGCAATGACAGCAGACGGATCGTTTGGAAATGGCACAGAAAAGGCACTCAAAGATTTCCAAAAAGGAGCCGGACTTCCAGAAACAGGAAAGACTGATGAAGCTACCCGCACAGCAATTCAGACTGATTGCGATGAAAAACGTGCAGTATTTGAAGCCGAAAAGAATAGACCTGTAGACCTCGATGGTGGTTTCCTAGGGGAGGGTATTCAAAATATTACCTACAATCCTGATGGTTCAGAACTTTTTTATACACGAAATGAGGCGGGGGGTATTATTGGTTACACAATTCTCCCCGATGGATCAAAAGCTAAAAAAGTCTTTGACTCACCTTTCACAGAATGGTTTCCGCGATGGGTGAACAAGGACACTGTTTCGCTTAACACCTATCCATCTCGCGACATAGACGGATATCTCTATGCACTCAATCCTACTTCTGGAACATTTACAAAACGCTTCGGACCAAAACAAGGACTCACAACACTCATGAGCCCCAATGGCACATGGATTATATCGAGTGAGAGTACTCAAACAGGATTCCTCACAAAGCTCGTAAATCTCACAACAGGTGAATCAAAAGACCTCTCACTCGCAACGCTCCCGGAAAAATGTGCCTGGCAGGCAGGATCACTCTGGGCCATCTGCGCAGTGCCATCCCAGGTTCCGAGAGCTATGTATCCGGACGAATGGTATCAAGGACTCATAACATTCCAAGATGAGTTCTGGAAAATAGAAGTTTCACCATTTCGAACAACAAAACTATACACCCCGGAAAAAGATCATGATTTTATCAATCCCGTACTTGGACCAGATGGATCATTCCTCTATGTAACAGACAAAGAGACAGGGTATTTGTGGAATCTGAGAGTAGAGGAGTAGAGGAAAGAAAGTATTAGTATGAGTATGAGTATGAGAAAAACAGTCGCCCTTGGCGACTGTTTTTCTTTGTTTTTATACTAGTACTTATACTCATTCTTATACTGAGATCCCGCGCTTTTTCAACATCTTGATAATAATTTGCTCCTGTACGAGGGTGAACAGGTTTGATACAACCAAATAGAGCGTAATGGCTCCTGGGAGCACAATACCGAGCACAACCATCATGATAGGCATGGAATATTTCATAGATGACTGCATACTACTCATCATGTCAGCCATCTCTGGTTTTCCACCAACAACAGCAGATTTGTCCGTTAGGTCTTTTTTAAAGCTTGGAGAGAGCTGCATCTGAATGAATTGAGTAACTCCAGCAAGAATGGCAAGGATAATACTCTTTTCTGCGAGATTCATTCCGAGAAATACTGCACTAATAGTTTCTGGCATCGTAATAAAAGGGTACAGTGCCCCCTGGAATGCAGCAGCGCCATCTAGAATAACACGATAAAGTGCAATAATAATAGGAAGCTGGATGAGGACAACCAGACATCCTGCAAACGGATTCGTCTTGTGCTCTTTGTAGAGCTCCATCATTTTTTTTGACTGCTCTGTCTTATCAGGATAATCAGACTGAATTTTTTTGATAAGCGGCTGAAGTTTCTTTTGTTCAATTTGATAAATAGTTGCCTTGTACGAAAGAGGGGAGAGGATGAGCTTTACAACAACAGTGAGGGCCGCAATACCGAGACCCACATTCCCACCAAAGATGCCGACGAATAAAATAAGTGCATTTGCAAGCGGGTGAATGAATACAGTTTTCCAAAACATAGTAGTGGGAGTATAGCACGAGGAAAGTATTAGTATAAGTATGAGAATGAGTATAGAGACAAGAAAAAAACGGCAGCCAAAAGCCACCGTTTCTATACTTATTCTTATACTCTCTCCTTATACTAAATCAATCCTATTCTTCTGCCACGGATGACAGCGTAGAAATCGCCTAAAACCCATCCAGACACCTCGCCTTGCGCCATACTTCTCTATAGCTTGCTTTGTATATTCTGAACAATGTGGATGAAATACACAGCTATGGATAGAGTATGGTTTAATAGCTACCTGATACCAAGATATTATAACCAAAAGAAATCGTTTCATACGATTACAATCGAAGTTTCGAGATTTCATCTCGTACGAGCGTAACTGATAAATCTGTAACCGGCCTAGTAGGGGAGAGAATGAGAGAAATAGGATTTTGTAATACCTGGCGCGCGCCTTCATAACACACTCGTCGCGCACGATTCCGCGAAACCGCAGTTTTGGCCTGTTTTTTTGAAATCACTATAGCAATATGGGGGTAGTTATCAGGAGAAGGACTAATAGTAATACGAAATGATGGCGTCATAATGCGACGACCCTTCATAGCAGCAGAAAAGCTTATTCGGGGAATACGTTTAAGTCTTATCATAAGGAGAAAGATGAAAACCGGAGAGTTGCTCCGGTTTTCATTATACGTTATCTAGATTTATCTTGTGAGACAGAGAGTTTTACGCGCCCCTTCTGTCGTCGGCGACGAATAACGTTTTTGCCGTTTGTACTTTTCATACGAACCAAAAACCCGTGGGTTTTTGCTCGCTTTCTAGTTTTTGGCTTATAGGTGAATGACATACCGGGACAGTATACAGAAAGTCGTGAAAAGATCAAGGGTTTTACTTCTTATAAAGGGAAATGAGGCCTGAGAGGTGAGCTCAACCTGAACCGTGACTAGTTAGGGTTGAAATATACTAACTTTTCCAGGGAAAACCTTTACAATACCGTTTTCATCCACATATACACAGTTTTATCCACAGTTAATGAACAATAGTGTAAACACATTGACATTACTTGGGTTTTTCGGCACTTCAATGACTTTTCTTGCACCTATTTTATCTGTATCTGATATACTTATCCACAACTTATGAAAGATATCCACAGTGTATGGGAAAAGGCGCTTACCGATATAGAGCTTTCACTGTCGAAAGCCAACTTTAACACCTGGTTCAAACACGCTTTTCCTATTCGTGAAGAAGATGGAGTGATAACAATAGGAGTACCAAACGAATTTGTGAAAGAATGGCTCTACACCAAATACCACAAAGAGATTATTCGAGCCCTTCGTCAGCACGACGAGAACATTCGTGGGGTTGAATACACTATTTCAAAAAAAGATGACCAAGCGAGCCCACAGAAACAATCACAGCCTATAAAAACACCCGAGAACTCGACAAAAGAGCTTCCTCTCACTATTCCTATGGGGCGGCGTGACAACCTAAACCCTCGATATACCTTTGATACATTTATCATTGGTCCTTTCAACGAGCTTGCATACTCTGCATCCCAGGCAATTCTCAATAAGCCCGGTATTTATAACCCACTCTTCATTTATGGCTCAACAGGTATTGGAAAAACACACCTCATTCAGGCAGTAGGGAACACTCTCAAGGAGCGATTTCCAGGTATCCATGTTTACTATACAAGCTCTGAAAAATTCCAAATCGATTATGTAAGCGCTCTTCAATCAAATAAAATAAATAGTTTCAAGGAAAAATACCGAACCTATGACGTACTCATTATGGATGATATTCAGTTCCTCTCAGGAAAAGAACGTACCCAGGAAGAGCTCTTTCACCTATTTAATATTCTGTATGATAAAAACAAACAGATTATATTCTCATCTGATAAACACCCTAACTATATCCAAGGGCTCGAAGACCGCCTCAAATCTCGCTTTTCAGCAGGAATGATTGTGGATGTCTCAAAACCTGAATACGAGTCTCGTATGGCCATCCTCCAAGCTAAAACCAAAGAGCATAATGTCGAAATACCCTTTGAAATACTGGATTATATAGCGTCCCACGTAGAAGGTAATATTCGCGAACTAGAGGGAATATTGAACTCACTCCTTATTCAAACAGGGGTAAAACAACGCGCACTCTCACTTGCTGATGTGAAATCTCTCATTAAAAACAACATTAAACCTAAAAAGAATGTTGCCATTGAGGATATTATTAAAATAATCGCAAACTTCTACAGTATCGAGGAATCTCTCGTCTATGAAAAGACGAGGCGAAAAGAGGTTGTACGTTGCCGCCAAGTTGCCATGTATCTCCTCCGAGAAGATTTTTCTATTTCTTTCCCCCTTATTGGGCGAAAACTTGGGGGGCGAGACCATACAACAGTTATTCACTCATGCGAAAAAGTAAAACAAGATGTACAAGTAGATAGCACACTCATGCGAGAAATTGAGCAGATCCGTGCCATGCTCTCAACATAAACTGGATAAACTATGTGGATTACTTGTGGATGAAAAGAAGGGAAGAGTGGAACAAGTTGGGTATAAAAATAGTTTTTATATTTTTTATAAATTACTCCACACTTCTCCATATGATTATCCACAAATATTCGTACTCGATTATCCAAAATCAGGTATAAAATATAAGCCTTATTCTCTATCCACAGTATCCACACCCCTCATAATAATCATAGTCTAATAAAAGAAATATATAATACTTATATGAAAGTAGAATGCCTGTTAGAAAAACTGAAACAAGGTCTGATGGTAGGAGAACGTATGACGGGGAAAAATTTAACACTCCCTATTCTCTCAGCCCTCCACCTCTCTGCCAAAGAGGGTTCTCTCACTATTCGTGCAACAAACCTTAGTATTGGTATTGAATATACACTTTCGGCAAAAGTCGTTGAACCAGGTGAATTAGTTGTCCCAGCCCATCTCTTTGTCTCATCACTTCAAGGTATTGAAAAGGATCAGCCAATTACCCTTGCTTCTGAGCAGGATAATCTCCTTCTTTCGTATAAAGGGGGCCGTATGGTGATTAAATGCCTTCCTTCTGAGGATTTCCCTACTCTTCCCCAAATCGAGTCTGTACACATGTTTTCTGTCCCCTCACGCGATTTTATAGAAGGAGCTCGATCAGTAGTATTTGCTGCAGCACAAACAGATATTAAACCTGAGTTATCGAGTGTATATATTCATTCACGAGATGGACATCTCGTATTTGTGGCAACAGATGCTTTTCGTCTCGCTCAAAAAAAGGTTCGTGTGAAAAATATTGAACAATTTCCTGATATCCTTATTCCTGCTAAAAACCTTATTGAAATTTTAAAAGCCCTCCCTGATTCAAAGGAGCTTATTACGTTTACTATTACTGAAAATCAGTTTTCATGCACAACAGAAGGGGTGTATATCACTTCGCGGCTTACCTCTGGGAACTATCCTGACTATCGAACTATTATTCCAAAAGAATCCACTACGGAATGTATTGCACTCAAGGCCGATGTTCAAAATATTTTAAAAACCCTCTCCGTGTTTTCTGATCGAGACTCACGTATTGATGTTGCTATGCATCCAGGAGAGAAATCTTGTACTTTTTCATCGAGGAATAATGATGTTGGTGAAGCGGTGCATTCACTCTCTTGTACTCTCAAGGGAAATGATGTTGATATCAGGGTGAATCAAAAGCATTTTCAGGATGCTCTCATGGCCCTATCGGTAGATAGTGCCGTTATTTCATGCACAGAACCAAATAAGCCCATTATTGTTCAAGGTGTTAGTGATGCATCTTTTCTCTATCTCATGATGCCTCTCTCGAGATAGTTTTTATGAAGCATGTTGGTCCATTATTTGCAAAACTTGAACATTTTCTCCCTCTTGAAACGAGGGTGCGCATGATCCTTATTCCTTTTCTGGAAAAGGAATACCATATCTTGATTCCACGAAAAGCTATACAGGTAAAACAAGGAAAAATTTTTTTTGATGCTGAGCCAGCTGTTCGAGCGAGAATTTTACAAAAAAAACAAACTCTTCTTATAGAGCTTCAGAAAAAGGGTGTACAAGAAATAACTACGGTCCTCTAATTATTGCGAGTGTAAGGATATTGCAAGAGCGGTCCCTCTGGATTAAATATAGGCTCATCATATGTCTGTCCGTTTCCAAGAGGGGGGAGGGGTTCTTGGAATTTGTTATTTTTTTCAGATTCAGAACGCTCAGGTCCTCCGGTCATTACCCAGATTATAAAGATACCTATAAAGATAACTATAAACCAAAAGAGGTCAGGATTATCTTTTTCGTGTTTTTCAAATAAATCGAGCATACAAGCAGTTTACCTCTTTTCTCCGAGGAGTTTCAAGGCTTCTTTGAGATAAGCCTCTGTTTCTCGACCATCCTGCATATTAATAGAGCCTAATACAGACCGAATATCATGTGCTCGGTACCCTAGGGATTCGAGTGCGTAGATAAGATCGTTTCCGGCAAATTCTCCATCATGCTTCACTCCATCAATGGCACCAACCTTGTCGCCGAGCTCGAGGAGAATTTTTTCAGCTGTTTTTTTACCAATACCTGATACTCCGGTGATGTATGAACTCTGACCGCTGCGGATAGCCTGTACAATGGTTTTAGTGGGAGCGAGACTCATAATACCTAGGGCTGATTTTGGTCCTATGCCGGATACAGTGAGTAACATTTCAAAAAATACAAGATCATTTTTTTCTAAAAATCCATAGAGATCTTCACTGTCCTCGCGAATTACATGAGATGTCCAAAGTTTTATCTCCTGTTCGAGTGCTGTTTTCTCTGTAACCTCCGGTGTTGCCCATACTTCATAACCAATACCTCCTACTTGGAGAATGAGTGATTTTCCATCACGGTTAGTAATTTTTCCCTCGAGAAACCTAATCATAGAGGGAAGTATAGCATGGGGGATGGGTCAGTATAAGTAGAAAGTATAAGAATAAGTATGAGCGGCAGACTTCACCTACCGTTCATCTACCTCTATACTCATACTATCTAAGTGAGCTTGCGAGCTCGGAGTTCGTGTGCTACTATCTCGCCATATGCCAAATATTGATTCAGCAAAAAAAGCAATGCGCGTATCTGGTCGCAAGCGAGTCATGAATGACGCGCGACGGAAAACTATGCGTGAAGTGGTGAAAAAGGTTCGCACACTCGCAGTAACTGCCAAAGATACTGCTGCAAAAGACCTCCATCTCGCCTACCAGGCAATCGACAAGGCTATGAAGCGCGGTGTTATCAAGAAAAATACAGCTGCTCGTAAAAAGTCTCGCCTTGCCAAGTTGTTCAAAAAATAATTTCCCATGCCGGAACTCATTATGTTTACCGGTCTCGAGTGCCCGCATTGCGATGCAATGCGGGTGCTTTGTGCACGGCTCATGTTTGATGAGGGGCTCATGGTGACAGAGCTCGAGGTTTGGCACAACAAAGAGAATGAAAAATTACTTGCGCAGTATCGTACGCCAGACTGTGATGGGCTCCCATTTTTTTTTAATACAAAAACAGGGCACTATCTCTGTGGTGAAGTATCTTTTCGAGAATTAAAAAATTGGGCAAAAGGAAACGAGAATGAAAGTATGTCATAATACTTTTTAGTATATGGATTTCTCTGCGCTACACCTCATAGAGCAAGCTTCAGCATTCTCCTATCTTGGTATTTTTGGTGTGGGATTTTTGGCAAATATTTTTGTTCCTGTTCCCGAAGAGATCGTACTCCTCGTGCTTGGGTATGTGGTGGGGACTGGAAAACTCATGCTCGTGCCAACTATTTTAGTTGTTATCTTTGGCGCCATCCTTTCTGATCTCCTCATGTATGAACTCTCGTTACGGGGGAATAAAATTGTGCAGGCTGCCTATAATCGTTTCTTTTCAAAACTTGTCCCGCTCGAAAATAAATTCGTGCGAACCCATATTGGGAAAATTATTTTTATCTCACGATTCCTCATTCAGCTCAGGTTTATTGGACCATTCCTCGCTGGTCGTGTTCGATATCCGCGAAAGAAATTTATCAAAATTGATCTCCTAGCGCTCGCTATTTATGTTACCTTTTTCATTGGAGCCGGAAAATATTTTCAGGACCGTATGGAGTTCGTGATTAGTGGTATTGGTAAAGCGAAAAACATCATCCTTGCGATACTGGTCCTTATTATACTCTTTACTGTTATTAAATTCGTTCGTACACTCGTTGTTCGCTATTATAAAAAACTCTCATCCCCATACGAGGAAACAATTGTTCCGGGTCTAGAAAAGAAAAAAACAGGAAAGCATTAGTATAAGTATGGGGATTAAGTATAGATACAGCCCACCTTCTTGAGTAGGAGGGTGGGTGAGATAGATCTTCCCATACCTCATAATTTATAGTAGGATGCGTTCTGTTTCCTTCCGTAGTTCAATGGATAGAATGCAAGCTTGCGGTGCTTGTGATTGAGGTTCGATTCCTCACGGGAGGACAAAGCGAAGCGAATAGTCGATCCGTAGCAGGTAATGGGGTTGCCTGCGTGGGGAATCGAAAGTATTTTCTAGAAATATGAAAAGTATTCTTTAAATAGTTCAGAAAGTCACCCGCGGCGGTAGCCGAGATCCTCACGGGAGGACAAGAAAATATAAAGTTAAAAAGAAAAAACCTTTCATGAGAAAGGTTTTTTCTTTTTAGAATCCGATACTGTGCATGACTGTATCAATAGTAGGTTCTCGGTGTTCAATTTCTTCGATTTTTAGTTTCAAGAAACTACGGAGATCATTGAGTGGTATTTCGGATGCGATTGGGAGCGTAAAAAATGGTAAATAAGCCCGCTCTACTTGGAGGATTATTCGATATGATTCATCTTTTGTTTTATATATCCAAAATGATTTGATGTTTTTGTAGGGATAAATAGCATCGTTTACGCGAATACCTTTCTGAGTGATTTCAATATGGATTATGGGAGAGTCTTTGCCTGCATATACTGCCATGAGTGTTCCTCCAAGTGCGAGGAGAAATGCGAGAAGGAGGTTGTGTGCGAGTACGGAAAGTACGATACCTACAACAGCGAGAATGCCCAGTACCCAATACCAGTCAGCAGTCTTTGGTCGGTGTTCATAGTGTGGTGCATCCCAAGAAAATTTAGGTGCCTGTGGTTCGTTCATGTGTTTAGTATAGCGTAGCTCCTGCGCAAAAGAAACAGGAATAAGTTCTTTTTTAGATTTTTCCAACCAAATCCATACCAGGAGTCAGTGTGTCAGCACCTGGTTCCCATGATGCGGGGCAGACCTGGGTATTTCCGTGATCGCGCACGTATTTTGCTGCTCGGAGTTTTCGGAGGAGCTCCTTGCTGCTGCGGCCGATCGAATTGTCATTGATTTCCATTGCTACCAATTTTCCATCGGGGTCAATAATAAATGATCCACGGAGCGAAAGTCCTTCGCTTGAAATGTAGGTACCAAATAGTTTTGATAGATCGCCTGTTGCATCTGCGACCATGGGAAATGTGATTTTTCCAATCGCTGGCGAATTATCATGCCATGCCTTGTGTACGAATACGGTGTCTGTGCTCACACTGAAAACCTCGGCATCTTCTTTTTGAAAGTTGGGATAGAGTCCTGCGAGCTCTTCGAGTTCTGTTGGGCAAACGAATGTGAAATCTGCTGGGTAAAAGAAAAAGATTTTCCATTTCCCACTGTAATCTGTGGTTTTGAGTGTTACGTCAGAATCTTTGTAATAGGCTTTTAGTTCGAGGTCGGGGAGAGTGTCTCCAATACGTAATGATTTTTGTTCCATATGGGGGAGAGTATAGCATGGAGATTATGTTAAGATAATCCTATGGAAACACTTAAAATACCCGAAGCGCCTATTGTTGGGAAGTCACTCCTAAAATTTTCTTCTGAAACCGAAGAGTTTGGTGGGGCACAAAAATTTGTGATCGCAAAATCAGATGGAAAATTCCATTTCATAAGTCTTCCTGAGGATTCGCATCCCATTCTTCTCGATATTTTGAAAAAAGAAGTTGAAGGAGAGGTTGAATCGCTG
>JACCDZ011981702.1_pt1 | contig 14206 bp, 9 predicted proteins | sample 7449551 | NCBI WGS metagenome assembly JACCDZ01 (sample SAMN15323452, study PRJNA562643) | freshwater metagenome | isolation source: river surface water | place: USA:Blue River Watershed | collected 2017-08-18 | reverse complement strand
TTTCCATCCGATAAAACCCCATAAATTCCCACACGCAATCGTCGTTTTGAAAACTTAAAATTGCGCTCCAATCCAGCCAACACTTCGTAATGTTGCCATTTATACTCGGTCACGTACAAGAATCCAGCACCAAAAACAAGACCGATTCCTGTTTTCTTCATGAATGGCAATTTATTGATTATTGCGCCATTGTCGTGATGGATAAAATGCCCTTCGTAAATACGTCGCTTGGTAGGCAGCAAGGTATCTAGTCCCTGAAACGAATACAAGGGATTTGAAAACCAAAATGGATCACTTCGCCTGTTAAACTTCAAATCGGCATCACGTAATTGCTTGGAATTGATGAACTCGCCCGACTTGATGTGGTAACTCGAAGTACCCAACGTACCAATCTTAAACGTTTGCTGGATTCCAAAAAGCAAGTAGTCGTGATTCACGTCGCTGCCAAACAATTTCGGTATTCCCTTCTCATAATACATGTAAAACGTTGGCCAACGTGATCCGAGAACTACTTTTCGACGTGGCTCGCGCATGAACTTTTGTCCAGGAACGTACTTAATCGTAATTTCGACCAAGGCCGCTTGATACGACTTAAATTCGGTTGGCTTGTTGTTGTTCAACGCACTGTCCAAGATTTCAATGAATTTATAGCCACTCAACGAACGCCGCTCTGTAAAATTGAATTCAGGATTGATGTAAAAACCATTAAAAACCTCGTAATCGTGAAAAATCGATAGCGATGTTGCTTCGATAAAATTTTCTCGTTTGAAAATTTGCGAAATCGCATCATAACTCCTAATTGCATCAAAATCATGCGAAAAAGTCACTCCGATCGTTCCCAAATGAAAGGGGTCATATCGGTACCGCCACCACGTTCTTCCTTTGATATCTTTGTTGATGAATCCATACGAAAGTTCCGTGTAAGTATCCAAGGCTTTTTCATTTTTCCACTTCTTAAAGAAAGAGAACCCCGGTGCTACGCGCGGTCCGGCAATATATACAGGACGCGAAAGCGCAGCGATCGAGTTGATGGTCCATTGCGTTTGCTTCTGGCGCTCGCGGTGGTCTACTCCAAACCAAACCACTTTCCAAAAGGTAACCTTATTGAAGACGGCGTCGATGGAGTCTAAATACTCTTTTCGATTCATCCGATCCCTCAAGCTGTCTTTCAAAATGATATACGCTTGTTCATCAGCTGTCAGTTGTGTTTGCCGCTGGGAAGTCCAAAAAGTAGAATCTCGTTCGTAGGCTTCCGTGGTCGTAACAGCGACTTCATTTCCAAAAAATTTGTTTGAAAACTGCGGATTGAACACATAATTACTGAAGACAGCTTCTGTTTTACATGCAGAAATTTCATTTTTGAATTTGGTTCCGTAGGTCAATGTTTGATTCGTCAGCACACACAACGTATCTCCCGGTTGGCTAAAGGTTTGTTCGATTCGAAAATAATCGTATTTCAACAAATTTCCCTTTTCCATGGTGAGATCCAGCTTTTGAATCAACCAAACAGAATCGATCACATAAATATACCCCGTCAACGTGGTGGTTGCTGTATTTCTAGCGATGATTTTGATCTTATGGATTTTTCGTCCTTCCTCCATGTATTGTGCTTCCAACTTGTATTTGTAAGACAAAATCCCCGGTGTTGAAATCGGAGAACTCACGGGCGATTGATGCAGGTCGTTGAGGTGAATTAAATTTTGAAAAAAATTAAAATTTGATTTCACCGTCGTGGTGTAATACAATTGTTTGTCATTACCACGCAAGGTGTATGCATTTCTAAATTCTTTGACTTTCGCCGGCGGAGAAAAATTGCGCTGAATTTGTACCTCGAGGAGGTTCATGTCATTTGCAGCGGCCATAATTTTCTTTTTTTCTGCTTCAAACGGATCTTCGACTTGACCGACTTCCTCGTCTTTGTCTTTGTCTTTCTCCTTCCCCGTTCGCGTAATTTTTTCAGAAGCTTTGATATACACATCGACCGTATGCGGCAAGTTCCATGGATTGATCTGATCTCGTTTTTCGACCACTTTCATCATGATGTCACGTCCCGGATTGGTGCGCTTTGTTACAAGATCAAACGCCTCTAATTCTTGTACTTTTGCGGGGAAAAGTTGAATATCTCGGCGCGTTGTATCAACGGAATTCATAACGATATACGATTCACGATCTTGATATCCCATCGAAGAAAAAACCAAAAAGTATTCTCCTTCCAACAAGCGCATTTCGTACACACCATTGATGTCGGCTTGAACACGCAAGTCCGCATCGTTTTTTACGTAGACACGTGCATACGGAATCGGCGAGTTTGTTTCATCGGTGATTACACCTGTCAGTAAACGTTGTGCATTACTCCCAAAACCAATCAGTAGTAACAGAAAAAGTAAACCAAACCGGAGTATTCTCATACGTTTTAGACTAAATAGCAGCAGTTGTGTGGCGATTGCTTAAAATTAGACAGACAAAAATAATCAATCTTCGAGGTTTGTCCAAGAAAATCAGATTGTTGGCGGATATACCTGATGAACGGAAAATAACGTAGATTATTTTCAGACGACGTGCTGAATGCGTTACTTCCCTTGGCTATTTTTCAGTTCCTCCAAGTAAGCCATGTGTTTGATCATCCGCTTCATCATGTATCGGCGAACAAAAAACATCAGCAGTGAAATTCCACCGAATAAGTACGAAAAAATCCACCGATCAAAACCTTCAAGAATTCCCATGACCGTTACTCCAACAAAAATAAGTATAGCCATCACGAGCCAAAAATAAAGCATCACTTTGTTGTAAATTCCCATGTTTTTTCTTTTTTGTGCAAATGTAAGAACAGAATTCTAACTTTCAGTTAATCCGTCCGTTTTTAGCGCAACAATTCACTACTTGTTGATGGAAATTTTTCCTTTTGGTTTCAAAAATTCGTAGTACGAAAAATCTTGCTTCGTCCGAATTCCTTGCCCAAACAATACGGCATCCGGTGTTCGCACCACTACCGCATTTTCGGAATAAATCGAAGAATCTTTTTGATTCCAAAATAATTGCTCGGTTTCCAGTCGCTGATTCTTTTTATAGTTGTAGAGTTGAACCGAATCGCGCACAAACATCGTTCCTTTGTCTTGCTGTATCTCGCCATACATCGCAGTGAGTACCGAAACAATTTCGCCCGATTCGTTGAAGAAATTCACTTTCACACCGTCTTTCAACTTGGTAACCGCTTCTGGTTTGGAGTACGTTTCCGCGAGATTTGCGAACACTTGAACACGTGCATATCCACTATCGGTGTAGATGACTTTCAAATTCCGCGTTCGTTCGTCGGGATCTGTTGCTTTGAAGGTTACTTTCCGAATCGAATCCAAATCGTTGACACAAGCGGTAAGTCCGATCAGTAAAACGAAACCAACTACCAATTGAGCCATCAAACGCATGTTGAATTGGGATTGATGACGCATTAATCAATTTTGAATTTTCTAAACCAACGGTCGTTGATTCCGGGAGAAACCGTCACACCAAAATTGAACCCGATGAAACGTTCGTTTACCGATTGTGCATCGCCATTGCCACGCTGTCCGGCTGTGAAACCAAAATTAATCGACGACGATGAGCGCTGAATGGCAATCGGCAAGCCGAAACCGATTGAAACCATCATGTCCGTTTGTTGTTTGGTTTGTAGCACCAAAGGAAGCGTTGCATACTGAAATCCAGCACGGTATCGAATTCGACTCAAGTAACCAATTGATGTAGAACGATCTAAATAATTGAAATGCGGTGAATATTGTGCTCCAACACTCACGCGCATCGTGTTTCCATAATTTCCGTTCACGGCAGCACCATTGAACTCGGTACGGTAACTCGACCAATCCGTCATTTGCACTTCACCCGTTACCATCAATTGGTATATTTTGGTTCGATTTTCCGTGCTTTTTGGTCGCATTGTATAACTGAAACCGACCCCCCAACTGGATGGCATTGTGATTGTACCTGACACTTCACTGATCGTATCTTGGTAAACAAATTTGTTGGAGTTGTTCACATCTGTCGAATACGCCAAAAATGAATTTTGAAACGCATTCAATTGTTGTTGCGGTGAAAAAATTCCGGCCACTGTAAGCGTTTTGAATTTATCTAAATTCCATTGGTAATTCACCCCCAACTTATAGTTTAGAGCTTTCAAACGATACCCCGTATTCTCCACACCTCCAGGAATTGCATCGGTCGCATTGTAAGCCTTATCGATGTAGGAAATACGTTCGTTAACATTACTTCCAAAAACATATCCAAAATTAATCCCTACTCCCAAGCGGTGTTTTGTAAATTCGAGCACGTTAGCCGACAAACCACCAAACACTTCGTGCGTTCCACCCGAACCGCGGTAGATGTATTTCATCTTTTCGGTAGCCGTTTGTTCCAATTGATAAAAATCGTATCCAGTGCGCGAAAATGGTTTCAATCCAACTGCCAACCCGAAGTTTTTCAAAAACGGAACTGCCAACGCAAAATGATCCAAACCGATGATTTTTGAATTTGAAAGTTCTGAACCCGTTTTAAACTCAGAAAAACGCGACGAAATCCCGGTAGAAAATAAGGGTTGACCTTTACCCAACGAAGCGTACGATGATGGGTTGTTGAAGTTGAGCACGGTTGTGTCGATGATCGCAATAGAAGCATTTCCCATACCACTAAAAATCCCATGATCTAATCCACCATACTCGCCTAATCCGTAGGAACTAAAGGGAGAATTTGTGTAATTCTGCGAAAAACTCACCAAGGAAAACCCAATGAAGAACAAAGATAAAATTTTAGTATGCATGCTTTTTTAATGTAATGTACAAACCCAACAGGGTCAAATTTTCGTTCACAAAGATGCTGTTTTTTGACTCAAAATCAAAATGTTGCGCATCGCCACCGGTTACGTAAATGCTTAAGTCTTGATAAACAGCACTGTAATTCAGGATGAATTGATTTATTTCAGCTTGAATTCCACCAATTACTCCCGAATGCATACATTCAACGGTCGTTTTACCAATTAATTTTGCAGGAGAGGTAATATTTATCAGCGGAAGTGCTGCTGTAAAACTATTCATGGATTTATAACGCAACTGAATACCCGGCGAAATTGAGCCCCCTTGATAGCGTCCATTTTCAGCTACGAAATCGAATTTGATGCATGTTCCTACATCGATGATGACGCAATTTCCTTGCGCGATGTGAAACGCAGCGATCGCGTTCGCCAACCGATCCGCGCCAAGTGTTTCTGGCGTTTCATAATCCAATTGAATTGGCAACTTGGCTTGAATTCGAAACAACAGTGCATTGGGCATCAATTGCAACATCCATTGCGTTTCTTTGGCAGAACGAACCGACGATAAAATCGCGCCGTGGTAACGGGTGTCGATCAAGAACGATTTCAACTGTTGCAGTTCTGTATTCGCAAAATGGTGAATTTCTATAATTTCTTCGTCGTTAAAGATAGCGGCTTTGATTCGTGTATTTCCCGCATCTACAACTAGATATCGTTTATTATTGCTCATGTTTTGCAAAGATACATCGAAAAAAACAAAAAAAAATCAATTGAACGCTTTCAGATTCAAATAATGTGATTATATTTGCACCCACAATTAAGGCGGGAACGTAGCTCAGTCGGTAGAGCAAAGGACTGAAAATCCTTGTGTCGGGGGTTCGATTCCCTCCGTTCCCACACAAAAAACCGTTTGATTTTATCAGGCGGTTTTTTTTATGCCCAAGAAATTTAGGGATCAAGACCAAAACGTGGGGATTTTCATAATAACCATATTAGGCATAGAAGGACATTGAAGAGGTTTGGTTTTTTTTAATTTCGCACTGCAGAAATCTACACGCCTGCTAACCGCAAAATGTTCAATAAAACGATTCAGTGAATGAGATTTGTTGGAGAATAATTACATTCGTTAAAATGGATCAAGACTAAAACGTGAGTATTGTCCATAAATCCGAGTTAATCGACACAGAAAACAGCAAATTTCAAACTGCTAAAAAAAACAGTTCATTGCGTTGTGATTGAACGCTAACAAATAATTTCTATATTTTAGAAAGTCGATGCGGTTTCAGTAGACTTATGCATCTGAGGTTGGTTGTGTGGGTTTGACAAAACGAAGAGGTGTAGTTAAGTTATGGGATTTTATTACAAGACAGCTCACAAACGACAAACTCTTATTAAAGTTGAACGAGCGTAAATTTTACCGTATTTTTAAAAACGAGAGTAAATTTTCAGTATTTTTACTCTTGTACTAACAACGAGAGTAAAACTTACATTTGATCATAATGACAAAATTTGACCATAAAGTTCCGTATAACGACCTACCATTACTGCCACCAAAGGTGGACATCGAAACTAAACAGATACTTCGAAAAGCAATTTCGGCTGGACGAGCATTGGCACAACTAAATGGGACTTTACTCAATTTACCCAACCCTACACTGTTTTTGGACACGATTTATTTACAAGAAGCAAAAGCGAGCTCAGAAGTAGAAAACATTATTACAACAAACGATGAACTCTACAAATCATTAATTGCTGATAAAAAAGTTGAAAACTCAGCTACAAAAGAAGTTTTAAGCTACAAAGAGGCACTATGGTTAGGCTTAGAAGAATTGAAAACAAAACCATTTATAACAACCAATCTTTGTGTTAAAATTGTTCAATGTATAACGCAAAATAGTGCTTCTATTCGGGTAACGCCTGGCACTAATTTAAGCAACACGCAAGGCGAAGTAATTTACACACCGCCAAGTGGCGAAAAGGTTATCCGTGAAAAATTGGCGAATTTGGAAAAATTCATCAATGAAGATGAAAGCATAGACCCACTTATCAAAATGGCGTTAATGCACTATCAGTTTGAAGCCATACATCCATTTTCGGACGGCAACGGAAGAACAGGAAGAATTTTATCATTATTGTATCTCAAGCTTTCGGGTTTGCTAGATACACCTGCCATCTATTTAAGTGAATACATCATCAAGCACAAAGCCGATTATTACAAGCGTTTGCGTGGCGTAACCGAAAATAACGAATGGGAAGCCTATATCTGGTATATGTTGGATATGATTGAGGAAACATCAAAGAAAGGTTTGGAACGACTTGATAAAATAACTTCTGCAATGAACAAAACTGCAAACGAAATCAAAACAAAATTGCCAAAAGTTTATTCAAAAGACTTGGTAGAGATTTTATTCCGTTTACCTTACACCAAGCGACAACACCTAATAGATGAAAATATTGGAAACTTAAAGACAGTTGGAAATTATTTGATTGCTTTAGAAGAAAACGGTTTTTTGAAATCAGAAAAAGTGGGAAAAGAGAAACTATACTTAAACCAAGAACTACTACAAATATTGGAAAACAAAGAATAACAGCACATCGCAAAGCGTCAGCCGCACAACTTCGACAAAACAACAACAATGAAGATCAACTTCCAATCAATCGTTGGAATCAAACATACTTCGACAGACAATTCATTGGTCGACAAGGACGAAATTGTAAGACCGCGCAGAGTATGAAAGTCGACTGCGGAACTTCACTTAGTATCTAATTTCTACCGCTGTGCTTTTCAAGACAAAATAAAACCCTTCTTGATCTGTCGGTCGCATCGCAACGGGCATGTGTACATTTTCATCGATGGGAATCCACACCAGCACGTATTCCTCGTTTTCGCCGAAATGCATGATGTAGTATGCGGTGTATTCTTTCATTTTCTCGGCCACTGCAATGCGTTTTTCGAGCGATGAAATTCCGGATGGCCAATTTTTTTCATGGGCCAATTTCACGATTACTTGAAACTGCTCTTCGGTCAAAATCCCTGATTTTACAACAATCGCGCGCATCGAAGCATTGTTGTTCAAATCAAATGTTGAATACAGATCGCCTGGCGCAACGATTTTAGTAACACCACTTCCTTCTTCGTCTTCTTCATCGTCATCATACGATTCAACCGCACGCGCATCTGGGATATTTCCTTCGAAGGCTGCGCCGTCTAACGTCATGATGAAAAAAATATCTTGACTCGGACGCATGTTTTCTGGCATGTGCTTATTCTCAGCAGCGGGAACAATCAAGATGCAATAGTCGCTCGTGTGCAAAATTTTGTAGACCGTATACAACTGAATGTTCGCCCGATTAGAAATCCTAGAATCCAACTGTTGCATCGCTGCTGGCCAATTCGTTTCGTTGGAATACGTGATAATCCGCGTCACATCGGCACTACTTCCACTCACACGTATCGCAGGTTTCAATTTTCCGTGGTCCTCCTCAAAATCGTAACTGCTATACAAAGATCCGGGATTGACAATTTTTGCTGCAACTTGACGCAATTGCGCGTCAGACAACAACGGGATTAAAAATAACGTGAAAAGCAGTAAGTAGCGCATAAGCCATTTTTAAGATACAACCAAATGTACAAAAAAATCACACATAACGCGCATTGGATAAAACTCACCTATTTTATTTACTTTCGTGTAACCAATTCAGAATGATCGATGAACAAACTATTTTTTCTATTCTTGCTCCCGTTGATTTCGTTTGCGCAAGAAACGGTTAATTACCGTGTGATTTATTCAGAAAACATGGCCACAGAAGGAATGCGCATTGAACTCACGTACACCCCCAAAAAAGCGACTGATTCTACTTATTTTCATTATTCGAACAACGTTTGGGGACAAGATAGTTTGATGAATTGCGTGCAAATTATCAACACGGAAAACCCAGGATATACCTTCAAGTTTGTTCCCGATAGCAACCGAATTGTTGTGTACCATCCCAAATCCAACAAAATTTCCTTCGTGTACAGAATCAAACAAGACTATGCTGGTGATCCGCTCGAAAAAATATACCGACCGAGAATACGCAAAGAGCATTTTCACGTGTTGGGAGAAAACATGTTCACCGTTCCCGAAGAAGTATTTAACTCGAAAGTGGAAAATCACGAGCTCAACGTACTGATTGACTGGATCGACTTCCCGGAAAATTATGTCATTCACAACACCTTCGACAGTCAAAAGAAACATCAAAAACTAACCAAAATCAAACTGTGGGGTGAATTCTACCATTCTGTCTTCGTGGGTGGAGATTACCGTATTCATCAATTTACCTACGAAAAAAAGCCCGTTTATTTTGCGGTTCGCGCCGATTGGTTTAACGAATATCAAGACGATAAGTTGTTGGCTGCGTTGCAAAAAACGGTTCAATCGCAACGCACTTTTTGGAACGACAATTCAGCCCCCTATTTCACGGTAATTCTCACACCAACACAGACAACAACCGATAGTTCGTTCACTGGACAGAGCACTACTGGATCCGGAGTTCACAATGCGTTTGATATTCTGTCAACCAACAATCCATTCAACAATTGGAACGTCATCAACTACATTTTCAATCACGAATTGATGCACAATTGGATCGGTGGAAAGATTGGAATGAAGCACGAAGAACTGAACTATTGGTTCAGTGAGGGCTTTACCGACTACTACACCTACAAAAACCGTCTCCGAAGCGGTGATTTATCGCTCGAGGATTGGCAAGACGATTTCAACAAAAATGTACTCGAAGCGCACTGGAAGAATCCCGAACGGAACGAACCGAATTACCGCATCAAAGATGACTTTTGGAAGAGCAGAGACGTGGAAAAAATTCCGTATCGACGCGGCGCGATATTCGCACTTTGGTTAGACAACCAAATTCTGTTGAAAAGCAACTATACGCTATCATTAGATGATTTAATGAAGGAATTACTTGGTATTTGTGTTCGGGAAAATAAACGATTTACAGATGAGCTTTTCCTAGAATTGGCACAAAAATACCTGCGTGAAGACATCAGCTACTTCTTTCAAAAACACATAATCAACGGAGTAGCGATTGACTTACGTGCGGTTGATTTGATTCCTGGATTTTCATTCGAAACACGCAATGAAATTCCGCAATTACTAGCAACTCCAGAGAGCAAACAAACGTATCTTCAATTGAAATAGCGAAGCGGTTGTTTTTTAAAACACAAAATAAACTGGTTTTGAAACCTCTGAAATCAGCTGATACGTCAAAAACACAGTTACAGCAACAGCAAGCATTTGCACAACTACGTGCCAACCTGTGAAAATGGTAAGTGTTCGATCTTTCCAACGCGTTGGCAACCAATGAACGATCATTCCGAGCACGATTACAATCAATGCTGGCGCAAACGTATAACACATTTGTCCGAAAGCTTGCGCTGAAAAGTCGAATTTTTTCCAAATATGATTCAACATTTCCATCGGTTGATGATCTTCTGTCAATCGAAACCAAATGCGGGTGAATGTAATGAAATTGAAAGTCAAAAAGATTTTCCATGCATGTGCAATCCAGCGCGTGGAATTTTCGTATGGACTGATTTTTTTCCAGTGATTAAATAATACCAAGGCAAGTCCATTCATCGCTCCCCAAATGACAAAATTTTGCTCTGGGTTGTGCCACAAACCGCCGACAATCATCGTAATCAATAAATTTAGGTCGCGGTGCACATACTTTCTAATACCCGGAAAAATCAACATTCCGATCAAATACACCGCCATTGTTCCGATGTAGATAAAAATCAGTTCGTACCATTGTGTGATAAACACCAAAAAGAGTACAATAATCGTAATTCCTGCGTAGGTCCCAAAACCACCTGTTTTATTTCCTCCGAGCGGAATGTACAAATAATTGCGCCACCACGATCCCAACGCGATGTGCCATCTCCTCCAAAAATCGGCTACGTTAATCGCTTTGTAGGGCGAATTAAAATTTTTCATGAGTTTGAATCCCATCAAACGCGAAATTCCACGTGCCATATCGATGTAGCCTGAAAAATCACCGTAAATTTGAAGGGAGTATCCCCACATCGCAACCACACTCACAAACCCCGGATAGTCTTCCGGTTGATCAACTACCTTGTTGATAAAATGAACGGCGATATAATCTGCCAAAATCAATTTTTTCACCAAGCCCTTCACAATCTGCGCGATTGCCCAACTGAAATCCGTTTTATCCAATTGATACGGAGCTTCAATCTGTGGAACAAATTCCTTCGCTTTCGCAATCGGCCCCAAAATGATGTGTGGGAAAAACGTTAGAAACAGTGTGAAATCGAAGAAATTTCGAATTGATTTTACTTCTTTTCGTTGCACATCGACCAAATACCCAATGCTTGTAAAGGTAAAAAATGAAACTCCCGCTGGAACGATTATTTTCTCTACGACACTTGATCCTGCCGTGCTAAAACCAGATTTCCAGAGCGACCAAACATTAAAAACCTCGTAGTTGGTCCGAAACATCTCGTTGAATGATTCTGTGAAAAAATAGGCATATTTGAAGTATGCAAGAATCAAAATATTGAATAAAACACCAAACGTCAACACGGACTTCCTACTCCATTTGGATGCCGACAAATCAATTTGACGCGCCAACGCATAATTGATCACGAGTGATCCACCCAAGATAACAACCGATAAACCAGAGGTTTTGTAGTAGAAAAATAAACTGACAACCGTCAAAAACAGGCTTCTGACCCATTTTGTTTGGTGCACCATGGAAAACAATACTAAAACAGCAAGAAAGAAGATCCAGAAATTCAATTGATTGAACATCAAGGCATCGACGTCCCATGAAAAAATATGCTTAATTCGATCCATTCACCTTTTGATTTTGCTGTTGTTGCCTCAATTCCATTTGTTCCAACCACTTCAGGAACGATTCGTAAAACATATTTCCTTTCAAACGGTAGCCATCGGCAGTAAAATGGACGAGATCAGTTCGCATCAATCCCGCTCGTGTCCACGTTTTTGCAGAACCAAGTTCGCCCATGATTCCGTAAAAATCCCACACAGCAGCTTCATACTTCTTAGCCAACTGAATGATCATTTCACGCTCACGTGCGACGTTTTTATTTAAGTATTTCTTTTTGTAAAACGCATCGTTGGGAACCGTCAATAAAATTGCACAGTTCGGATTGGCGCGCATCACAATTTGTAGTACCGAATCCAAATTCGCTCGAAAAACCTCTGGACGAAAATTCGCGTAGGTCGTATTTGCGTCGTTCGTACCAACGGAAAATGCAAAAAAATCAGGCGGGAACTCTTTCAATTGCTCTTCGAAATACTTATTCCCCAGATACGTATACAAACCCGCGCCATTTACTCCAATTGTGTTGTAAGAAATTCCGGGCTCTTTGTTCGACAATTGAAAGCCTAAAATACGCATCGTATACGGCGCAATCGTATCCCTTGAAAAATTGGCTGAAAAACTGGTCAATTCATCGGTAAAATAAACATCCGTGTACCCCACCTCTGTATTCGTTTGTTTTCGAAGCACCAAAATTTCGTCGGCACCAAAATGCAACGCATACGGGAAATCGCCTTTGTTGTGGTAAATTCGCAGGCGGTCAAAGCCCGGTTTCACTTTCGTTTTGTCGTACTTAAAGCTGATTTGAATTGCGGAATCCGGACATTAAACCACCGCCCCTAAAATACCGTAATCCACTGAATCAGGACGATCTACTGGACTTCTGTAGCTTTTCCACGCATTTGGCGACGAAAATTCATAGTTCCATGGATTATTTGTTTTTGCCAAATCAAACGGAAACACCAAACCGCGTTCACCGATTAATCCCGGCCAATTGGTTTGCAAATACGTTCGCATTTCATGGGTGTAGATATCTGCTTGCAAATGCGAACCTCCGATGTGGTAAAAATTTAATTTCCGATCTTTGTGTTTGATCATTTGCTGGAAATCGTAATACAACTTTTCGAAATTGGCGCTGTTTTCTGTATAAAACTTGTAATGATTGCGCTCGAAATGGATAAACGGATACTTCTTTGTCAACGTTGAATCCACCACACCGAAAAACGCTCTGTTTTTGTAGCTATTGAGTGAATCGCTTCGCCGTATGGTGTCCTTTTGACCATGCGAATTGCAGGCAATCAATGAAATCGCTACGAGTAATGTTCCTATTAGTTGCATAATTATTTTGTTCATTGCGTTTTCCATTTGGCATATTCTGCTGCAAATGCATCGTAAAATAGTTGAGAGGCAATACTTGCTCCGCGGTTACTGAAATGAATGTAATCATCGCCCGCTAAACCGCGCTCAACCCAAGAAGGCATCGAGTTTTGACCACCCATTGCCGCATACAAGTCGTAATATCCTGCGCCAACCTCCAACGCTGCCTTTCGCATCGCTTGCACGCATGCTGGAAGGTAATTGTAGGTCACGTAAGCACCATCTTGGAACGTCGACATATCACTCGGACCAATGACGATAATAGCAGCCGAAGGACGCAATTTTCGGATCGTCAACAGTTGTCCCTTGAATTGCCGTGCGTACTGCTTGACAGAACTACTATCTTTAAAAAACGGAACAGAATTTCCGCCAAATTGCATGATAATCAACTCTGTGTTCATGTCTTGATACATTTTTCCCGCCAATTGTTGATCGATTTTACCAAAAAACGTACCACTAGAACCACGCATCGCGACATTATCAACTTGTACACCTACGTCGCCCTCTAACGAAAACCCTAAGATATTGGGACTTACTGCGCTGGAGAATTCATACCGCAACTTGCCTGGTGTATTCGGAAAATTCAAATGCAACACATGGTATTTTCCATCTTGAATCAAACTGTCTTCCAAAATGAGATTTCCTTTTTCAAACACACGCACTTTGCAGGGACGGTAGCAACTCGTGTAATACATGTCGACGTTGTTGTATTGCTTCGCGCGTCCATAGGCCATTGGCGAAGGCTGTATCTCAACCCATGCTTCTTTGATGCTCGTCACGGCCATGCGCTCTGCGGAGTCTTTGTATTCTTGCGTGAATCGGCCGACTGAATTCATAATTCCATAACGACGAGATTTCAGCTGCGGTCCGCCAAATGATGTCAATCGCTGAAAATTAGGTGAACAAGTTTGCTTGTAAGAAAACGTATTGTAAACATTCACCGCGGGGATCATTCCTGGACCACTGCCTCCAAATTGTTCTTGTATACGCTGTCGAATATAGGAAGTCATTCGATCTCCTTCAATTTGAGAATCGCCGTAGTGTAAAATGCGTACTTTCCGTTTGGAAGAAACCGCCGCTTCCATTTTTTCAAAAAGCTGATGCAGGCGCTCCAAACCGAATTCGTTGAAACTAATTGATGTTGCGCTTTCCGTTACGAGCTTTCCGCCAGAC
>JACCDZ010558115.1_pt1 | contig 14213 bp, 19 predicted proteins | sample 7449551 | NCBI WGS metagenome assembly JACCDZ01 (sample SAMN15323452, study PRJNA562643) | freshwater metagenome | isolation source: river surface water | place: USA:Blue River Watershed | collected 2017-08-18 | reverse complement strand
TATATGAATAATAATAAAATTTTTAACTTAGTCTCTTTATTTGTACTGAGTTATTCTAAAGTAGCATTACTTATCAATGACTCTGATTTGAATCCTAATTTACGAAAACTTATGAATAAGGCTTTTATTAAAAATAGCCTACCTGAAGTTATTCAATACCAGGAAATCATTTCTAAATATCGTTTTTCTGAAGACGGTATTGATGCATTACTTGATGAAAATAATTTAGATGAATTTTGCAAAAGCTTTTATGGTATTTGTGAATTTCTATCTGATTTTTCTAATACGATAGTATTTAGACAATATACTATTAAGAGCGGCCGGACTATTGATACAATCAATACCCAATTGCCAAAAGAATTTGTACACGACATTGAATCTTCATTCAGAATTATCAAGACATTATTTGATTATATAAATTCATTTAATGATGATGATTTTGAAATGACATCCTCTAGAGGAAAAGTATCTAAATATGAATCTGTAGGCTTTAAGCCTGGAGTAACTATTTCTAATGTTGTATCTGGTCATATTAATGATTTATATTTATGCTGTGATATAGGTAAGTTTTTTAATAATGTTAAATGGAATCGATTTATAGAGCAAAGTTTGTTCTATGAGTTTTACAAAGACCAGCCTGCTGAATATCAATTCATGCCCGGATTGTTAGATGCATTAATGGGCCCGATTATGCATAATTCTGTATTACCTACTGGTGCTCCATATAGTCCAGCTATTAGTAATTTCTTTTTGATAGATTTTACTAATAATATGAAGAGTAACTTCATTAAAGATATGGAAGATATTAATCCTAATTATGCGGATAACGAATACAAGATTACAAGGTATGCAGATGATATTACTATATCTTGCAAAGAACATCCTGATGGTGATGACGGGCTTTTAAATATAGATGCGGCGAAAGTTATTGAAAAGTATCTTAATGAAAAACATCTTCACCTGAAATATTCGAAGACTAAAGTATTCGATAGAAGAAAAACAAATGTCCCTATTCTTGGCTATTCTATACCTAAAAAAATAAACGATAATGAAATAGTCCAGATAAATACAACAAGTGCTTTTAGACGAAACTTTATTAATATAGTAAGAAACAATTGGACATTGGCGCATTTGAATGAAAAAGAAATGGGTATACTGAGTTACTATCTCAAAAATACACACTTCTATAATGTGTTTGATGTATGCGCGAATCTGGGTTCCTATATCAATGAATTTGATAGAAAAAGAAAAAATGATGTTTATTCTTTAAAAATAGAAACTTCTTATTCTATATTTGCGCACTTTGAAAGGAATCAGGAAATTAATGATAAAGTTCTTAAAGAAACTGTCTATAATTTCCTATATGAAATATACAATACAGACCCTCTGTTTAATATAATGGATTGTATTGAAACAACTTATTTTACAGATTTCAATGATTCTTATGTAATTTATTTTAAAGTGAAGCCACACTCATGTGTTGCACCATGGAGTATAATGGTTAATGTACTTAAAGAAAACGGTGAGTTTGGGATTTCTATTCCAAAGAATTTAATTAGCACAACTAACTGAGTATTTTAATGAATCATTTAATAATATACGGAAAAGATTTTACCTCTGAAGATAAAGATTTTATCATTAAGGTGCTTTCTTATACAGCTATCCCATTGGGGATGGTTAAGTTTGTCGATATTAATGCAGTAGATAGTTTCTTGCCATCTAAGTTAAATTTTTGCTTTAATAACACTCATGGTATTGTTGCCCGTAGTGTTTGTAGTAAAGAAGGATATAAAGCTAAAGAATTTCTTACTGGCAATGTGATATTTCATAATGACAAATTTGCATTCTTTAATGTACCAGCATCTCTGAGAGAAATCAGAGCCTCAGATAAGCTGAAAGATGATCTGTGGGAAAAAGTACAAATCCTTGCGCAGTCTATGACTGAGTTTGGATATATTGATGAAAATACATCAGTAGAGGAAACTTCTGATGAGACGACCAATACGGAGCAGGCCCTCTTCACAGAAGAGGATATTCAGGATGCAACAACTGAACAAAGCACATCAGAAGAAAGTAATACAAGAAGTACAACAGATGGGCCAGTCATTATTGAAATCGAAGACATAGTTAATTCTATTGTTAATGAAATCAAATTTGATGCCACATCTGGAAAATCATTACAAGAAATGAAAAAAATAGTTATCCATACAAAAGATGGTGAAACTATCAATATTTATCCTACCATGAGAATAAATACTAAAGACGAAGGGATTCACGTCAACTTTAAAGACATGATTTCTTTGATAAAATTCTCTCTTATGGTTGGTTCTAAAAATATTGAATTCTATAAGGAATAAAGATGAGTGCAGTTAATGCAGATAATGAACAACTGAATACAGAAGTTCAAAAAGAATTAAAAACAAGTCCTGCAAATCTAGAAGGTTCAAAACAAATCATTATTGATATTTCGGATACTGATGAAGTATCTTATCGTACCAATGGTGCTGTTACTCGAAGTGAAGCAATTGGCGCAATCTCTGTTGTTATTGACCATATGAAACGAGACATTATTCTGGTACCTGTTATTCAGAATGCGGTAAATGTTCTTCTTAGCAATCTCACCAAAGAAAATAGCGAACAAGAATCAGAGTTGCAACAAAAACTGCAAAATCTGATTAATGAATATAGTAAATAAATGGCTATATATGCGGGGATAGACCCGTCTATTTCTTGTACTGGTATTGCTGTAATAGAATTAACAGACGAAGGCAAATTCGTATTACTGGATAAGAAGTCTATTAAGCCTACTCCTAGAAGCAAAGAATTTGAAAGAAAGCTATCTAGCTTTGAAGTGTTTAAATGGGCAACTCAAAATCTACAGAGTTTTAAAGACTTATCTTTTTTTGTATTTGAAAACTATTCTTATGGTTCTCCTGGTCACTTAGCTGATTTAGGAGAAATGACTGGATTGTTCAAATACCATATTGTTAATGATATGAATTTGCCATTTGATACTATTGCGCCATCTTCTGTAAAAAAAATAATAACAGGAAGTGGTAGAGCAACAAAAGAAGAAGTTAGAGCCAACCTTGCTAATCACCTTGAAAACTTTCATGATATAGAATGGTCTAACTTTGATGAATCAGATGCAACAGCTATAGCAATAGCCTATGGCATTAAGATGCATCAAGTAGCAGAGGAGATGGCTGCTGATGAATCTGAAAAAAATTAAGAGCATATTGGCCAAATTCTCAGATGTTATGGAAGAAGATATTCCAGACTCTGATGAATTCCTAGTTGTTATTGGAAATATGTTAAGACAATTCTCAGTTCAATATATAGAGATTGATGATTCCCTTAAAGGATTGAATATAGATGATGCCAATAAAGTATCTCTAGCCTTTAATAAGAATCCTGATAATCCGGCATTGGCTTTGTTAATGCAATCCCATGTTATATTGAAATTATCTGAAAGCTTTAAAAATGACTGATATCGCAGACACTGCCATTAATGGTGTGCCTAACTATGACATGTATGTTATGTCTATGTTTGAGGCAATGGAATTTAGGGGTAAGCCTTTATCAACCTGGGAACAGGAATTGAATTTCAATGAATTGGGTGACAGAATAGACCACAATGAATTGAAGGCTTATAATCTTGATTTTGTTAATAAATCAAGAATTATCTTAAACAATCTTTCTTTTGCCAAGTCATCACTAAAGGCATGCGAAATGCACTATACAATCGAATTGGCTAATGCCAAGAACGATGTTGTTGAAGAATGGATGTCGACCCATCCAGGGTCTCGTCTTCCATCTGTTGATGCTATTAATAATAAGGCGTCATCTAAGTGCATTGAGTCTTTTGTAGCGAAAGAAATTGCAGAAATGTTCTTACTGTTTTGGCAATCACAATATGAAAAAGTAAAAATAATAGATTCCCGCTTACAAGGTCTTGGTTATCTCCAAGGTCTTGAGGCGAGGAATACTCATATGTAGGGATTTTATGTCCACTAAAAAAGTAAAAGAAGCAGAAGCCGTAAGCGAAGAAGTAACCCAACAAAGCAAATTAGCAGAAGCTAAACGCGCATTGTCTGGTGTTAAAATGGCTCTGAAAAAGAAATTGGGTGATGATATATTCACCGAAAAGGTTATTGGAATATTGCCATCCATTTCTACTGGCTCTGCTTTGATTGATAAAGAAATTGGTAATAATGGGCTTGTCCTTGGACGTGTCCATGAGATATTTGGTAATACTGGGTCTGCTAAAACTACCCTTGCTACCTTAACTATGATTAATGCTTTGAAGCAATATCCTGATAAATTTGTTTTGTATATGGATTTTGAACAAGCCTTTAATCTGGAATATTCTAGACGTCTTGGATTAGATCCTGATGACGAACGCTTTATCTTTATGCAACCTAGCTCTATCGAAGATGGCTTTGAAATTGTAGACCGTATGGTATCTACAGGGATATTGTCATTAGTAGTTATGGATTCAGTTCCTGCTATGATTAGTAGACGAGAAATGGAAGCAGACTATGACAAAGAAACTATGGCCGAGAAGCCTAGAGTATTGTCTCGTTCTATTCCGAAGCTATTGGAACCTTTAAAGGAAGCCAATACAGCGTTAGTGTTTATTAATCAGATACGCGATAAGCTGTCTTATGGAGGCGGCACTACTACTCCTGGAGGTAAAGCTATTCCTTTCTTTGCAACTACTCGTTTGGAATTAAAACGTTCTGATATTCTAACTGAAAAAGATGTAGCCTATGGTCAAGTCATGACAGCTATTGTTCGTAAGAATAAAGTTGGCCGACCCTATGGTACTATTAAAACAGATTTGTTCTTTGGTGTAGGATTTAACTATACTAAAGAAGTTGTTATCATTGCTAAAGAACTTGGTATTATTGATGGTTCTACTTGGCTTTATTTGCCAGAAGCTAACGAAGACGGCGAAGTAATTAAAATTCAAGGCGTGGATAACGTTGTCGAATATTATAATAATAATCCGGACAAGTTTGAAAACTTGAAAACAAAAATACAACAACGACTTGACTATAGTCTAGTTGCTGATACTGTTAAAGCAAAAGATATTAAAGATGAAGAAGGCTACTAATGTCTGAAAAATATTTAGGCGGGATTGAATGCGTTCGTGCACTCATGGCTCCTGCAAAACAAACAATAAATGATAAAGTTGTTGTTCCCTCAAGTTCTGATGTGCAACTTCGATGTAACCTTATTCTGGAAGAAACTCTTGAGTTTCTTGAGGCATGTCTTGGTAAAACCGATGACTTCTTTGAGTATCTGAGTGCTATTCGATTTGCTGCTGATGGTATTCGTAACACCAAGACTGAAATCGTTGATGTTGATTTGGAAGAAGCATTTGATGCTGTCGTAGACATTGAGGTTATTAATCTTGGCACTGCATTGACATTTGGATTTCCAGTAGAAGAAGGCTTTGCTGAAGTGCATCGTTCTAATATGACTAAGGTATTAGAAGATGGTACCTGCCTACTTCGTGATGATGGTAAAATTATCAAACCGGAAGGATATAGTCCGCCCGATTTGAAATCTATATTAAATAATAATCAAAAATAAAGAGCAGTATATGACTAATCGTCCTTCTATTACACAAGAAAATATATTGCTTGGTGCCGAGAAGGCTGCTGAGAATATTATTTATTTCGACAAAGTTGAAGCAAATATCACAAAATTAACAAATGAATTGGTTGATGTTTATAATAATAACAATGGCGACTTGTCTTCAATGAGCCAAAATATTATCAAACTCTTTGGTAATATTGATGAAGAAAAAGGCATGTTTATTGCCAATGATATTATTGAACAAATTGATGCAGAACATACAGCTCTTTTGCGTAAATGGTTTAAAGAATCATACAATGGGAAAGTGTATTATCCAAAAGATGTGATTACACTCAAATATGGTATTAAATACACTATCTTATATACAGACCGTATTCATATGCGTTATGCTATTCAGCCTGCTTCTGGTGAAATATATATTAATTGGGTTGACTTTGAAGATGTTCCCGAACAGGAAGCGTAATTATGTCTAGCCAACAATCCTTACAGACGATTTCTGAAATTAAAGATGCTGTTTATTATTTATTAGACAGATTGAATGCTTTAAGTCTTCAAGTTTCAGAAAGCACAGAAGCTATTATAAATAATATGACTGATGATGAAATCATGGGTGCAATTATTGACGAGCCTGGCGAAGAAGTTATTATAAAATACTAATAGATGAAAGCTATATATGAGTGATTATATTTCAACCCCTGAAAATCCTAATGGTGATATTATTCCTGATGTCGATTTCGGCAAATACACAGGGCTGCATCAACATTCGGTGTTCTCTCCTTTGGATGGTTATGGCAAACTTGAAGACTATGCTTTAAGAGCTAAGGCACTTGGGTTTGAAGGTTTGTGTATATCAGACCATGGTAATATGATTGCTCATATTAAACAGCGTGATATCTGTAAGAAGCATGGTATTAAACCTATCTATGCTAATGAAGGATATTTCACCCTGCATGATGGTAATATCAAAGAGAAAATTGAAGGCTATAAATCAGCTTACCATATTCTCTTGATTGCTATGAATGATGTAGGGTATGCGAATTTAAGAAAAGCAACATCTATTGCATGGACTAAGTATAAATACTATAAGCCACGTTTTGATATGGCTTTATTAGAAGAGTGCTCTGAAGGCATTATATGCACGTCTGCATGCCTTGGCGGGGCTATCTCTCAGTTGTTTCTATCAGACCGAGCAGAAGAGGCTGAGGAGGTTGCATTACGTCTTAATCGCATCTTCCCTGGTCGCTTCTATTTGGAATTGACCTATACCGGCCTGGAAGAACAGCATCTTGCTAATAACTTCCTGCGTGAATTAAGTGCTAAGCACAACATTCCGTTAATCATTACTGCTGATTCTCATTATGTGTATAAGTATGAATCTGATGCACATATGAAATTGGTGATGATTAATACCGGAGGTAAGTTAAATAAAGAAAAGAAAGATATTGCCTTAAATGACACTGCTAAAGAAGACTCAGATGTGGATAGCTCAGGGATGTTCTATCAGCCTGGGCAATATTATGTAAAACCATTTCACATTTTGAGAGATGAGTATTATAATAGTAGTTCTGATTTAGAAGCTTTTGAAAATACAAATATTATTGCACGTCAATGTAATGTTGATTTGGTTTTTGAAGACAAGATGATTTTTCCTCAACCATATGACAACCCCCATGAAGTTCTGAAACAAAAGGTTATGGAATGGTATCGCCAATACACCAAAGACTTTGATGATAATAAGAAGAATGAATATCTAAGTCGTTTGGAATTAGAATTGGATGTGTATGATAAAATGGATTTTTCTTCCTATCCATTAGTACTTGAGGATATTGTTGATTTCGCCAAGAATGAACATATTCCTATTGGTCCTGGACGTGGATGTCTTACTAAAGATGCGCGCGTATTTGTACGTATTGATGGTATGTATGATTTAGTACATATTGATGAAGTAGAAGTAGGCCATGAAGTATTTACTCATAAATGCAGATGGCAGAAAGTTACTAATACTTTTAAATATGATATTAAAGAAGAACTCATTGAATTACATTCAGAATGTGGCGAATTATCCTATCCAATTACTTTAACTAAAGACCATAAGGTTTTGTCTAATAATATGGAATGGGTTAAAGCCGAAGATATGTCTGTTGGTGATTCTGTATTTACTCCCCTTATACCGCCGGAAACCAATAATGAAATAGGTATTGTTTATGGTGATGTAGATAGTGGAGATTATGATACGGATGAAAGATTACTTATCAATGATAATATATCCTTTATGCTTGGATTCCTTTCTGGTGATTCCGTCACCTTTAAGCGAGACAAGACTAAGGTTGAATTATTCATAGAAAGCCATACTAAGCAAAGTGTATTTAGTAAATTATTATATATACTTGAAAGTAATCAATTTCCTCATGAAGTTGATTATAATGGCGGGTATAGTAAAATTAAAGTCGTTTTAAATGACTATAAATTTGCTGCTATAGTTGATACTCTTTTCTTTTATCCTGAGGCACCTTTTGAAGAAAAGGCTATGTCTGAAATATCATATGCAATGAATCATGCAAGTCTTCGTTCATTCATTACTGGATATCTTGAATCATCTGGATACTTCGATAATAAAAAAGAAGCATATGTCGTCAGCACTGCGTCATGGGCTATTGTAGATGACTTAATATTGCTTTGTACTAGACTTGGCTGTTCCTTTAAGATTGAAGAAATCAATGGAAAAGCCTGGTCGATAGAAGTAGGCTATTGGAATGATGTGGTTCTTTCTAGTGAAGAAACAGGCATTATGATTGAACATAAGATAGTTGGTATCAATACAGTACCGAAGAATAAGGTATCTGTATATGACTTAGAGGTTGAAGAAGATCATAGTTATACTACCACTAACTTTATTGTACATAATAGTGCCGCGGGATCTTTAATATCCTTTGCTTTGGGTATTACTAATATCGACCCTATTCCATATAACCTGATGTTTTCTCGGTATTTAAGTGCTGGGCGTGCTAAGTATCCATTGATTGAATTTGATGGATACCCACTATCAGATTGGAATCATGGACAAGAGTAATTATATAACAGGAGACCTCTACGCATTTGATGTTGTAGAGGTTCCTCCTCCTAAGAATACAAAGATAAATCTTATAACAAAATATGGAATTCAACATACTGGAATATACCAAGAAGGTTTTCATATTGCTTGGTATCCGTTATTGAAAATACCTAAATCAGTAAAAGAAAGAATAATAAATGATGTTAAATAAAAAGTTTCTAAATGCTCGTCATTTGATGATTGATATCGAAACATTCGGGATTGGTGGTGATGCTCCTGTTTATCAAATAGGTGCTACCACTTTTAGTTTTACTGACCCTGGTCATGATGTTCAGGAATATGAATTCTGTGAAAATATTAATATTGTTAATCAAGTAGAAAAGGGCGCGCGTCTTGATCCTGAAACAATGAAGTGGCATGCTGAAAATAATACCAAGAATTTTATTGAATATATGACTGGTCCCAAAGCCACTGAAAAAGATTGTCTTGTTCGATTTGCTAATTTTGTAAAAGCAACTAAAGCTGAATTCGTTTGGGCTAATGGCCTTCTATTTGATATTGCTAAAATACAAAAACTATTTGATTTGTTTGGTGTTGAATTTCCAGATATAGCGTATAATAAATATGTTGATATGCGCTTTTTGCGTCAAATGCTTCCGGAAGATTTCCGTAAAGAAGCAGATGAAATTGCAAAAACGAATTCAATCACTGAAGACGAACAACAACACGATGCATTAACAGATGCAAATTGGCAAGCAGAGTTTTGCAAAGTTGCAATTGACTACTTGAAGAATAAAGGAGTTTCAACCTATGCCAATGACGGATATTCCTAATGTAGGAACAAATATCGTATGGCCTACTGGAACTAATGAAACCAGCGGTGTGTTATCATCAGGACAAACTAAACGTGTCTCTGCTGATGACCTTATTACCGCCCGTGACATTAATTCTATACGCTCTGTAATGGAAGCTATGCTAGTACACTCTCATGAATATACTGATAATGTTGGTGGCGGTGGGGGTTGCTAATGGCTAATGCTAAGACTACAGAAGTAAAATTACTCTCTATTCCTATCTTTGATTTAGAGAAAAAGCTATTGGACTTGTATACCAAATTTGGTGACGATACTCTTGTAGCTGAAGACACTATTAATTATGTTAAGTCAATGGATGAAGAAAGTAAATCTAAGCTTATGCTTTTGGTTGCTTATGAAATGCAAGAATTGGATAAAGGGATGACTGTATTCCGACAATTCTTGGAATTGTTTGATTCTGAATTTACAGATGAAACAAACTTAGCTTATTCTCAATTGGCAAAATCTATTGCTATACAAACTGCGATACCTAATGACTATGATGACCTGATGAAAAAAGCTATTGATGCTGTTGACTCTCGTGAATTCTTCACTATAGTTATTGAAAATTTTAAGTATGCATTTGAGCAGTTGTCTTATGTTACTGAAGAGAAGTTTGGTAGTAACGTAATTATGCAGTGTATCTATGACTTTGAAACAGATAAGGTTTATGGCCTACTGTTGCAAATGTTGCGTCCTATGTATACTGGTGTACGTAATAGCGTAGACCATCCTATTTCTTTGTCTGAATGGGATGATAAGTCTATGAGTCATGTAGTGTCTAATTGGTTTGCTCTTATGCGTAGTTATAGGGCACCTACTAATGATTTGGATGTCGAGGCTTTGTCTCGCAAATACGAGAACCCATCTCAGAAAGACTTAGAAGCTTATGCACGTTATCAAGCAGAAATTCGTGCTGCTTTTGAAAAAGAAGGATTGAGTCAATAAATAAATTCCCCGTAGGTGTGTTTCTCCTATGGGGATTATTTTATTAGGAATTAGTATGATTCTTACAGTTGTGTTTTCAAATCATTGTGATTTGGATTGTTCTTATTGTTGTATTGGTTATAAAAATAATAGCCCAATTTTATCTAAAGAATCTGCTATTGATTTCATTCTCAAATACAAAGATGCCAAAGATAATGTGCTTGAATTCTATGGCGGCGAACCTACTCTTCATTGGGAAGAAATAAAATATATCATTGAGACATTAGATGATTTGAATATATTAGATGATTTCTATATCCGTATATATACTAATGGTATTAATATATGGAATGATATTTCGACAGATTTGATTTCTCATTATATCGATGAAGTATTATTATCTCTTGACGGTTCTACTTACGAGGAAAACAAACAAAGATTTGCCTCCGAAAAAGAATTTAATACTGTCATTGATAATATTAAAAAATTTGATACCTATCTTGTTAAAGATAAATTAGTAATTAGTTCTGTGCTTTATGGTCATAAGAAGTTTGAAAGAATGTATGAGAATTATTTATTCTTCAAGCAATATGCAATGGGCCATAGTTACGAACCTGTTACCATATGGGAACAAGATAAGGGTGTTGTTATACCCAGAGAATGTTTCAATATGTTCTATGAGAATATGTTGAAAATAGTACATGACATTATGAGTAACAATACAGGAGCTTCTCTATTTGTTGCTAAGGAATTAATGTCTTCATCTTGGTATAATCCTAAAGACTGTAATAAATGTTCTAGTGTGGCGAGAGCTATTAGTCCTCGTGGTAATGTATATATGTGTCGCGATCATGCTGCTAACGAAGAACAAATGTTTTATAGCCCATCAGTGATTCAGTTCTCTAATAATAATAAATTAAAAGAACGAGATGGGTCATTTAAACATATACTGGAAAACGAAGGTAAGTATACACCATGCGTAGTAAAAGACTTTCAGTATATGCAAGCTGGAATAATAGATAGCTTATATTGGTTAGAAGATAATTTCCAAAACAATATTATCAAACCTTTATTTATGCTGATAATGAAAGTAAATGAAAAAGACTATACCTATGATGACACTGTTAAATTACAGATGTTAATATCATCTATTGACTTAGTCTTTGAAATACTTAATGAGAAGAAATAAATGGTAATTATACGTTACGCAGAAGAAGGTGATGTTCGTTTCTTATTGGAATGCATTAGTCATAACCATGAAATAAATGACCATTACTTTGTTGTTGAAGAATGGGCTAAGGAAATGTTTGGTGATATTCAGATTGACCTGAGTGTTATTAAGAAATATTTAAATCCTAAATATCCCGAACAACCCATTATTATTGTTAATAATGGTACTAAGGATATTGGTTTCTTTAGCCAAGATTTGGATATGCAGAATATGCATTTGGGAACAAGTGCTTATGTGCATCCTAAATCATGCAAGATGTCTATACTTAAAGTCATCAAAGCATGTACTATTCGCGGCATTCTATATGGATTGCGCGAAAGTTTTATCGCTGTTGAGTTTAATACTTATACACCGTTAATTACTTCTATTGTTAAAAGTATAGTTCCATCCATAAAAGAGCATAAGATAAATGATTCTTATCGCATTTGTTATGTGGAATTTAAAAAAGTACAAGAAGAAACAAGCTATGCTAAGTTTCTCGAAGATATGAAACTTCGATTTGAAGTTTCCTTATATAATGAAAATGAATCATTGTTTACTTTCAAGGACAAGTAATGGAACAAGAAATAAAGAGTACTGGACATAAAAGTCTTGTAGGATTTTATATCGATGATTCTATTCAGTGGGTTTCTGGTAATGAATATTTAAGATATTGTCAACATTTTGATAATGTCTTTAGGAAGCTTTTCCCATATAACTGTACTCAATTATATTGGAAAAATATTCTTATAGTAGGCGGGGGAGATATGCAATTAAAAAGTGGGACATATATGTTATCCACTGATTGCAGAACAAAAATAATAGACCCTAATATTCATAAGTACCAAGAAATACTAGTAGAAAGTAAAGATAAAGTACCTGAATTTATATTTAATAAACAACGTGATTGTTATAATAATCCGCGATTTACTGATTATCTTACCTATACAATACAAGAGTTTCTAGAAGAAGAAAAATATATAAATGAAACTTTTGATTTAATAGTTGTTGACCTTGTTGATGATTTGGCAACAGATGAAGATAATATTTATATGTCTAGACTATGGGATAGACTTAGAGATGGCGGCGTGATGATAGGATATGGCGGCACCTCTATGAAAGACTTCGTGGAGAATTGTTCATTATTACTATTTGATAATTCAAATATTGTATTAGAAGAAAGACACTACCCTTCTTGGGCTACTGAAGATAGTCCTACAGATAAAGGAATTGTATATGGAATTACCAAAAAATAAGTATCCTGAAGCATCTGTTATGCCTGAATTTTTCTATGACTTAGTTCAGACTGTACTGCCCGCTCTTTCAGAAAAAGACTTATTTGAACTTAAAAAAGACGAAACAATTGATTACTTCGAAGGTGTTTGGAAACAACAACCTTTATTTTTCAAAGACTTATATTGCTTCACTTTATTTCGAGCTATGCCTTATGCAGGTTTGGAACTGATTAATTCACTTAGAGCAAATTCAATTGATTCTGCTCAATATAACTATATCGGTAAGGATACTGAAATCCCTGAGCATGTAGATTCGGATTTGACTTCTGATATCGTATTTGCACGTTTGTTTATTCCCTGTGTAGAAACTAAGTTCATATTTAAAGGTGTTGCATTAACAGAACGTGAATTAGAAGATGGCGATACTGAATTGTCTTTTGAAGAAGTAGAAGTAGATAATAGCGATGGTACTGCATGGGGTCCGATTACATTAGACCCCTCTAAGCCTCATAGCTTTACTCAATTGGATGAAAATGGCCATTACATTATTGCCGACATGATACGAAAAGATGCGCCAAAAGAAAAGCTGAATTCCTATTTAGATTTCGCTATTAAAAACTATATGTAGGAAATATGATGGAACACTTTACTCCTTTGAATTTACAATTGCCCCATGACTTAAAAGGTGTCTTTTATAAGAATACCATGGATACCTATGAAGGTTATTGGACATCTACTCCTGTTTATAGTCCATGCATTAATGTACTGAAGCTTAATGGGTTCACAAAGGACATGGAATCTATTTATAGATTTGCTTCAGATAGTATGACTATGTTTGAATTGTCAAATAAAGAAATGAAATGCTATGGTATTGAATTGAACATTTTGACTTACACTAAGGTTGCTGAACATAAGGATGATGTAAATACAAATCTTAATCGAATTAGAGTGTTTCATCTACTTGATGGTTGTGATGTATCTATATTTCTTAATAATGTAGAAACTATATTGAAACCTGGTGAATGGCTTGAATTTGATTGTACTCAATCTCATTCTGCTTCTGTGATTACTACTGATAAATTAGCAAGTAGTAGGGCGCTGATATATGATTTTATTCCGACGGAACAACATAATCCGATTGAGTTATTGAAGTATTCTATGATTCCTTATTTATATTACACTAATCATAAAGATATATACTATGAACTATAAAATGTTTATTGATGATGAAAGATTTCCGATAACCGATGATTGGGCTATTGTTCGTTCTAGTGATGCTGCTATACGAATGATAAAACAAAATGGTATGCCTTCTGAGATATCTTTCG
>JACCDZ010189264.1_pt1 | contig 14214 bp, 17 predicted proteins | sample 7449551 | NCBI WGS metagenome assembly JACCDZ01 (sample SAMN15323452, study PRJNA562643) | freshwater metagenome | isolation source: river surface water | place: USA:Blue River Watershed | collected 2017-08-18 | reverse complement strand
GCCTTGCTCACCGGCCGGACCCTGCGGACCCTCGGGACCTTGCGCGCCGTCCGCGCCAGGCTGACCCGGCTCGCCCTGCGCTCCGGGGGCTCCAGGGGCACCTGCCAGCCCCGGTGCACCAGTGGCGCCCGTGGCACCCGTGTCCCCGCGGTCGCCCTTCTGTCCCTGACTGCCAGCCGCTCCAGGGGCGCCGGCAGCACCAGCGGCACCAGGTGCGCCGGAGACCGGGTTTCCCCCGAGCCGCACGAGCTTGTCGTTGGCGACGGCGAGCACCTCGCCCTGCTCCTCGACTGCCGCCTTCAAGTCGGCCACCTGCGCCTCAAGCCGGTTCGCGCGCGTGCGCTGGCCGTCGATGCTGTCGGCGGTGTCGGACAGCCGGTTCGCGGTCACGGCGATGAGCACCCCGAACAGGGCGAACACGACGACGACGAGAGACCACCGGACCCGAGACCACAGCCTGCTGTGATCGGACACCGGCTATGCGCCTCCTCGGCTGACATAGAGGTTTGCGAGGAACAGCGCGATAGGGATGACGATGGACGCGGCAACCCACCGCAGCGTCGTGGTCAGGCGCTCGAGCTGCCTCTCCAGCGCGGACACGGCAGCCGCGCGGGCCTCCCGCTCCTCGTGGATGTCGTCGGCCAGCGCCTTGAGGACGCCCTCAACGCGGCGCTGCTCGGCGGTGAAAGACTCGCGGGTGACGAGGGTGTCGAGCCGCTGGCCAAGAGCGGCGTTCCCGTCGCGCACCGTCTGGCCGAGTTGTGCGATGGACCGCTGCAACTCCCAGCCGCCGGGCTCCTGCTCGCCCATGGTCTCCCCCCCAGTCATCGGCGGCGCTTCCTCCGACGCTTCCTGTTGTCCCGCTGCGCGAACCACGCCAGCGTGTCTACGAAGTCGGCCCCCACCGCCAGGTCGGCCGGCTGAAGCTCTGCCGTTCGGGTCTGCGGATGCTGAACCACCTTGCCGAGCATCTCTTCGACATAGCCCGCCCCAGCCAGAAGCCGCGTCTGGTCACGCTGGACCAAGAAGCGCGCCACCTCGCCGCCCTTGACGCACGGCAGATGTGCCGGAACCCCACCGCTGGTCATCAGTTGCTCACCAGTCACCGTCACCGAGTTGGCAAACCCGAAACGGTTCCGCCCCTTCGTGGACTGGCCGATGAGCACGGCCGAGACGCGACCCGATGTCATCTCCCCCATGTGGGTCAGATCCTCGTACCCCTCGCGGGGGCCGAAACGGGCCGCAGCCGACGTGTCGGTGACCGTCTCGACCGCATACGAACTGGCCCCCGAGCGGCGACGGCCCTGGATGGTGGATGCGTAGTCGCCCTCCACGAAGCCCAGTGCCCCCGCGTCCTCCGAGACCAGCCACTTCGTCTTCGCGGGACGGGAGAACAGGTCCACCTCGCCGGACTCGTCCAGGTGCCACCACTTGCCCTCATGGTCCGCCAGCACGTCCAGGAGGTCTCCGATGGACGGCGCCTCCCCCTGCAGGTCGGCCGACATCGCCGTGGTGGACACGAAGTTGCTGCGCTTCCATCCCGGCAGGGCGCCCCGGGCGATGGCGGCGTCGATGGCCGTGTTCGCGACACTTGTCGGAGCCCCGCCGCCATCAAGCGCCGGCACTTCGTAAGCCGTCCGGTAGAGGCCCGTTGCGCGCAGGTCGCCCGTAGTGAGGTCCGGCTGGTCAAGCCGACCCGACCAACGCAACACGGCGGCGTCGTACATCTCGACTAGAGCCCCAGCAACCAGGAGCGGGTGAGGGCGCTCCGGCAGCATCCGCCATGCCAGGTCGTCCGGGCCACGAAGGTCCGTCGACCACTCGCCCAACTCCCACGGCGCGAGTTCCGACAGCCAGCGTCCCCCGACCTTGATCTCCACTACAGCCCCGCGTGCCCGAACCAGTGCGGGTAGAAGTCGAAGACAGCCTCGGCATCATCCGTGCCTGTCGTCACGATGGTCACGTTCACGTCGGGAGGCGTCATGCTCGGCGCCTCCAGCGAGCCGAGTGCATCTCCTGCGAAGTAGTCGTCGATGAACAACAGGTTCTGCGGGGTCTCCACGTCGGCCGCCTGGAAAGTAACGCTCATCTCCGAGCCGGCAGCCACCTGAATCAGCGCGGTCGGTGTCCCGATCTCGTTCGCCCGGAACAGCCAGCCGGCGTCGAACTCAACGCCGGACGTGGCAGTCGTCAGAGTCAGCGTGACCAGCCTGTCCGAGTCGTCTCGGACGCGAACGGGAGGGAGATGCTCGGTGCCGATGGCCACGACCTGCCAGGCGTTGGCGGCATCCATCTGCAGCGTCGCGGTGCGCGTCACGGTCGTCCCTGCCACCTCGGACGACAGGGTCACCTGGAACGCCGTCGTCGACGTGTGACGAACTCTGGCCAGCACGTGGTACGCGCCGGGCGGCAGGTTTCCCACGGGAATCTCGAACGTCGGGGTCCCGTTCAGAGGCTCGCGCTTTCCGGACACCGTGGTGTCGGCTGTCGTAGAGCCGCCTCCAGTGCGCCACGGCTGCAGCGACGGCGAGTAGCCGCCCAGGTCCGGATAGACGTAGATCAGCACGTCGCCCAGACCGTTCGACGGGTGGCTCACGATGAGGTCCCCCGGAGCGCGAACCGAGCCGGGGATCTCACCGAACGAGCGCGAGAGTTCCTTGCGCGAGTTGAAGCCGGCGACGTTCGTCGTGTAGACCGATGACACCGTGACCGACTGGAACGTGGACGGCTTACCAGGAGGCGACACGTCCGGGTTGTGCGTGCCGGTGAACCTGAGCGTCGAGTACGTGCCCGCCGGGACTGCGAACCAAGCGAAGCCGCCCGCCTTGGCGATGGGAGACAGAGGCCCCAGCGTGTCCACCGTCAGCCGGATGTAGCCGTTGAACGTCTTGGCGTACTCGATTCGGACGTACTCTTCTCCGACCGGAACAGTGAAGCTGCCGCTGCGCTCCAGCCACACGGAGTAGGGGTCCGCAGCAAACGCGCCCGACTTGGTGGACCGCACCGAAGTTCCACCGACCAAGGTGAGCGCATCCGACGCGGTCCAGCCTGTCGTTGACGTGCACTGGTCGACCGAGGTCTCTGCGAAGACCGCAGCGTCCGGTATGGCCTCCAGCGACACCCTCTCAGCCGAGCGGGTGTACGGCGCAGCGACCATTCTCAGCCCGTAGTGCCGAGTGTTCCGGCGCTCCTCGAGGTCGTCTGCGACGTGCTCCAGGTGCGCCGTGTGGATCTTGAACACCGTCGTAGCCGCAGAGCCGTCCGGGGGCGTCCACTCCAGCGTCGTACGCCGTCCGCACGCCTGAGCCAGCGCGTCCTCGCCTGCCTGCAGCCCCGTAGCGTCGCCAGCCGTGACCTTGACCCTGAGATAGATCTCGCGGTTGTCGTGGCGCTGCGTGTGGACGATAGACCCGTCCTGGAGCTGAGAGGCGATGACGACGTCGATGGGCGCCGGGTTCCCGAACGTCAGGTCAGCGCCGGTCGCCTCCAACTCGAAGTCGGCGCCCTCGTGCTCGTTGACGCCCAGCAGGTCCAGCCCGGCGAACAGCAGCACCGGGTCGACGTCGGTGAACGGACCAGCCATCACGACCTCCGAACCGCGTCTTTGCCGGCACTCCTGAGTTCCGCCGCAAACACCCTGCCGGACGCCTCGGCTGATACCGCCACGGCTGCCTCCACGCGATGCAGGGCGACACCGAGAGCCCGGAGGATCGCGTGCGCCTCGCCGTCGGCCGGCGCGGACACCGTGACCGCTGGCCCGCCGAAGCCGGACGACACGGTGCGTGCCTGGCGGTTGAACGCCATCTCCCACGCACGAGCGTCGGCAGCCGAGCGCACCAGCCCGCCGTCAGCGAAGCCGGGCAGGTAGCCGTAACGGGCCTTGAGCATCCCCCAGTCGCGGCGCACCACGTCCTGGGGCAGCACGACCTCCCCGGCGTGCACGATGCCGCGGGGCTCGTACTTCGGACCCGGGCCCGTGTAGCCGCCGGACGCGAACTCGCCCCGGTTGCCCAAGTTGTTGCGGTCCATGACCTGCCGGTGGTACGTCACGATGTAGGTCTTGGCGGTGGTTCCGTCCAGCCGGTTAAGCTCACGGCGGACCGCGTCGATCTGGTCCTTGGTGGCGCCGAGCTGGCGGGCGGCGTTGAGGATCTGCTTGCGGGCCGTCGTCATGAACGCCTGACGGTCAGAGCGCTTCATCGAGCCAGCCACGTCGCTGACCGACCGCACCAGGTCATCGAGCGCCTGCTGGTTCGCGCGACCCTTCCCGGTGTTGACGTCCATCGTCCGGCCGTTGGCCTTCAAGGACTCACGCACGCTGTCCAGCGCCTCTTCGTAGTCGCGGAGGGTCTGGCGCTTCGTCAGGAAGTTGTTGAGGCGCTCCTGGGCGGCCGTGAACGAGCGTGTGGCCCCTGCAGCGGCGCGGGTGGCCGAAGCGTAGGACAGGGCAGCGTCGGCGCCGGACTCGGTGGCAGAGGTCGCCTCTTCCAGGACTGGCGCCAAGAATGACCATTCCGACTGCCCCCGCTGGACCTCGCCGTGCAGTTCCTGAAGGCGACTCTTGAGGTCACCGGAGTCGCGGGTGAACATGTCGGTGAAGCCTGCGGCATTGTCGATCTTCGCGGCCACCTGGTCGTAGGCGTCGCCGCCCCGCAGGACCGCGTCGGACAGCTCCCTCGCCGTGACGCCGGCCTTCTCGGCGTCCTTGAGCCATCCGTCCTGCTGCAGCTTGTCCAGCGCGAGTGAAGCCGAGCGGTCGGTGAGCGCGCCAGTCTGTGCGTCCAGGGTGGCCCGGAAGTCGTCGGCGCCTGCGGCTGCCTGCTTCTCGGCTTCCGCAAAGTCCAGCAGCAGCCCGACGCCGCCACCGATGGCGGCGCCCCAGGGTCCACCGGCCATGGCGCCAGCGACAGCCAGGTTCGCGGTGTTCATCGCGTTCGCCTGCCGAGCGGCATCCGAACTGGCCAGCGCGAGTCCGGCGATGAGCCCACCCTGGCGACCAACCTCACGGAGGCTCGTCTTCACGCGGTCGGTGGCGGCAGCGTAGGCGACCGCGCCCTGCTCGGTTCGGGCCCAGGAGACGATCCCCACGGACGACATGGTCCGGAGGTCGTCGCGCAGCCCAGATACCCGAGCGCGGACGGAGTCGATGGAGCCCCCGAAGGTCCGGGACGCCAAGTTCATGGCAGACATCCCGGCTGCGGCAGCCAGCAGGACCGGGCCGATGGGAGAGTCAGCGACCAGCGACAGGGCGTTCGCCAGCGACTCCACGACGCGAAGGACTGGACCGCCGATTGGAGCCAGTGCGGTTACCAGGTCAATGGCGGCCCCAGCGATGGCCCCCAGGGTGTCGGCCACCTGGGGCCCGTTGGTTCGCAGGTAGTCGACGAACGCCTGGAAACCTTCGGTCTCGGCAAGGCCAGCCGCCCACCTGTCGAAGCCGTCAGCGGCGTCCTCGATCCACCCGATGGCCCCGCCATTCAAGGGCTGGAACGCCATCCACAGTTCGGCCAGGCCGTGCGCTAGATCCCCAGCAGTGCGGGCAACCGACACCATGGTCGGGCGAGCCTCGGTCTCCAGGAAGTCGAAGAACTCTGCCCAGCGCGAGGATGCCAGCGACTGCGTGCCCGAAGCGAAGATGTCGCCAGCAGCATCGCCGACCTTGCGGAAGATGGCCTCGGCCTGAGGCAGCAGCTCCAACAGGTTGTCGATCCCTCGGGAGACGCCGGGGAACAAGTCCTCACCAGCGGCGGCCTTCAACTCGCGGAACTTGGGAGTCAGGTCAGACAGCTGTGTGACCAAGTCGCGGGCTTCGGGCGAGATCTGGCCCATCGCCTTGCGCATCTTCTCAAGATTCGCCGCAGTCGGCTCGAGCCTTGCGTCGTTCATCGCCTTGAGCGCTTCCCCGACGCCTTGGAATGCGAGTACGGAAGAGCCTGCAGCGAGTGCCGCGAATCCGAAGCCGGACGCCAGTGCGGTCACGGCCGGAACGGCCACCCCTGCAATCGGCACGAAGGCCGGCCCAAGCGACAGTGCAATGTCAGCCAGCAGCCGCAGTCGACCCGAGTAGCGGTCGATCTCCCGGCCGCCTACGTCCATGCTGCGGCTCGTGCGCAGTGACGTGCCGCCCATGTGGTCGATCTCGCGGTCGAGGATCTTCGCGGCAGCAGCAGCCCGGAGCGTCCCGGTGGTGAAGTTGTCCTGGAGGTCGAGGACCACCTTCTCCCTACGGACAGTCATCTGGGCACCTCCGGGGCTGGTCTCGTCAGGAAGTCGTCATCGGGTGTCAGGTCGTGCTCGGAGACCCACAAGTGGACGCCGTCAGAGAAGTGGAACGGGAACAGCTCCGACGCCTCCGCGCTCCATCGCTTCCAGGAACCGTCGTGGTACGGCCGGTCCTTGTGCAGCGCCTCGTACCTCCGACGCGCTGCCGCGAGCGCCATGGACGCCGAACAGACATCGCGCTGGGGGTACCAGTCGAAGTCGTGTTGGGCACACTTCTCGCGGTCCTTGCCGCACTGCGGACAGGCGGCGTGCTGCAGCTCCCACTCCTCGACCTGTAGAGCCTGGTCCTCGTCAGGCAGGTCGTAGAACTGGCCGAGCGTCAGGCCGAGGCGTTGCGCGACCCTGACATCGCGTCGTAGAGAGTCGTGACGCGCGAGGACAGGTCCGCTTTTGGGGCCGGCGAGGCGTCGATGTTGAGCTTGACGGCCGCCGAGAGCAGCTGGAAGAACTGCCCGTCAGACAAGGCGTCCAGCGTCGCCGGGACCTTCTGCGTCTGCACCTTCTTGCCGGCGTCGGTGATCGCCACGACGCTCCAGGACACCAGCGTCTCGCCACCAGCGTCGACGTCGAAGCCGGCCTGGTCGTCGAACTCCTCACCCTCGCGGGCGGGGTACTGGGTCAGCAGCGTCGCCCACTTCTTGCGACCCACCGCCTCCAGCGTCACCTTGAGCGCACGCGCGTCAGCCTCGACGCCCACGAACTCGTCGTAGGCCGCAAGTGCTGCCTTGAGTTCCTCGGACTGCACGGCGCCGCTCTGACGAACTGGGGTGCCTGGGATCGGGGCCAGGGCGTCCGCCTTCGCCTCCAAGTCGTCGGCCCGCGCAGCGTCGTCACCCTGGAAGAGAACGACGGTCATGCTTCGGGGGTTCATTCAGACCTCCACGACAGTTCTCGACAGGGCACCACCCCGCCCGCTGTCGAGACCGGGCGGGGTGGTGGCTTCGACCTAGACGATGGCGACGTTCCACTCAGGCTTGCCGGTGATCGCGTAGGTCGCCATGAAGGCGGCCTCCGCCTCTTCGCCCTGGCCTGTACTGATGGGGATGGCGAGACCCAGCTCCACCGGGATGACGTCGACGAACTGACCAGCCGCGGGCGTCGTGCTGACGTCCATCGCCTGGCGCCGGATCAGGAACCCGACATAGCCATTCTTGAACTTCTCCCACGCCTTCTTGCCGTCCGACCCGGCAGCAGCCTGGGGACCGAATGCGAGCACCACTTCCCCGCCCTGGTAGGTGGTGATACCGATCTGGCTGTACAGCACCGTGTCGCAGGCGCGTCGCTGCCGCTGTACCACGTTCGTGCTCTGAGTGGGCTCGGCGAGGTCGCCGATGACGTAGCACGTCACGTCGAGGCCGGTCGCGGCGTTCACCTCAAGTGCCGTAGGGGCCGCCTTCGACGCAACGGCGGGCGCGAGGATGTAGTTGGTCAGTCCGAAGGTCTTCGCTGACCCTGGGTTGATCGGTGCGGCCATCAGCTGTTCTCCTTGTCAGGCTCGGCCTTCTGGCCGGCGGTGTTGGGATTCGACAGGATGTGCGGCTTCGCCGGGAGGGGAGCCCCGTCACTGCTGGTGGCGTCCTTATTGAGCAGCTCGTACGGCGCCTTGTCCGCCTCGTAGGACGAGCGGGAGATCGTGAACTCGTGGCGCGTCTCTCTGTCTTTGACGCGCACGTACTCGACTAGTGGCATGTCTTCTCTCTCCTCAGTGGGCGTAGGTCCAGGCGTCTTGCCCGGTCCACCAGTGCTCGTTGTCCTGCTGGATGCTCGAGGCGGTCTCGAACTGAACGGGGGTCGTGGTCGCACCGCCGACAGAGACGCGGGCCATCTCCAACGCGCCCCGGGAGGCTTCGCGCAGGGCCCGCGAGTTGGTCACCGTGTCCGACACGTAGCGAGTGAGCACCCGCCACAGGTCGGTCGGCTTACCCCCGCACAGCCGTGCGCCGTCACCGAAACGGCGGTACACCTCAACCTCGACGTACCGCTTCGGCTTCGTCGTCAGCCGTGACACTTCGTCCAGGTCGTAGGCGCGGACCGAGGCGTCGAAAGACGCTGTCAGGGCGGTGTTCAGCAGTGCCAGTACGGCTGCGGCGTGGGCTTCCTCGGTGGCGCTCACCAGAACAAGTCCTCAACCATGTCTCCGACGTCCTTCGCGAACTTCGGGCCGATCACGTCGGCTGCGTCCAGAAGGTCGGTGTTCACGCCGTGCCGGAAGCCGGTTCCGACGAACTCGGACTTCGGGATGCCCTCCGGACCGAACTCGGCCTTCGTGGGACCCGTCATCTCCGCGGACAGGCGCTTGAAGTAGTTGGCGCCGTGCGGGCCAGAGCGCTCCTTGGCAAGCCCCCGGGCCAGCCTGTTGCCCTCTACGGCGGCACGGCGGACCACTCGCGGGGCCTTACGCGCCAACTTGGCGGGCATAGCCTCCAAGTCGCGGGCCAGGTCACCGACCCCGCCAGTGACAGCGATGCGGGTCACGGCAGGTCCAGGTGTGTCACGTCCACCACGTCCAGGCGGCGGGCGGTCGCGTACGACTTCACCGGCACATCCACCACCCGGTAGCGGCGGCCCAGCAGAGCCATGTCGGCCAGGTCAGCCACGGCGACAACCCGGCACTCCCAGCCCGGCGCCAGGCGCAGGGTGCCCGCGATGTCGGTCAGCGCGGTGACGGGGACGTGCAAGCCGCCTGACATGACCAGGCGCTCAACGCCGGCCACGTCCACCGAGCGACTGCCGGTGTCCGAGCCGGCCTGCGAGGACGCCTGCACCTTGCCGGGGGTCGTGCCCTCGGGAGTGGCGCCCTGCTCCTCCATGCCGTTGACGACCGATGTCGTCCCACTGGGGGAGTACCAGGCGAGCGTCAGGGACATCAGCGACTCGGCGTGAGCGCGCAGCTGGGGAAGCTCGCGCCGTACGGATTCCGCGAGCATCAGTAGTAGTCCCCGTCGAGAACGCCGCCCTCGTACAGAGGGTACTCGTAGTTCGTGAGGTCAGCGCCGCACGAGCAGTAGGCCGCTCCGAGTACCAGCGAGCACCAGGGCTGATGCGCCGACGTCGTCGAGAAGGGCCGGATCGAGAACGCCCGGCCCGCGGTGTCCGTGACTGGCGACAACATCGCCCACCACTCGTCCAGGATGACCACGCGCCCCTTGGAGGAGCGGTAGGTGCGCGACGTGCTCGCGTCGTCGACAGAGACGGAGACCTGCGTGGCGTCATCGGGCCGGCGCACGTGCGCGGCGACAGCCTGGCGGACCACGTAGTCAACCGTCTCGGCGTCGAGGTCTTCAATCGGGCCGAGGCGCTTGCGGATGAGGAACAGCGCGTCGCTGATCCACGTCTCAAGTTGCGCGTACTCGGCGTCGGTCAGATCGGCGGTGCGGCCAAGTTCGACCCAGATGTCTTGTGGACTGATCGCCACGACCGCACCGCCTCTCTGCTACTTCTTGGACGGCTTCGGAGAAGCCGCCTTGCTCTCGGGAACGAAGTCGGCCCCGAGGCGGACTGCGTTCTCCTCGCTCGTCTCCACAACGCAGCCGTGAACCGTGCCGCGTACCGTCTTCGGCTTGTCGGCCATCAGACGAGGTCGTGGACCTTGGCGAAGGCGTTCAGGTCCGCGACGCCCCAGCCGTAGACGACCTCCGCGCGGAAGGCCACCTGGTTGAAGCGCTTCAGGTCGCCGCCGCCGTCCGGGTCGCCGTACTTGATGACCTCCAGGCCGATGGACTTCTGCACGCCCCAGCGGATCGCGTCGAAGTTGCCGACGAACCCTAGGACGTTGGTGTTGACCGCGAGCACGCCGGTGCCTCGCACCGTGTTGGACACCGAGGCGCGGTGACCGTCCAGCTCCGAGGTCTCGACGCCGAGCCGGAAGTTCGGGTAGAGCTTCTGCTCGGAGTTGGTGCCCCGCAGCGCGGAGAACTTGGCCGCGTAGGTCGGGTCCAGCGCGATGTCACGGGGCACGTACCCGTCAGCGAGCACCAGCGCGTCAGCGGCGTCCATGCTCACGTACGGCTTGTCGGCCGCCACGTACTCCACCAGGTTGGTGGTGTCGGTCAGGCCGCCGTTCATGGCCGCGACCACGGCGCCACCCGTGGGGTTGATCTCGTGGAAGACGCCGAAGTCGAGCGCACGAGAGAGCGCCGGCTGGATGAGGTCGAGGATCTCGCCCACGACCTCCAGCTGACGGTCCTCGTCGGCCCACAGAACCTCTTCGTTGAACCTGAGGGTCTTGTGGAACTTGAATGGCTTGACGGTCTTGGTCGTCGGAGTGATAGTCGAGGCGCCCTTCTGGCCGCCCTCGGCGACGTACTCCGCCTCGCCGATGTCGAAGGTCCACGACTGGCCCTCGCCGTAGGTCATCGGGGTCGGCGTCGAGAGGGTCGCGACGCAGGAGCCGTTCTTGATCTTGTCCAGCCAGGGCTCGAGCTTCTGCTTCGGGATCGAGAGTGATCCGGTAGCGAGTGACGTCATGTCACTTTCCTTTCAGGGGTGGTCAGTCGGCGGCGGCGCGACCGAACAGGTTGCGAACGAACTCGCGCTCTGCTCCGTCGGCGTCTCCAGCCTTCGGGGGGGTGCCCTCGCGGGGCGATCGGTTTCCGCTGCGCTTGGCCGCGCCCGCCTTCTCGGCGAGCGCCTCGGCCTGGGCCGTCAGGGAGTCCTCGGACGTGCCGGTGAGGAACAGGTCGGCGTCCTCGTCAGAGATGCCGTGGCGCGCCTGCACGCGACGCCTCAGCGCCTCGTGCCCAGCCGTCGCGACCGACTTCTCCAGCTCGGCGATCCGGTCCTCGGCGGTCTGGGCGCCCTCGGCCTTCGCCTTCAGTGCGTCGTAGTCGGCGAACTTCTCAGCCGCCTTCTTCCGCTCGTCGGCGCGGATCTTCGCGGCGGTCTTCTCGACCTCAGCTGTCACCGCTGCGGTGACAGCGGTCTTGACCGCCTCGTCGAACTGCTCCTTGGTGTACGTCTCGGGCTCGTTCTCAGGCATGGCACAGCTCCGTACCTCGTCAGGTGATGCTCCGGCGTTGAGCGCCGCCGTTGGCGCTTCCCCCGCAACGGGGTAGGTGGATCACCCCGGGAGGTCGGGGTAGTTCTCGTTCAAGTACGCGCGAATAGCGGCGTTCCGGGCCGCCTGGGCGGCGGGGTCCTTCGCGCGTTTCGCTGATGCGACGTACTGGATGGCACTGGCCTCAGGACCGTGATCGCCGCCGATGAACTCGGGGCGCGCGCCACAGTGACAGTTCGTGTGGGCCGAGAAGATGGCGGAAGACCGGCTGCTGTAGACCGCACCCCGGTCGGCGAGCATGGTGCAGAACTTGCAGGCGCCCGCCCGAGCGATCCTGCTCCAGCCGACGGCATCGTCATCGGAACGCGTGTTCCCGATGACTGTGGACCGGTAGCCGCGGGCCACTTCCCTGCTCGATAGTCCTTGTATCTCGGCGACCATGCGAGCCATGTCGGCCTCGAAGTCGATGCCGTCCAAATCCTGCTGGAACTTGGCTACCTCGCGCTCGATCCAGTCCACCGAGCCTTCTCCGATGACTCCCGGGACGTAGAGCGAGGCCGGGCCGGCTTCGTCGCGGAGTTCGTCGTACCACGCGAGCGCGAGAGCAGCCGTGGCGTCGTAGAAGGCCGGGATTACCAGGCGAGCAGCCTCCAAGGCGGCGTCTGCGCTGCGCTCGAGGGGAGCCGCTGTGGCCACCGCGGCGATCTCTGCGAGAGCGGTGGCAGTCACCACCTCAAGCTGTGCACGAACCTCACTGGCCGGCGTTGCCACCCGGGACCAGACTCCTCAGAAGCTCTCGCCCGCTCGCGGCCCGGCGCTCAGCCAGAGCGCGCCGAATCTGCGCCGGAGACAGGCCGAGGAGTTCAAGTCCGACCTCCGTGTCGGCCAGCCACGGCACCTTCTCCAGCGTCTTCGATCCAGCGTCGGCGGCGACCGCCCGAGACACGTACATGTGGTTGCGCCACACCGGGCTCACGGCCAGGGTCTCGGGAACGTCCCCGTCGTTCAGCATCCGTAGCGCCCGCGAGACCGCCGCCGAGATGTCCGGGGTCCACCCGTCCGTGGCGGACTCGGCCTCAGCGATCAGGTCATCCTTGGAAACCGTCAGCGCCTCGGCGCTCGTCGGGTTCGCGTCGCCGATCAGACCGAACTCGCCGATAGGGATGCCGGTCTCGCCTGACATCAACTGGGCCAGCATCCGCAGGTGCATGTTCTGCGGCTCCGGGGACTGGCCGTGGAACTGCTTGACGTCGGCACGCGCGAGGGCCGAGTTCTGCCCAGCAAGCTCCATGTCGTCGCCGATGGCCCAGATGGCGTCCCAGGCGGCCTGCCACGACGGCTTCGGGGAGCCGTCAGCGTTCTGGAAAGCAGCCTCTGTGGTGCCCAGCAAGGCGTAGCGGGGAAGGCTGTAGGCGATGCCGTTCACGTCGGCGCGCATCATCACGCCTATGGCCTGCTCGTGCAGCGACATGACTGCGCGAGTGATGCGCGATGAGCCGAACGGGCGTCCCAGCCGAGGCTTGTACCGCACCGGGTCGACCGGGACGCCGTCCCTGTGAGGCCGACGCTCCAGGGTCCAGCGGCCGTCTTCCTTGACCATGTCCAGCGTCAGGTCCGGCACGTACATGACCATGCCGGTCGGCTCGCCCTGCTCATCCATGTCGGTGATCGACAGGAACGAGGTGATCGAACGGCGCCGCACGTCCCAGATCCCCGTGGCTGTGGTCGCGTCCCGCGGAAGGACCAGGACTTCCGGCTCACCAGGACCACCGCGAACCGTCACCAGCCACGAGACCGCATGGATCAGGGATGAGATGCCGGCCTGCGAAAGCTCCGAGCGCAGCCTATTGTCCTGCTCGAGCGTGTCAATGCCGAGTGAGGCGAGGTCGTTGCCGTTCGCGTCGAACCATCCGTCGAGGTTGCAGCGGCGGTTCAGCTTGTCCACGGCCATCGCCGACCAGCCCAGGACGTAGCGGCGGCGACGGACCTCGGCCGGCGCGTTCGCCGACATCAGATGCCGAGTGGCGTTCTTGAGGTCGTAGAAGGCCGTTCGGAGGTTGTTGCGAGGACGCTTCTGGCGCCACTGCTCCACCAGCCTGTTGAGGCTGGCCTGCTCACTCTCAGACAGGTCACGGATGACGATGCGGCGGACGTCGTCGCTCACTACATCGTCACCACCCTTCGCCCTCGGCCGCTGTTCGCAGGCTTCCTGATGTTCTGCGGGGCTGCACGTGCGCCGATGAGCGCCAGAGTCCCCGCCTGAATCTGAGTGATGTCGGAGTCGGCCAACTTCCGCGACCAGACCCACATTCCGGTGTCGCCGAGAGGACGTTTGCCAGCAGCCAGAGCTGCCGCGGTGAACTGGGGCTGGCCGATGTGGCGCAACCATCCGGTCGTGATGCCGTCCAGCACCTCGGCGCACCCTGCGCCAAGTTCGGCCACCTTGACCGGCGTGGCCTGCACCTGCGTGCCCGTGAAGAACCAGCGGCCGTCCCGCTCCCCCAGGAGCGCGTTGACCGGACGGGCGATGTCCACAATCACTCCGCAGATCTGCGGGTTGTTGGCGACCAGGTACTGCACGTGCGGGATGACCCAGGCGGTTCCACGGCCCCGCGTGTGCTGGTCGTCGTCCAGCTCGAAGTGCCAGGCGCCGTCTTCACGTTCTCCAGCCAGTGCAACCGACGCCCACTTCAGGTCCGGTCCGACCTCAACCCCGAGCGCGATCCGTGAGGCTGCGCGGGAGCCCTCGTCCTCGCGCTCCAGCCATGAAACCGAGGGGATGACGCCATGACTTGCGACAGGGTCCCAGATGCCGCGACCCTCGCGGTTCCACGAGTCCTCGTCTCCCAAGTTCTTGCGAAGCCGCAGGCTCGAGTTCCGCGGCGTGCGCTTCGGGTACGAGGGGTTCATCCAGGGCCACTGCGACTCGTCGTTCG
>JACCDZ010078377.1_pt1 | contig 14228 bp, 9 predicted proteins | sample 7449551 | NCBI WGS metagenome assembly JACCDZ01 (sample SAMN15323452, study PRJNA562643) | freshwater metagenome | isolation source: river surface water | place: USA:Blue River Watershed | collected 2017-08-18 | reverse complement strand
TTTTGAACGTACAGAAATCAAGCCTAAAAAATTAATAGCGTTAGAGCGAGAGCTGGGTGAAAAAATAAATACCTAACAAATCGCTTAAGTAGCGCATTTAGCGAATTGCTGCGCAAAGTTTATCGCAGTGCGCTACTTACAAACTGCGGTTGAATACTACGTTATGGAGAAAGGGAGATTAAAATTGACTAAAATTATTAGAAGCACAAAAACAAAATTTATTTTAGGTTTTGCTACATGGTTTGCTATCACAATGACTGCACTAAAATGGTTTGATAGCCATGAAGTCGGCGCTACTGCTAATTTGACCATGAGTCTTGCATTTACCTTTTCCTACTGGGCGTTTTGTGGTGGGCTAGTTGGCTGTTTCCTTTGGCGTCAAGCATCGAAAAAGAAAAAATAGAAATTTCATTGTCGACACTACATGTTTTTTTCCCCATTAATTAATAAAGACCAATTTTTAGCTATTTTCTCAGTTTTTATGCGGCTAGTGCACAGAGCGATGCTGTTTCTGAAGTTCGTTTCAAATCTATAAGATAAAGGATAAATGTATGTCCAATTTATGGTCTCCCGATATTTATCAAAAAGCCTGGACGTTTTCAACGCGCAAGCATGCTGGGCAAACCTACGGGGGTGCTTGTGAGGGCGAACGAATTCCTTATATCAATCATATCGCCAGTGTTGCTATGGAAGTTGCGTTTGCGGCCGCAATGACGCACGAGTTCCTCGATGCAGATTTGGCGATTCAATGCGCGTTATTGCACGATACCATTGAGGATACGGATGTAACTTACGAAGAATTGCGTGAGTTGTTTGGTGGTGCTGTGGCAGAAGGTGTTATGGCGTTGTCTAAAAATCAAAGCTTGCCCACCAAACAGTCGCAAATGGAGGATTCAATTGCGCGGATAAAGTTGCAGCCCAAGGAGGTTTGGATGGTGAAACTGGCTGACCGCATTACCAATCTTTATCACCCGCCTTTTTATTGGAATGATGAAAAGATTCTGTCCTATCAACAAGAAGCGCAGTATATTCTGGACCAATTGGGGGAGAGCAATGCTGCGTTGGCAAACAGGCTGATGCAAAAAATTGAAGAATATCCTGCGTTTTTACGAGGTATCGTTTAATCCATGAACTGGTTGGCGCACGCCTATTTATCCAAACCGAATATTGAGTTTCGAGTGGGTAATATATTGCCGGATTTGGTGTCGATTACTGAATTAAAAACGTTTTCAGGTTCCTATCAGGAAGGCATTCTTTGTCATAAGGCGATAGACGCTTTCACCGATTCTCACCCGATTGTAAAAGCTGGTATTAGCCGCTTTCCCGCAAACTATCGGCGGTTCGGCGGTATTCTAACGGATGTTTTTTATGATCATTTCCTGGCAAAACATTGGGCTAATTATTCCGCGCTCAGTTTGAGCGAATTCTCCAATGGTTTTTATGCAGACTTGTTAACCGTTCAGGGTCAGATTCCTGAAGAAATATTCTATAAATTTCAACGTATTTTTACCCACAAAATTTTTGAAACCTATACGGATATTTCTGGTGTTGAAGTTGCGTTGGGGCGCATTGACCTGCGGCTGCGGCGCCCGGCAAACCTGGCGAAGGCGACGGAAGTCCTGGAAGCCGGGTATGGCCTCTATGAGGCCGACTTTTTCGAATTTTTTGGCGAATTGAAACAGTATGTAAAACTCCATACGCAAGAAAATTAAAACCCCGAGCATAGCCCGGGGTTTCAGTTATGGTGTTTCAATCAACTTGCCAACACTCACCAAATATAACGCGGTTTTAATCGGCAAAGTTTCTGTTGCGGCGATGAGTTTCTTATAACCTAGTAGTTGCCCCCTGTAGGTTTCCATTTCCCGCGCGAAAAATGCCTCCGGTGTTTCAGCGGCATCCGGTTCGCTGCTTTTGTAATCCACAATCCAGCGAGTGCCATTTTCGATAAAGGTACGGTCGATAATGGATTCTTTCACATCCTGCTGATCTCTTTGCATCAGCGATAATTCGCAAGCGCTTTGGGTATGTTCACAGTTGAGTAGCCAGCGGCCTGTGTCACTGTTCAATGTGTTAGTAATAACGGCGCTGATTTTCTGCAGGGCATTTTGCAAGTGTTCGCCGTTCCAACCCAGTTGTTGGAGCTGGATTTTCCAGAAGGCATGTTGTTGGTGAATAAACACCTCAGCTTGTACACAGGTGCTTGCAGAGACTAATTTATTTTCCACTAGTGCTTGCAGGGCAGAGTGGATCACTGTGCCGGTATGGCGAGCCAGGCGCGCGCTGGTCGTTTCCCGCTCTGGTAGGTTGAGCGGGTTTTTCGGGTGCTCTGTGAGTGATTCTTCGTTGGTGCTCAAATCATATTCATGGCCGCGATATTTTTTTAACAAGGTAACTTCCCGCAATGCAGGTAATTGCCATTGCGGCGGCAAGCGCAAAATGTGTTGCAATCCAGGTTGATCGGTAATGAAAGATTCCGACTTTGCTGCGGGTGAGTAACTATTACTGCGCGTAATAATGTTGGCCTGCTCTTTAACTAATGGCCAAATTCCATGGAGCAATGAATTTTTTGCCGGCGCTTGCAGTTCTTCCTCTTTGTTGTTGATGCAAGCCAGTAAATGCAATTGCTTGATGGCACGGGTACAACCTACATATAACAGCCGAGTGGATTCAAACGCTTGTTGCTTTTCCTGCTCCCGGCGCATAAACGTGTAGAGGCTGTCCTCGTCTTTACCGGTGGGTGCAAGAGAGCCGAGCAGTAATTGTTTCTCTCCACTATGATTAATTCGCTCTTGCCAGAGCAGCAATTGCTTGTCGTCTTTACGCGCACTGCGATCCAGGCCGGGAATAATTACGGTATCAAATTCCAATCCTTTGGATTTGTGAATCGTCATGACTTGTAAACGCGCATCAGCATCCGCCTGCGGTGCGGCAAATAAACGTTCAATGGCTTGATGGAAAGCTTGCCAGTCGCGAATGCTGCCGCCTTGCTGGTGTTTGTCCAACAGCGCAAAAAAGCTCTGGATATTATCGCGATCATTTTCATCCAATAAGGTGGCAGGTCCTCCTAACGCCAGCCAGAGGCCTTCAATCCATTGCCGTAGGGGTTTGCGGTAGCGCTCCGCTAATGTTTGCAGCAGTAGCGGAACAACACGTGAAAGAATTTTTTGGCCGTCATCACTAATTCCGGAAATACTTGAATAGTGTTGGAGTTGCGGCCAGATGACGCTGAAGGCGGTTTCACTGGTGCGTGGATTTAATTCGTTAAGCGACGCCGTGGTAATACGGTGTAAATCATGGTTGTCCAGCCCGCACCAGGGCGCGCGTAAAATTGCCAGCCAGGCAATGCGATCTGCAGGATTTAGCAGTGCACGCGTGAGCGACAATAAATCCATAATCGCCATACGACTTGCAAGGCGATCGATTTCAGTAGCCTGATAACTTAACCCAGCTGCATTTAACGCAGGCAATATTTTTTGTAGATGATTGCGGGTGCGCACCAATATAGCGATGCTACCGTCCGGGTTTTTGCGACGTGCTTCTTGCACCAACCCAACCACCTTTTCTGCTTCCTGCCATTGCGCAGTTTGCCTTGGGTTGGAAGAGCGGGAAACACCTTCTTCTTCCTCATCGCCATTTTTGTCTGACTGATCTTGAGACACGTAGCTGCTGATATGAAATTGCACGGCGTTACCATGTAATTCCCGATCTAATTCCGGTTTGAATGCAACGGAAGCAGAATAACTTACCGCACCGCGGCTGATATCATCTTGAGCGGGAAATGCATTTTTAAAAATGTCATTCACCCAGTTAACGACACCGGCTTGTGAGCGAAAGTTTACCCGCAGGTCGAGTGCTTCCAGTGCGACTGAGCCTATGCCTTGTTGGCGTGCATCCAGAAATAAACCGACATTGGCATTGCGGAATCCATAACAACTTTGCATTCCGTCACCCACGATAAATAAGGTGCGACCATCGTTCGCCTGCCAGCCATTGGTTAATTTTTTAAGCAGTTCCAGCTGTGGACTGGCGGTATCCTGAAATTCATCCACCAGAATATGGCGAATGCGATAATCCAGTTGCAGGGCGAGGTCGCTTGGGGAATCTTCTTCGCCCAGTGCAATCAGTGCGGCCTGACTAATGGCGGTGTAATCCGTTGCGCTGAGTTGTTTAAATACCAGGGTCAGTTGGGCCGCTAAAATTGGCAAGATGCTGGTGAGGCTATCTAACAATTGCCATTGGTGTTCGGCGTAGTGTGCTGCCGGCAATGCTCGTATTTCGTGGAGCAATTGTTCAGTTCCGGGCGACGTATCGGTAATTGCTGCAATCAAATCGCTGAACCGATTTTTTAATTCAGCATTTTCTTTGCCGGCAGGAAATCCTTCTGCTTTGGTTAGTCGTGCGCGATACGTGCCGCTGTTAGTTAGTAATAAATCCGCGATAGCAAGCCACTCGGAAACGGCCTCAGGTTGTGCAAGGGGAATTCCGCTAATACCCTGTAATTCGTGGATGCGATTTTTGCGTTCACCCTCCTGTTGCAGGTTGGTTGCTGCGGCATCGGCAATACTGCAGATTTCGCTGCTGTGCAATTGCAGTGCTTCTGCAACCAGTTCCAGATGTTCGCGAATGACTAATTGCAATACGCTTTCCAGATAGCGACGCGCGTCTTCATGACGTGCTTGCAAAAGCACTCCTAACCATTGTTCGCGTTTGGCGAGCAAGCTGGTTAATAAATTTTCGACGGAATTCAGATTGTTATCCATATGGCGCAGCAATCGCGTTAAATCCGCGCGGAACGGAGAATCCTGTTCGAGCAATGTGAACAGTTCGCGCACGGCCAATCGATAGGCTTGATCGGCGTCTTCCAGAGTATCCGGCTGTGCCCCTATACCGCTGGCGAGCGGTAATTGTTTGGTGATAGAACGGCACAGACTATCGATAGTTTGCACGCGTAAACGTTGTGGGCTTTGCAACAAATTCCATTGCAGTTCTTGGTCGCGCTCCAACACTTTTTGCGCGAGTTGCCAGGTGCGCAGTGCGTGTGGATCTTGTGGTTGCGGATTTTCTGCTGCCTGCCAGAGTGCGTGGATTATCCGGTCCTGCATTTCGCCGGCCGCTTTGCGCGTAAAGGTGATCGCGAGAATTTCTTCCGGTTGTTCGCAATGCGCGAGTAGAGTTAGCACTCGTTGGGTTAATAAGCCGGTTTTGCCTGAGCCGGCAGGTGCGGACACCGCAAAAGAATTGTGCGGGTTTAATGCATCAAAACGAACTTGCTGGTCAATCGGCTGGTGGCTCGCTGGTTCATTGGTGTTGCTTGCTGCTACATTGCCATTGGTTGTTGGAGTGAAATTAACCGGTGATCCAAAGTCGAAATTTGACTGTGACATTAGTTAGCTCCTCCATTTACCTGTAGGAAATTTTCTACGGCGTCCTGTTCCAGTAAGCGGTTGAGCGGTAATAAATCTTCAGCATATTGTGCTGCAGTTGAGTTTTTCATATCTACGCGTGCATCGCCTTGAATAAATGCTTGGGCGAGTTGTTGTAAATCCTGTGTCCAGGTATCTATTTGTTCTTGCCAACTGATTTTTCCAGTTTCAATACCCGGGTGTTGTATTTGCAATTCGCCCGTACCCAGCCATTTCATGGCCTTGGCGTTAATCTGCGCAAAGCTGATAGCGGTTACCGGGCTTTCTGACGTGACAGCGTAAAGCGGTAATTGCGGTTCGTCCATACGGTTGCCTTGCCAGCTTTTAACGCTGGGGCTACCGGTTTTGTAATCGATCAGAATTAATTCGCCGCTCTGTTCAAGTTGGTCGATACGGTCAATGCGTAGTTTTAGCGGCAATCCAGCGAAATCAATTTCAACCTCCTGCTCAATCGCCACCAGGCTAAATGCCGGCCGCATTTTTTCCAGTGCGAGCCATTCCAGTATTAATTGCTGCAAGCGCTCTTGTTCAAGCTGTGCATAGATAACACCAATACTGGTGCCGCGTTTTTGTTTGACGGCATCAACCGCCGCTTGCGTGGTGTGATTTACCAGAGTAGTAAGTGCAGCATCATCCAGTGCTAATAACGTTGCCTGATTTTTTAATTCACGCCAGATAACTGCCAGTGCATCGTGTAATAAATTGCCGCGTTCAATGGGTGTGAAACCGGCGATGGGGTCTTCGATACGTGTCGCACCTAAACGCAAGCGCGCAAAGGCATTAAACGGGCAGGCGGCTTGTTCTTTAAATAAGTTGGCGCCACCGCGCACCGGTTCTTCCGCAATTTGCAGTGCGGGTGCTTGTGCCGCGCGAATAGGTTGCAGCGCTTTTTGTGCGGCTATTTGTTGGTAGTTGTGTGCGCTGGCGTTTTGTTCACTTGCGATGAGTTGCTGAACCGGCGTGAGTGGCCAGCTACGTATTAAGGCACTGGGGCTGAGTTCACTGCCGTCATCGTTGTGTGCCGAACTGAAAATAACTTGTGATGCGCATTGGCGATAATGCGCCGTCAACGCCCGTGCAAATGCCAGTTCACGTTCAGCACTGGCGTGCGGCATTTTGTGGGTGCGTTGTAAATTAGTGGGCAGTAACGGATTAGGTGCGGGCACGGGTGGCCATTGGCGATGATGCAAGCCCATCACCCAGCAATGGCTGAATTGCAAACCGGCGCCTTCCAGCGCACCAAGGATTTGAACTGGCGAATGGGGCGTCTGCGCCTGAAAGGGTGTTTTACCTGCAATGGTGCGGAGCTGTTGCACAGCCGCGAGATATGAAAATTGAATCCCGGTGTTGTCCAGCTGCACAAAATTTTCCAGTAAGCTATTCCATTGACTGAGTTGTTGGTGCTCCTGGCTATCCAACCGGCGTGTACCTGGCCAACCGAGTAAATTCAAATGGCTTTGAAAAAAATCGCTCCAGTAGTGAGCACTGTGATTGCCGTAGGTTTGGCGGCGATAATTTTCCAATTGAATTAAGCGTGTGCTTAAACTGGTATCGTTTTCAGCAACGCCCAGTTGATCCGCTATTTTTTTACAGAAGTAGCGAATATCGCTCAGGCTAATGGTAAATTTTCCCAACTTGCGCAATGAGGTAATCAAATGGGTGCGCAATACGAGTTCGTTGTCGGCATCGCTAAAGAAAGGCGACAGCAACAGATGACAAATACTTTCCAGATCCCACGTGGATTTTTGTAACTCCAATAAATCCAAGGTCGCCGCAATAATCGGTGTCGCGCCCAACGGGGTGCCGGCGGAAAAGTTAAACGGTAAGGTGTAGCGCGGTTGATCTGGTAGCAGTGCCAGTGGTTCGAAGACCTCGACAAAGATGCGTTCCACCTGATCACGGCACTGACCGAGGTTGGGCACAATTATGCCGATCATCGCCTCCGGGGTTTGCTCCAGTTGCTGCTTGCTCCAAAGCGCGGCACTGCGAATTTCCTGTTCAATGCTATTGGTTTCAGTGCGTAGCAATTGCGCCGACTGGTTTTCTATTTTGATGGTATTTAACTGCTGGCACGCGCTGTTGATTAAATCCTGGTGCAGCGGTGGAATGTCGTCAAAACCGGTGAGGTGGATTACCGGTTCTTGCGAAATCGAAAATTGTTGAAAAGCATCAACTAAAATTGCGATGGCATTTTCCAGTGTAATAAACCCCAGGCTTGCAATTTTCGCGCGAAATTCCGCCAGCCAGGTGAGCCAGCAGTAACTATTACTTGCCACATTCAATTGTGGCTCGGCATTGCGTACGTCCTCTTCGGTTAGCTGCCACAATTCAAGGTTGCGCAGAGCGCTATCTGCCGCTTGGGCCAGCGGCTCGGGCTGTAAGAGAGCGGCAGCGAGCGACGATTGGCTGATAATTTTTTCCCACAATGCCTGGCGCTGCAGGTTATTAATAATTTGACGCGCAGCCGGCGCATAGGCGCGTCGCTGCAATTGTGCCCAGTTGAGGTCGATCCATTGGCTGAGCGAATAAATGCGGGGGCTGGCCCAAACCGGTTGCTGCTGCCGCTTTCCATAAGCGCGCAACATGTGGTTGCGCAGGCGATTGTTAGCCGTAATGATCAATTCGCCGTTGTTGATGGCTGGCAAGTAGGGGGTTATATCGAAATAGGTATCGACCATGATTTTTTCTGACGCTAGTGAGGTTGGGCAATTATGGCAGTAGAGTCGGTTAGGCAACAGTTTTTTGGTTATAAGTCAGCAGATAAGTAATTGTTGGACAACGACTTTGCAATCCTTGCGGCTTGTTTGGTGGCGGGAAACATGCTAATTTTCGCCGCATAATAAATAGCACCAAATACTTCATCTGCATCTACTTCATCAGTGCTTATGCAGATACCCCCGGCACCTAAGGTCAATACAAACAGGTGAGTGTTTCATTAGTCGGCGTGACTTTTTAGCAATCTTGCTTAACGCGGCTATGATTCCCTTTGTATTCCATAACTATAAGCATGTGACCTTATGAACCAGCAAACCGCCCTTGGCCAACAGTCCGTTGGCAACTACCGTTGGACTATTTGTGGTCTGTTGTTTTTCGCTACCACGGTTAACTATCTCGATCGCCAGGTATTAAGCCTGCTGTCTCCAGAGTTGATGCAACTCTACCATTGGAATAACAACGATTACGGCAATATCACGGCCCTTTTTACCTTTGTTTATGCGATCTCCATGATTTTTGCGGGGCGCTTTATTGATAAGTTTGGCACCAAGAACGGATACATCATCGCTATCGCTATTTGGTCTGTCGGTGCGGCAATTCATGCGTTTGCCTACGAAATGGGCGCTGGTTTTTATACCTTCCTGAGTTGGATTGGATTGGCGGATATCGACCAGGCCAGCGGTACTGTGAATGGTGTAGCTGCGATTACGGCCTATTCGGTAGCCGGTTTTATGATCGCGCGCGCCGTGCTGGCATTTGGTGAAGCGGGTAACTTTCCGGCGGCTATTAAAGCAACCGCCGAATATTTCCCCAAAAAAGAGCGCTCTTTTGCCACGGGTATTTTTAACTCGGGCGCTAACGTAGGTGCAATCCTTGCCCCTTTGACTGTACCGGTTATTGGAGTGATGTGGGGTTGGCAGTGGGCATTTATTATTGTTGGCGTCATCGGCCTCGCGTGGATTGTGTTCTGGTGGGTGTGGTACGACAAGCCGAGCGAGCAAAAGCGGCTAACTGATTCCGAGCGTGCTTACATCAACTCTGACGTTGCTGAAAGTGAAGCCGTTGAAGAGCAGGTAAAAACCTCCTGGTTTACGCTCTTGAGCTACCGTCAAACCTGGGCTTTTGCCTTCGGCAAATTTATGACCGACGGTGTTTGGTGGTTCTTCCTGTTTTGGTTGCCAATCTATTTGGGTAAACAGTACGGCATGCAAAAAACTGAAATTGCGCTGCCGATCGCGCTTATTTATACGTTAACTATGTTCGGTAGTATCGGCGGCGGTGCCTTCCCCGGCTATTTCATTAAAAAGGGGATGGATGCGTTTAATGCACGCCGTACAGCCATGTTGGTGATTGCCCTGTTTCCCTTGGTGGTGTTGCTGGCCCAACCCTTGGGGCACATTTCGGTGTGGATTCCCATTCTGCTGATTGCTGTGGGTGCGTCCGCGCACCAGGCTTGGTCAGCCAATATTTTCACCACTGTGTCTGATATGTTCCCGAAAAAAGCGGTAGGTTCAGTTGTGGGGATCGGGGGATTTGCCGGCGGTATGGGTGGCGTGTTGCTGAATAAGCTGGGCGGTGGATTGTTTGATCACTTTGAAAAAATGGGTAATACCGCGATGGGTTACAGCATTATGTTTGCGATCTGTGCAACCGCTTACCTAATCGCCTGGTTTGTTATGCGTTTGCTGGTTCCTAAATACAAACCAATTACCGATTTGTAATTTTTATTGTTTACAGTATTGTTGATAATTAATTCAATAATTCCTTGATCCTGAAAAACCGCCGTCAGCTAACTGCCGGCGGTTTTTTATTGGTCACCATAGTTGCTTCCTCGTTTTTTAAATGGCCTTTAATGCCAAAACAATCTAATTATTAGTCAGCATTTTACGAGTTATGTCTGCCCTGATTGATTTAACGGTCAATACTTATGTGGCGTTTCCCTTTCCCGCAGAAAAACTTGCATGAGGAACCTGATATGTCTGCAACTAATAATAACGCCGCAACCGCCAAGACCATTATGAGTAAAATGCTACTGAGCGCCTATGAGGGCTGGACTATTCGTCGCTTGGCCGATTTTTTTATCAAGCACGGTATTTCTGGTGCCCCGGTTATTGCTTCTGACCATGAGCTGGTAGGCGTGGTAACCGTGTCGGATATTTTTAAATTCAGCAACATGGAGGAGAGCCGCCGCCGCGAAGCGCTGCGCAACTATTATCGAGAAAGTTGTGAAATTGATCTGGATGAAACCAGTTTGCGCGAGTGGAGTGGTCGTGCTGAACAAAACTGCACCGTGCATCAAATTATGCAAAAAGAAATTATTAGTGTCCGGCAGGATGCCAGTGTGAGTGAGGTTGCTGCGGTCATGGTGCGCAATAATATTCACCGAGTGGTTGTCACCGAGCACAAAATTGCCGTGGGTGTTATTACCAGTATGGATATTTTGCGTCACCTGCAACCGGATGGGCATGAATTGCGTTTGGTTAGCTAAGCAATGTAACGGGCGGCTATGGAGCGGACCCGCGAGTTAGATTGCCAAATAATCCTGACGATAAATTCCAAAATTTTTCAACGCTGCTTCCAGTCGTTCTGCTTCAGTGGTTTGTTTGGTAAATACCGCAATATTTTCTGATGGTCTTGCGGTATTTCCCATCCTGCCTTGTAGCAGGTATTCAACTCGCCGTGCAATTGCTTCGCCAGAGTCAATCATTTGAACGCTTGCGGGCAACTCAGTAGCAAGCTCTTCTTTTAATAACGGGAAGTGGGTGCAGGCTAAAACCAGTCTGTCCATGTGGGCTGATTGCTCATGCGCAAGCAATGAATGAATAATTTGCGCGATCGCCGCTTGTTCAATACTTTCTCCGCGCAATTTTTGTTCTGCGAGCTGTACCAATTCACTGCTACCTAATGAAATGACTTCGCATCGGGGCGCGTATTCACGAATCAACTCATGGGTATAAGGGCGCGCCACAGTAGCGGGCGTGGCGAGTAAACCTATTACCCCTGTCTGTGTTTGCTGCGCCGCAGGTTTAATGGCGGGGACAACACCCACGATTGGCAAAGTCAGCTGGCTGCGTAAATGGGGCAGGGTGAGCGTACTGGCGGTATTGCAGGCGATCACCAGAATATCGACCGGATATTGCCGCAGCAGGGTATTAATAACCTTGTCCACCCGGGCAATCAACTCGGCTTCACCCTTGGTACCATAAGGAAAAAAGCCATTATCCGAGGCATAAACCAGTGATAGTCCAGGCAAGCGTTGCTGAATTTCACGGGCTACGCTCAAGCCTCCAACACCGGAGTCGAACACCAGAACGCGCGGCTCAAGGCTGGAATCTGTGTTGGTTTGAGTAGAGCTACTTAGGGAATCGGTCATGTGCGGGTTAATCAAATCGCCTGAAAGTGGGCAAGTATTGCTAAAATGGCTGCCGATTTTAACGGCCGGGGCCATTTATGCCTAGCGGCGTTTACATTCTGGAGTTTTCCTGTGAGTTCATCCCTTATTCTCCTTCTGGCCGCCTTGGCGGGAGTAGTCATTGGTGCGTTGCTGGTGTATTGGTTGCTGGGGCGTCGCCAGGACCAGGCGATATTGGCTAAAACCGTTGAGCTGGAGGCCGCGCAACAGCAAGTGCAGCATAGCCACGCCTTGCGTGAGGCCAGCCTGCAGCAAGAGTCTGCCCAACTCAAGCAACAATTAGTTGAACTGAAGAGCCAGTTCCAAGGCGCCCAGCAGCAGGTGCAACTGTTGCAGCAGGAGCTGGGGGAAAGTCGTCAGGAATCTGCGGGGTTGCGCGAAAAAACCCGTCACTTCGACGCTTTGCAGGAGCAATCGCAGCGCAAAGATGAGCAACTGACCCAGCTAGAAAAAAATACCACTGAGCTGCAAACTCGCCTCGAGCAAGAGCGCAAACATTTCGCCGAGCAACTGGCACTGTTGCAAAACGCCAAAGCAGATCTGGCCAAGGAGTTCGAAAATCTCGCCAATAAAATTTTTGATAACAAGCAACAACAATTCAGCAGTAATAGTAAGACCTTGTTGGATAGCACCCTGGACCCGCTGAAACTACAGCTCAGTGAGTTTCGCAAAAAAGTGGAAGATGTTTACGAAAAAGAAAATGCCGAGCGCAATCGCTTGGCTGGTCAGGTGGTCGAGCTACAGAAGCAGGCGCAAAAAATTGGTGAGGATGCCGTTAACCTCGCGCAAGCACTAAAAGGCAATACCAAAGCCCAAGGCAACTGGGGGGAAGTTGTGCTGGAGCGTTTGCTGGAAGAGTCCGGCTTACAGAAAGGGCGCGAATACGATACACAGGTGAATTTCACCGGTGCCGACGGTAGCCGGTTAATGCCGGATGTGATTATCCATTTGCCGGAAAGTAAAGATATAGTGATTGACGCCAAGTGCTCATTGGTCGATTACGAAAAATATTGCAGCAGTGATGATGAATCTGAACGCAAGCAATTTCTCGCGGGGCATATCAACTCGCTGCGAAGTCATATCAAGGGTTTAAGTATTAAAGATTACGAAAAAATAGATGGTATAAAAGCGCTGGATTTCGTTTTTATTTTTATCCCGATTGAGGCGGCATTTATGCTTGCGTTGCAGCATGAGCCAGCGCTGTATCGCGAAGCCTATGATCGCCACATCGTACTGGTTAGTCCAACGACCTTGCTTGCAACCTTGCGTACAGTAGAAAATATCTGGCGGTATGAGAAGCAAAATAAAAATGCCGAACGCATCGCGAAAGAAGCGGGGGCGCTGCACGACCAATTTGTACTCTTGTTGGAATCGTTGGATGCAATTGGTAATGCCATCAATAAAACCCAGGAGTCCTACGCTAAGGCGCGCGAGCGTCTGCAAACGGGGCGCGGCAACTTGGTGAAACGTGTTGATGATATTCGACGCCTGGGAGCAAAAACCAAGCGTAGTATTTCTGGTGCGTTGCTCGAGGATGCCGGGGTCGAAGCAGACACGCTGTTGTTGGAAGAAATAACGGAAGACACTGGCGAAAATAGCTGATTGATTTTTACCGATAGGTGTTAATTGATTGGCGGCAATTGATCGATGTTAGTCGATTCCGGTTGTGTGGTTATTCGTGAAATGTAGAGATGGTTTATGAATTGGTTGTGGTCTTTTCTTGCGCTAGGCGCCCTCATTATTTTGGTGTTATCAACCATTGCAGCACGTTTGGTATACAAGGTGTATCGTCAGCAAAAAGAGCGTGCGGCGAAACTCAAAGCATTGGAAGACGCCAATCAAAAAGCACAGCGTGAGCAGCGTGAATGGTTAAATAAAAGTATCCAGATTCTCGCTCAGGCATTGCACAACGATGAACTCACCTTAACCGAAGCCTGCATACGTATTACGGGTTGCCTGGATTCTCTGAATGTTCAGGTTGCCGTTAAAGAGGAGTTTTCTGCGTTGTATCAATTGCGCGAAAAAACAGCGCATATTCCTTATCTGGAAGCTTGGAAACAGTTGTCCAAAGCTGAGCAAAATCAATTTGATATTGAACGTTTGCGTCATGAATCTACGTTTAATGATTTTGTTATGGATGCCGCAAAACGCATTCAAGGCAGGACGTTTTAATGTCAGGGTTATTTTCGTGTCGCGTAATGCAGGTCAGCGACTTGGACGATGTGCTGCGTATTCAGTCGGAAGCCTATTTAAATGAAATGGTGGAGAGCGGAGCAATTATTGCGGCGCGTCTCGATAATGTTCCTGATACTTGCTGGGTGGTTGAAGGTGAACAAGGTGTATGTGGGTATTTGGTGGGGTACCTATCTCATAAAGGCGCAGTAACTCCCTGGGGTAGTGAGTTTGCACACAAACGCGATGCGGATCATTTGTATCTGCATGATCTGGCAATCCGTAAATCCGCAGCAGGTTGTGGTTTGGGACCATTGCTGGTTAACCATGCGTTACTACAGGCAAAATCCCGTCGGTTGGTTGGAGCCGCATTGGTTTCGGTGCAGGATTCCAGAGGTTTTTGGCAGAAGATGGGTTTCAATGAGTTTGTCGGCTTAACGCCAGCCCAGCAACAGCATTTGGATTCTTATACCGGGCCAGCGTTTTATATGACGCAGGGTTTTGCG
>JACCDZ011022145.1_pt1 | contig 14234 bp, 8 predicted proteins | sample 7449551 | NCBI WGS metagenome assembly JACCDZ01 (sample SAMN15323452, study PRJNA562643) | freshwater metagenome | isolation source: river surface water | place: USA:Blue River Watershed | collected 2017-08-18 | reverse complement strand
CCGGTAGCACCAGTTGCGCCTGTGGCACCAGTTGAACCTATTTCTCCGGTTGCACCAGTAGCACCAAATTGTCCTGTAGCACCAGTGGATCCAGTAGTTCCTATTGGTCCTGTACTGCCTGTGCTTCCCTGTGGTCCTGTACTGCCTGTGCTTCCCTGTAAGCCAGTAGCACCAGTTGCGCCTGTAGCACCAGTAGCACCAGTTGCTCCACTACCAGTAGCACCAGTTGCGCCTGCTCCGCCAAACGGAATACCTACGGTCCAGTTTCCTGTGCCATTTAGTTTGTAATATAATAAACCCGAATTAGTGGCAAGGAACGTAAAGCCATAAGGTTGATCATCATACTGACTGCGTTCGTCAAATGGAGTAGGATAGCTACCAATAGCATCTATTGTAAACTGTGGACCTTGAGGACCTGTGGCTCCTGTTGAACCTTGAGGACCTGTAGCGCCAGTAGATCCTGTGGCACCTGTACCACCAAAGTTTGCGGCAGTTCCTGGAATACCTTGTGGTCCAGTAGCGCCTTGTGGTCCAGTTGAACCTGTGGCACCGTCAACACCTGCTGGACCTGTAGCACCAGTAGCACCTGTAGCGCCAGTGCCACCCATCATTGCCGCAGTACCTGGAATACCTTGTGGACCTGTAGCGCCTGTTGCACCTATTGGTCCTGTAGCACCTGTAGCGCCTGTTGCACCAGTTCCGCCGGGGTTACCTTGTTCGCCAGTTGCACCTGTAGATCCTGTGGCCCCTCGAGGACCAGTCATACCAGTTGCTCCAGTAGTACCAGTTGGACCTGTAGAACCTACTGCTAAATCTGGTCTAATATAATCCGCAAGGTTAGCCGCAGTTATGTAATATGTTGTTGTGGTATCAGAAGCTGGTATAAACAAACCAGCAACGGTAGTGCCTGTAAACGGAGGTAAATTGCTTATGGTACTCATTTTTTATTCTGTAAATAGGTCTTTTCCGTCTTCTGTCTTCAATATTACACCATCAGGACCAGCAATAACATCGATCGGACGCTGACCATCGACGTTGGTAACTGGGAATTTGAGATATTTATCGACTGAAAAATCAATAGTATTGTTGATTATAAGTCTGTCTACTTCAAAGTCTAAAAGCTTAAAATCAAATTTACTTAATTCTACTTTTCTTACAACAGTAGCACCATTGCCTGGTTTACAGTAGCAAAGCGGAACAGCTTTGATAAAACCAAGCGGAGCACCTGTTTTAGGTTGAATTGTTCGCATAAATCTTGGACGTAGATACTCGTCCACTTTAATCATTCGTCCATAAATTGGAATACTTTCTAATCGACGTCTCCAATTATCTATGCTGGCAATGCTAAAGTTGGCAAGATTCTTATTAATGAAAAATTGTATATTATTAGGGCTCTTGTTGGCTACCATTTGATCATCTATGATATCTACATAAACAATATCGTAAACATAGTTGCCATCATCATCTTTAGCAGGCAATGTTTTAACATCACCAAAATAAAAGCGTTTGTTATAAAAATATTCTTGGAAACCTAAAACATATTCAGCAAGGTTAAGAGTTTCTAATCCGTGTTCGATAATCAATCTAATTTCCTGTTGTAGGCCAAATGCAGGATCATTTGGTCTATATAATACTTTAGGACTGAACACAGATGTATCTGTTATAAAATCTCTATATGTTCTACGTTTTTCTTTATACATAAATGGGCGTATGTATAAAGTACTGTAAGGAGTAAGTTCGTTCTCTCCAACTTTAATTGTAAAGGTTTTATCTATGGCATTTAACCCGTAGATATCAGAAGCCTTAACAGTAAATGAATATTCTCTATCGATTGTTGCACGACCACCGTCTAACATAAAATCCATGTCGGCAGGATCTTCGTCGAACGTAGTAATACTATTCTTGTACGGTATCTTGCCTACGATACTACCATCTTTCTTCAGTTGGTAGCCCGGTGGCAATTCGCCATCTATTAGTGTATAAATTAATTCTTGTTCTGCATCATATTTGTTAACTGCCTTAACAAATAATTCGCTTTGATAGCCTGTTTTGGCAACACCAACAGTACCAGTACTTGCCCATACAAGTTCATTATCTACACTACCCTGTAAACGTAAACTAAAGACTCTGTCATATCGTCTTACTTCTGGAGTCCTTGTGTCGCTTCGTATCATTCTAACGGTAAACTTGTAGTCTACACTATACGCAGGTATAAAAGGAATTTGACCGTATAAGTTTCCAGTTTGTGGATCTAAATTAAAACCTTTTGGATGCTCGCTCGGTGTACCAATGAATAAAATAGTTTCTGGTGGAACATCATTTTGTAAGTCAACATCATAAAGAACATCATATGAAGTTGTGGCAGTATTCCAAACTCTACGCTCATTATGTTTAAATTCAATTTGGCAATTATTAACATCGCCTGTTACTTCGGTAATTGTGTACGTTGTGGTGCTTGCGCCTTCTATATAACTATCTAATCTAAATTGATGACCAACTACCGGTAATGCACTTAAATTTTTAAGTTTAAGAACAGTGTCGCCTTCTCGGTTATCGGATTGAATATAAAGTGTTTCACCTGTAACTGGTTCTAAGCCTTCGGTATAACTTGTATTTGATATAGCTCTTATTTCTGGATTAACAGAAACCATATCCCATTCGTAGGTAACTGGCCCAGCATCTGGAGTAGGATCATACAACTTAATAGGAATTATTTGATAATTTGCCGCTCTTCTTATACCAAGGTTGGCAGGATTTAACCAAGTTGGGGAAAATAAGAAGCTGTCACTGGCTAAGAATAAATCTGCGTCGGCAAAAAGATAAGTGGTATCACTGCGTAGACTATTGGCATCTACTACGTGAATTTTAAATAACCTTTTTGTGATATTAAATCCGTCTGAAGCGGTAACATAAAATTGATATATCTTTGGAACAAATTTCGGCTTGCTACTTACGCCATCGACAACTTCTGAAATGTCATAAGGAAATCCGTCATGTGGTATACCGTCGAAGCCTGTTTCATTTTGCACTTCGTAACTTTGAGCGGTTTGTTCTTTGATAATACCAGTAATACGTCCGTCGTCTTGTAGTCTTAGACCGTTAGGTAACGTTCCGTCTCCATCTTCGATATAATAGTGCATAGACATTCCGTCTTGCAACGTATTAGGTTCTGCTATCAATTGATAATCAATAATTTGATTATTGATAGCAAAATATTCAAATGCGGTTCCGACCTGTAAATAACCTTCTGGAGTAATCCATAAAGGGGCTATAGCACCGGTAGTTTTAATTGTAAAAGTTTTATCAGTAATGCCGTCTGAGTTTCTTGCTCTAATAACAAACTTACTAAAAGTGTCGGTAGGTATAGATTCAGCAAATCCAAAGACAAAGCCTGTGGTCTGATTAGTTGCAGTCGATGAAGTTGTAGCACTTTGGATAGCCAAGCCAGGCGGCAAGTTGCCTGCAATAACAGTAAAACTTGTAGCGGTACCTGTGGCTGTAAAAGGAATTTCTACGGCGGTGCGTTGCGTAATTGTTCCTAAAAAGCCGTTGTATGTTATCCATGTTGGTGCTGCCATATTATAACCTAAAGAGACTTACCTTGGCTTTCCAATCAACTGTATGACTGGTTGAGGTATTTGAAACGTTGACTGCATAGATTGTAACTGCTGTAGACGTTACAACAGATGTAGTTGCATCCCAGGAGGCATTGTTTGAGTTTCCTTGGTTGTCCATTGATATCATGCCAGTTCCAAAAATACGTGAAGCATTACCGTGCCATGCGACCAAATAACCACTGCCCATATTAACTGTGTTATCTGTTCTATCTATAGCAAACCAATCAATGTTTGCACTCTTGTAAACATTTTTATCAATTTCAAATAACGCAACTGTTTGAGTATTGTTTGTTGGTAATGTAATTGTTCCAGTATAAGCTTTAACTTCAACACTGGGGTTGCCGTCATTGTCTAAAACAATTTGTGTTGATGTTGTTCCGCCGCCGGATGCACTTAAAACTCCACTGCCGCTAATACTTAGGCCTGGACCAACTTTTATAATACCTGCTGTAGTAGCACTGGCAATTTGTGGAACCAGTGAATCGTAAAGCTCTCTAAAATTGTCATTTATTTTTCTAAATGCTACTCGTAGGGTATCGCCGTCGCCTTGGTTCGAAGCTGTTCCTGTATTGATATATTGAACTGTCATTATAGTCTTCCTACTACGATTTCGATAATACCTACACTGTCGCTGTCATAGTTTTGTAAAGCTTTACCAATTATAGATCCTGGTGTTGGATTGTTACCTCCGGAAGTTGCCACGCCAGGCGCCCCTGCTGTGACCATTAAATCTCCCTTGCGTATTTTTCCAACTACTTTACAAGGAACTCGTCCTACAAGAGCAACATAAACACCACCTTCTAAAGTGTTGTTCATCATGTATGCTGGATTAGTAGAAACAACACCTGCGACTCTTTGATCCATATATGCTTTGGCAGATGTTACTTCGTTCTCTCCGCCAAATACAAGGACTGTTCCAGGTTCGTACTCTCTATCTGGTAGATATTTTTCTGCCAAGTCAGCATATTGAGCACTGGTAGCCAAAGCAGTTATTGTACCAGCTGAGAAGTTACCGGATGCATCTCTGAATACAATTGTATTCGCAGTGTTAGAGCTTGTTGAATTGGCTGTAACTGTAAATGTAGAACCTTCTGTAGAAGCACTGCCACTTAAACCAAATCCACTTACTGCACCTTCTGCAACATATATACCAGTTGTATCTGTGCCAAGAGCAATACTATCTGCGTTCAATGTTGCACTTAAAGTTACGTTTGTGCTACCATCAATATTAACACTACCGGATAGATCTCCGCCTAATGTAATTGTTCTTGGAGTTGCCCATTGTAATGCTGTGCTGGCTGTTCCGTAGAATCTAACGGCATGCATCTCAGCATAACGATGAGTAGCAGTTCCTAACCAGAAAATGTTATCTGTATTTGGTCTAAATTCATTCGTATAAACAGGCCCAGTAATGGTTCCTGCCGCCGCACCTATCGAATCATTAACACCAAGCTTACTTAGTTTAGTATCTGCATATGATTTGTTAACACCATCTCCGGCTATAACTGGAGTAGCAAGATTCTTAATTTTGTAATTGTTAACATTTAGATCTGCCGCCATTGCACGAACGCCGCCAAGATCTAAGAAGCCTGATCCAATAGGAGTAATGCCTGCTTGAGTATTATTCTTGTTTAGCCCAAGTCTTGAGTCTACATAGTTTACGATTGCTTTTTCTGTTGGTACAGAGTTGTTAGACTCGTTGCCCATTGTGCCATCGACACTAAACACGTTAACAAGTGTTTGGCCACGCTTGAAACTAATACCATCAACGTTGGTTAGGCTGATAGGAGCACTAATTGTTACAGTCCCACGACCCTGGTCTACACCAAAGAACTTACCAACCTTAAAGTTACCGTCTTGGTCTGTGGTTACGTAGTAAACACGACCCTTACCAATTTCCTTAACTTCTTTAGAACTGTCTTGAGGATTTAAAGGAGGTCCGTATAAGTCATTTGGTATCTTAGTATCAGCATAACCGCCGGTACCAATGTCGACCATATCGTGTGATGTAGCACGTATTGTAGATATTCTTACGGTAATTCCGCCTGCTTGATTGGCAGTAATACCGCCCTTGAGCGTTACATTACCAATTTCGTTCTGTAATGGAGCACCGTCGCTTAAGCGTTCTACATCGACTTCTGCCCAATCATTATTAGTTTCAGTGGTATCTCTGTAACCTGTTATCTTATAAATCTCACCTTCATAGCCAAAGGTATAAGTAGTTCCTGCGGCTATACGAGCTTGATCTGCAGGTTTTAGTTCCTGAATCTTAATTGTATATCTATTAGCAATACCTGTTACATATGCTGTAGCAGTAGCTGATCCGCTTGCAAAGCTAATGTTCTGTACAGAAGAACTATCATAACCTACACCGGACTCAGTAAGGACAACATGAGTAATGTTGCCGCTTCCGTTGGTCACACCGTAACCAACTGCCTGGATGTTAGTAAATGTTAATGTGTTTCCATTAGTCCAGTTTGTTGATTCGCTGACTCTTATCTGTGTCTGAGCTGAGTTTACCCATAATACATAAGTTGGTACTCCGCCCGGATCTGAGCCGCTAATAGTTACACGAGTACCAATATGAATTGTTCCACTGGCTCCACTAATTGTTACTAAGTCAGTATCAGTTTGGTTACCGCTTACCGTAGCAGTTCTTGTAGCTGCCGCAGGTGCTGGGAAAATTGCGGCAACAGTAGAGCTTGACGCATATCCAGTTCCGCTATTTGTAACTGTTAGGTTACCGAGACCTTGTCTATATAAACCTCCACTGGAATAAGGAGTCATTAAAATATAGTTGTAAGGTGTGTCACCTTCGGCAAGTGCGGTATCGCCACCTTGGTCTGTGTAACTTAAAATTCTATAAACATAAGTTGGATCTTCTTCGTAAGCAAGAACTGTACTTGGTCTGCTTAATGTTGAAGCATTAAGATCCATTAGCTGTTGGTCAAAATATTGACGAATAATAACTTCTGTATTATCACTGACAGCTTCTAACAGCCCGCCACCAGCGCCATCGTCGATACTTAAATTATATACACCGGTTGTAATAGGATCTTGTGTAGCAGATTTAATATTATAGTTCTGCCAAATACCATTATGGTTAATTTCTAATTGGCTCTGTGCTAATGGAGGATAATCTAAGCCATCCACATAGATAGTAGCTTCATCTTTCTTATTGGTGTATGTACCTGAAGAATTGACACTGCCGAGCTGTGTCATAGAATATTTGTTTCTTACAGGAATTGGAACTTCATTAGGATCGCTACCTTCAGAAATAATACCATAATTACCATATGCACTTGAACCTGTAATTGTTCTTACTTGAGCACCGTTAAGAGCATAGTAAGAACTATGGCAGTAATAAGTGAACATGGAAACGTTTTCCATGAATCCACCGTTGGTTACAAAAATACCATAACCCAAATCGTTCATTTGAGTATAGTCATTAGCCAACATACTTCTATTACCGGCCGATATTAAAGTAACCGAGCTCGGTAATGGATGAGCCGCAGTCGCAATAAATCCAGGTTTGATTGCCGCGCTGTATGATAATCCTGAACCAAATGTTACAAATGGATCTGATGTATACCCAGAACCACCTGCAGAAATTGTAACACCAGTAATTGCACCACTTCCATCGACAGAAGCTACAACAGCATTGGCAGGTGTTCCACCGCCTGGTGTTGGGAAATTAATGGCTGTACCTACAGCATAACCAGCGCCGCCATCAATAATGCTATATGCTGTAACTGTACCGGTATTGCTTATAGTCCAACTTAGACGAGCACCACCAATTACTACCTTTGGTGCATTGACATTACCATAAGGATACGTGCCGTTTGTATAACCGCTTCCTGGGAATCCTACGGTAATGCCAGTAACCTGACCAGAGGCATTAATTGAGGCAGTACCAGTTGAAACCAAGCCGCCTGCCTGTGTAGGATTGCTAAAACGTACAGGAACAGTTATAGAAGCGCCAGTTTTAAATCCGGTTGCAATATTTCCCGAAGCTGTAGAAATTGTAGCGATACCGCCAGGACGTAGAGGGTTTAAGTTTAGTCCACCTGTACCGTTAACTGGATCCCACTCACTGATAAAGCTTATCTCATGTGTAACGCCTTTATGAACAAAGAAGCAAGGTGTTTGTGGTTTTAAGAATAGTTCGTTAGTACTTGTGGTTATAGCAGGACGTCCTAAACCACCTTGAGTGGTTACATTTATTTTTGTAGGATATCCGTTAGAATCATTTGTAATACTTGCAGGCTGTGTAGGTAAATTACCTGCGAAGCCGTCAACAAGCATACCGCCACTGAATACATGTCTGTTATAACTCTTACTGAATGAAGAAGCAGTCTGAGTATAAGGACTCTTAGCAAGGATTTGACCAGTAGGATCAAGTACCTTCATGAAGCCGCCATGACCTTGACCGCTTACATATCTAATAACGTTGGCATCGTTACATAAGAATAGGTCAAGTTGATCGTTATACTTTGGAGGATTAAATGCAGGATCATTGTTAATAATTCTTGCACCAGCCTGCACCAAATCAGACAAAATAGGTTTTGAAGTTACTTCGACAGTTCCTGCGGTAGCAAATGTTTGAGTTACTGTTGTAGATACCCATGTTAAATTGCTAACTGTAGTATTGTTAAGTATCTGCTGACCAATAGCATTAATGAAATAGAAAGTTGCTGTAGTTGCAGTGAACTGTGGAGTTAGAACTTTAGCAACAGAATTAGAGCTATCTGCGGCATTGATTGTATAATAGTTGCCTCCCTCTCGTATGTCGCTAACAAGCGCATCAACAATAAACCCAACATCACTATAGCATGAAGCTGTAGTGAATACTAACGCAGGGTAGGCAGTGCTTAGATACTTAATAGACGCATCTTGAATTAAATCTTTATTATCTTCTAACACCTGTGCGGCAAAATTATAGCCGCCACTGTTGGTTAGCGTTGTTAGTAAATTAACAGGCCTACTTGCATCTCTCAAATAATGATAGCCGTAATTTATTGGGGCATAGATATGCCAATCGGTTGTAGCAATAGTAGAGCCCGGTGTATAGTTTTCAATTTGCTCATTGAAGTTTGAGTTCTGAGCAATGTTGACACTAAATGTGTCGGCGTTAACTGCGGTGATTTCACCAGTTCCGTTATATGCTCCACCTAATACTAATACCTTACCTACAAAATCTGCAGAAGCAGTTAAAGGACTGCCTCCTGAATCTTTTAATGTTACAGTTACAACACCGGTGGTAGCATCATTAGTTAAGCTATCGATGCTGATTGTTGATCCGGCATTTTTATAATCTGTTAGAGTGTTAATCTGGACAGTTAGAATATGATCAGTTTGTGTATCTCTAAAGAAATAAACATTGGCCCACTTACTCTTACTAATACTTGGTAAACGTGTACCTCTTATAACGCCTGGTCTAATAATACTTCTACGGAATTCGTCGCCCCTAACAGAAACGTTATCGTTTAGTTTAACAGGATATTGATCTTCGTGTTCACCAGATTCTAAGATAATAGTGCTTTGATTTCGAACTTGCTTCTGACCAAATTGTAATGTTTCACCTACTTCAAAATCTGCAGAGAATACATGCCAACGATCTCCTGCTATTGGTAGACCGTTTGGTAATCCTACTCCGTTTGAAAAATCAACCTTGAAGTAGTTTGTACAATTGTTGCTGGTATCGATTGCTTCACCAACTTCTGTAATAATACCATAGCTAAGAATGTTACCAACACTGTTAGTAACCTTAAATTGATATCCGACCCAGAAGTTCGGAGTTTCGATACACTCGCTCGGATCAAGAGTAAATGTTGTAACGGTACTAACAGCTCCTGGAGTAATTTGAATATTCCAGCTTCGAGCATAGTCTACAGGAACAACATCATAAATTTCATTACCACCACCAGTTACAATTATTGACTCAATTTGAGCAACTGCTTCGCTTTTATCTCCAATGATATACATGCCAGGAGATATACTACGAATTTGATATGGATCAGTTCCGTTACTACCTACACCTACTAAGGTTATACGTTGTGGTAACAACTTAGCATCAAGGATAGGACTGGCCGCAGTGGTGCTAATAACGGCATTGTTTCTACCTTCGTTATAGGTGATTGTTTTCTTATAAACACCGAGGATAACTTGGCTTGACTCGATATATTGTTCAGCCGCTCTTGCCGCACGATTTAAACTCTTGAAAGCATAAGCAGGACCACGGCCGCGCTTATAAACTGGAATATTGAACTGTGTATCACTACCGTTTGTAGATACATAGAAGTTAGTTGGGCTGATAAAGCTCGAAGAATCTACATAATTTTTTGTAGCAGCCTGATTTGGATGATCAGTTTCAACTGGATCTCTAAACAGGTATAATGCCCCGGTCATTGTACCAAACGCTGGATTGGCTAAGCCGGTGAAAGTATCAATGGTATCAATACCGGCTAAACCTATCTTTGTATCTGCATATGCTCTATTTGCTATATGAGTAGAACTTGTAGGAGACTTTAGTAAATGAATGTTTTCATTTATAGTTGATGAAGTGGCAATATTTGTTCCAGTAATCTGGTAACCGTTTCTTGCTACAAAATTTTCGTATACCCATCTACGATGAACGCTGTCATAATCAGATTGTGGTGCTCCAGGGAATATGTTTACAAGATTATAAAGACCTGAAGCATTTAGATCACCGGCAAGAGTAGGATTTCTGTCAGAGCTAATGCTCGAAGCTGTGTTAACAATAGAAATGCTGGTAGAATTAACGGTAATTTGCATACCGGTACCAGCAATAAGAACCTTATTCTGTATCTTGGTACCAAACTGGTTAACACCTAAAACTGCGTTTGGAGTAAGGCTTGTTGGCGCTTCTTTTAATCTTAGGAAGCTAAAACTTGCACCAAACCCAAGAAGGCTATAAATGTCAGTAAAATTTTGATTAACTTTCTGGAAAGCCGTGTATAAACTATCTCCAGTACCGTCGTTTGGTTGACTTCCGATATTAATAAGTTGTTGATTCGTAGACATAATATCCTCTTGTAGCCATATTTATTTTGGCTTAAAATGCCTTTTCTTATAGCCATGTGCGCTCTATCAATGTATTTATTTGGATGTTATTTTTTTAAGTTAGGGGAAAAAATTGATTAAATATACTACTATAAAGAAAGGAATCCTATTATGGAAATTCTATTATTAATTGCTGTTGTTGCCGTTGGCGGTTTTTTCATCTACAATATGTTGCAAGAAAAGCCAGCTACTAAGGCAGATACACAACCGGCAGAAACACCAAAGGCTGAACCTGCTAAAGAAGAGGTCCAGCCAGTTACAGAAAACAAGGTTGATCCTGTTTCCGTTGCTTTAGATTTGGAGCCAGTTGCTATTGCAGAACCAGCAAAGACAAGAGGAAGAAAGCCAAAAAATCCCTTGGACGTCAATCAAGACGGCAAGGTTAATTTGGCCGATGTTAAGGAAGCAGTTAAAAAGACAAAAGCTAAGGCAAAGACTGTTACAGCTAAAGCAAAGGCTGTTACTTCTAAAGCTACTAAGTCAGCTAAGTCAGCTAAGGCTTCTAAGACACGTTCAAAGAAAGCCTAACTCTTTACCTTGTTTGGCAAGTGCGAAGCTGGCTAAGTTTTTAGCCTTTGATTCGCACATAATGTCAAAATTGTCTGTGAAGCTCAGAGCCCATTCATTGGAACCTTTGTTCCAATAAAAATTAGAATGTGCCCTGAGCTTTGCTTTTTTATGACCGTTTTCTAACAATGTAGTCAAGCACGGACGGCTGATACCGCAGGCATTTGGGAGATGCTCTTCTCGTGAAACACTATAATGAATAACAGGGCGGACACCACGCCAACTATCAATAATCCTTTTAGCACGATCGTCTTTAGCTTCAATGTATTCTCCAGTTTTAATCCAATGATGATGAATATCTAACACCAAAGCGAGATCGTTGACGAGTTCAAGGCTTGCGTCGATCCCCCAGCTGATTTCGTCATTCTCGATGGTAATGGTGTTTCTTGCTTCTGGACTGAGTCGTAGAAGCGCATTTTTGATACCTTGGGGACCGGCTCGACCCGCGATGTGGACGTTGATTTTAAAGTCCTGAAATTGTTTGCCGAATCCCATCCAACGGGCCATATCCACATGATATTCAAACTCCTCTATTGACCGCTTAACAATTTCTGCATTATCAGAAGCAAGCACACAAAACTGGCCAGGATGAAAGCTAAGCCGAACATTATCCCTACGAGCAATATCCCCAATAGTGAGAAAGTGGCGTTCAAGATACTGCCTAACGGTGTTGTCTCGATAGAAATAACTCCAAGTTGGTTCAGTATAAACAGGGAGAATGTCACTGCTAAGACGTACCATACGAAGGTTTTCATCTAATTTACCAACCCTTTCAACAAGTAAACGTATAGATTCAATATTGCCTTTAACTAAGTCCCAGAGCTTTTGCTCTGCAACTTCTTTACTTTGTCTATTTAACCAAGCTACGGTTGTGGCGCCGGTGTTATATTTTTTGCATTCGTCTTTGGGTTTAATACCGTCAACTTGATCGGGTCGGTCAATCCACTTACAAGCAAAGCCAATTCGTTTTGTCATAGTCTGTCACTGAGTAGTATTTTACACATTATAGCATCTTTTTCAGATGCAAAGTCAAAGGTCATATAATCCATATGGGGATGATAAACAAATCTATGACCGGGTAGTCCAAAAACTTCAAGGACCATAGCGCAGGTTTCGTTCCACCATATGGTGCCCTGTTCGTTAGTCCAATTTACTCGGACTGTGTGTTTGAAGATTTGCTCAGGCTCCAACTGCCGTCTCCGTTGTCAGTCCATTTCAGTGTATCCCCAACTTTCCAACCTTGCATTTCAAGAACCTCTGTGGGAACTGTAAAAAATAATTCTTTAGTCTCGGGATCTTCTTGTACGTCTAATGTCCAGCGTTGTGTTTCCATTTTAGTTCCTAATTAGGGCAGACCAAACTAAAAATTGTCTAAAAGCCTTATAGACTGCTTCTGCCTCTGCTTCATCCTGGGGGACCTTTACACCACGAACATAAAATCCGTCGGGTGTAATTTTCAACATTTCTTTATCTGAAGTATTAAAAGTTATATTAGGTCCTTGTTCTTCTCTATGTGCGATAGAAAAAATTTGAGACGGTACCGGGTTGTCAATTACAAAGTCCGGAAGCATAGTTTTTACCTCTTGAGCAATGATGCCTGTCATACAATTATTTTACACGATTTTACGGAAATAGTCAATAGTTTTAAGGAGACCTTCTTCCAAATTAACCTTTGGTTCCCAATTGAGCATCTTCTTTGCTTCGGAAATATCTGGCCGGCGTTGTTTCGGATCGTCTTGGGGTAATGGTTGTTGTAGGATTTGACTCTTACTTCCGGTTAGTTCAATAACTTTATGTGCCAATTCCCACATGGTAAATTCACCTGGATTGCCAATATTAACAGGACCAATAAAGTTGTCGTCGGTATGATTCATCATTGCCAGCATGGCATCCAATAGATCATCGACATAGCAGAAACTTCGAGTTTGTGAGCCATCACCGTAGATAGTAATGTGTTTACCTTGTAGGGCTTGAACAATGAAATTACTAACAACTCTGCCATCATTCTGCGCCATTCTTGGGCCATAAGTGTTGAAAATACGAACAATTTTAGCCCGTACATCGTGTGTACGGTAGTAGTCCATAAACAGTGTTTCTGCGGCACGTTTGCCTTCATCATAACAACTACGGATACCTATCGGGTTTACATTGCCCCAATATGTTTCTTTTTGTGGATGTTCTGCAGGGTCGCCATAAACTTCGCTGGTACTTGCTTGCAATATTTTAGCACCAGTACGTTTGGCAAGTCCTAACAAGTTGTATGACCCCAAAATGCTGGTCTTCATTGTTTGAATAGGATCCCATTGATAGTAATATGGACTTGCAGGGCAAGCCAAATTATAAATCTCATCTACTTCTACATACAGCGGAAAGCATACGTCTTGTCTAATTACTTCAAAGTTCTTATAATCCAGTAAATGTTCAATATTTTTCTTTGAACCTGTAAAATAATTGTCTACACAAAGAATGTGATGACCTTGGGCCACAAGCCTATCGCAGAGGTGGCTACCTAAGAATCCGGCACCACCCGTAACTAAAATCTTTTTCATTAATTTCCTTTTATAATTTCTACTAACAACTTTGCCGTAGCCGGTGCTAAAGTCCAGCCAAGATGTCCATGCCCTGCGTGATAATATACACGAGGATCTTTTGAGCTTTGATTAACTATAGGCATCATATTAGGTGTCATTGGACGTAGACAGGCCCAACTTTTATAATCACTGGTATTGATATTGGGGAAATTTTTCCATACCCATTTAAGCAAAGGTTGTATCCTATCCTTTCTAATGTCCCAATTATCTCCGGCTAATTCAGCGGTACCTGCAATTCGTAATCTGTCACCTAAGAATGAAGTAACAATTTTAGCCTCATCGTCAAGTAAACTTACTTTAGGCATAGCCTCAAAAGATTTTACGTCTATGGCAGGAATAGTGATACTATACCCCTTAACCGGATAAACAGGTAAAT
>JACCDZ010387364.1_pt1 | contig 14242 bp, 12 predicted proteins | sample 7449551 | NCBI WGS metagenome assembly JACCDZ01 (sample SAMN15323452, study PRJNA562643) | freshwater metagenome | isolation source: river surface water | place: USA:Blue River Watershed | collected 2017-08-18 | reverse complement strand
GAAAGCGGTAGAACGGCACCGGGAACTTGTGCTGAGCCAGCACATCATTCCATTCGTTGTGCATTCTGGAGTGGATGGCTTCCTGCCCGATCAGTGCTGTTACGCGCTGCTTCAGCACCGGATCGGTGAGAAATTGGCGGTGATGACGCGCGGTGTCGATCACCAGGTCTTCACCGTAGGTCAGAAAAATCGACAGCGCCTCGAAATAGGCACTGGCCAGTTCGGCCTGCAGGTAAAACCGATCATCGGCTTTACTGGCATCAAACTTGAATTCCAGATGACGCACCGGCACATCTGGCCGGGCTTTTGGGCGCTTCACACCCTGATCAACCAATACTGCAGCATTCATTTCGCGATACCCCTGGCCCGATCAACTTATTCGGGCACGTGACAGAAATAGTTCATTGGAAACAGTAACATTGAACAATGTCAGTTTAGTGCGGGTAACTGATCTGATGAAAGTCGGATATGGCCGGTCATTCAAGGGAAAGCAAATATACAATCAAGCTATTGATATAAATCATTAATTTAACTTTACACAGGCTTTCTACAACGTGGGCCGAGGCCGGATGTTCAATATTCATTCGCGGCATTCCCCCCACGTTAAACTTGTTCAGGTCGCTCAGCGCGCTTACATCAAGCAAGCGAAATGCTAGCGACTCCTGCAAAGCCTCAGGCAAGTATCGCTAAGCCACGACCAGCCGGTCAGAAATAAGCCGCCCCGTGAGCGCCGGGCGGCTTTGTCATGACGCAATTCGCAAGATGCTCTCTGCTATGCTCTCAGCGCAATGCCCGCGCCTGCCGCAGGCTCCGAGACAGCTAATTTCGATCGACGCCTGACCGTGACCAGAACCGATACCCTACCGCTACACCCTGAACGCAACGCCCTGTTCAACGAGCTGCACTCACGCCCGTTTCCCGTTCTTGAGCAAGGTACACGCGTGTCGCAACTGGCCATGCTGCATCAGGGCAGCGCCATTGGCGACGAGGTCTCGCACTTGGCCGCGTTGTGTCGGCATCTTGGCCTGGCCGCCCCTGCTGATAGTCAGGCTTGTCAGCATCTCGCCTTTGGTAACCTGGAGCTGCGCTGGGAGCGTCACAACGAGTTCTCCACCTACACCGTGATCCGACAGCCGGATCCTGCTGCGCCCTTCCATGCCACCGCCTTGTCACTGCTGCCACCGAACTGGGTCGCGACCTTGCCGGGCCGGGTCATCAGCGGCCTACATGTGGAGATTCATGCGCTGCCCTCGCGCGTGCCGGATGCCAACGCGGTGCGCGCCCACTTCGACGGGCATCGCCTGATCAGCAGCTGGGTCATCGAGCGCAAGGCCCGCCTGTGGACCGCCTACCGGCTACATGCTGATGGCATGGGCCGTATTCTGGTGCAGAACGGTTCGCTGAATTCCTGCCAACTCGGACGTCTGGTGCGACGGCTGCTGGAGCTGGAAACCTATCGCATGATGCTGTTGCTGGCCTTCCCCATGGCGCGTCAGATTGCGCCGGATCTGGCCGGCATGGATGCTCAGCTAGCCAGCATCACTGGCGAGATCAATGCCATTCGCGGCCTAGGCGATGAACGCCGGCTGCTCGCGGCACTTTCCACACTGGCTGCACGTATCGAGCATATCCGCTCAGAAACCAACTTCCGGTTTTCAGCGGCACGCGCCTATTACGAGCTGGTGCAAAATCGCCTCTCCGGCTTACGCGAGCAGGAAGAGCCCGGTCTGCAAACCTTTGGCGAGTTTCTGCCGCGACGCCTGACGCCTGCCTTCCGTACCTGCGAGGCCGTAGCCGGACAGCTTGATGATTTGGCGCGCCGTATCGATCGCGCCAGCGAGCTGCTACGCACCCGCATCGACCTCACGCTGGAGGCGCAAAATCAGGATTTGCTGCAATCCATGAACCGACGCAGCCAACTGCAACTGCAACTGCAACAGGCCGTGGAAGGCTTGTCGGTGGTGGCCATCAGCTATTATTTGGTGGGGCTGGTGAAATACGCGGGTGAGTCACTGCACGAGATGGGCTGGCTGGCGCATCCGGCATTGCTGACGGGGCTGTCAGTTCCGATTTGTGTGGCACTGGTTTGGCGCGGAATACATCAGCTGCGGCGCGGGCTCGACTCGTAACGCGATGCTCGCTGCAGGCGCGGTGACCAAGCAGTCAAAACTTGCTACTGTGCCAGCCGAATCTAGTTTCCGGATGCTCAATATGTCGCAAGCCACACTCAGTTTCGAGGATTGTCTTCGCCAGCGCCGCTCGGTGCGGGGCTATCTAGCAACGCCGGTCCCCGAGGCCACGCTCAACGCCGTATTCGAGCTGGCACAACTCGCCCCATCCAATTGCAACGTGCAACCCTGGCAGACGTATGTTGCCTCGGGAGCCACGCGCGATCATCTGCGGCAGCGCTTTCTCGATGGCGTCGCCAGTGGTCGCGCCATGACACCCGACATTGGCTTCATGCCGTCACTGGCCGGCACACATCGTGATCGTCAGGTGGAGTGCGCTCAGGCGCTCTATGGCGCGATGGGCATTGAGCGCGGCGACAAGCTCGGCCGCATGCGCGCCACGATGCGCAACTTCGAGCTCTTCGATGCGCCGCACGTCTGTTTTATCGGCATGGACAAGTCGTTCGGCATTCCGATGGCGCTGGATGTGGGCATGTACGCGCAAACACTGATGCTGGCGATGACCGCGCATGGCATCGGCTCTTGTGCTCAGGGCTCGATGGGCTACTACCCGGCGGACGTGCGCGAGGCCTTCGGCATCAGTGACGACATCGCCATTCTGTTCGGCATTTCCTTCGGCTTCGAAGACCCTGCCATAGCTGCCAACAACGCACGCACCGTGCGTGCGCCCTTGGCAGAGAATGTTCAGTTCAAATGCTGACCGCGCTTACGGCGCTGGCAACGCCGTGGGCAATGCCAGCGGGTTAACCGGCTTAGGTGCGGGCCGTAGAATGCCATCCGGAGTTTTTGCGCCACCGGCATCGACGATGGCCTTGCTGGCGCGCTGCGTTTGCTCCCAAGTGCGCAGGTAGCGCTCTGCCGAGTTGAACAGGTCCTGCATGTTCTGCGGCGTGCCTTCCAGACGCATCTCCTGCACGAAGTCACTGAGCATGCCGTAGTGCGCACTGCCGTCCTCATCGAGTGACCAGGTGCGGCCATGGCCGGCAGCATCGCGCTCTTCGGGCTGGGCAAAGATCACCGCCGTCTTGCCGCTGAAGTCCGGCAGACTGCTGAACACCGAGCCGGTAAAGAGCTGGAATGGATACTTCACAGCCTTGCCGGCGGCAATATTGCTGCGCGGCGATGCCTGCGCCGACAACCCGTTGGTGTCGGTACCGAAGCCGAAGCCGAAGATCGGGCGTGGCTCAGGCAAGGTCTGCCACACGGCCTTGAGTTCGGCCATGTCGCTGATCAATGCCGGACCGTTGCCCAGGCTCGGATAGAGGAAGCCCTGATTCTTGAGGATGCGGCGGGCCTGATCGTTGTTGGTACCGCCAAACGTACCGTGGGTAGACACAAACGGGTAGGCCACCGGCTGCGCCTCTGCCAGCTCGAGGGCCTGCGTCTTCATTTCCAGCTCCAGATGGTCGATATCGAAAATCAGACCTTTTTCCATGAGCAGCTTGTAGGTGAACAAGCCCATCGGTGTCAGCCAGCGTGCATTGCACTGCTTCTTTTTCGGATAGCACAGCAGCGCTCCACCGGGTCGGCCACCCTGCCCAATAAACGGGCACAGCACATCAGGCAGCCCAGTGGTGTACAAGCTAGTCATGTCGGCACCGCCGGAATTGCCCCAGAGGTACTGATAGGTCGGGGTCTCTTCCGGGCAGTCGTAGGTCGTCCAGAATTCGCCAGTGGGGCGCTCGGCCGTCTGCAGGTAACCCAGCGGGGAGATGTCGGAAGGTCCGCCGGTGATCAAGCCGGAGAGCTGGGCAATATCCTGCGAAGGAATGCCGCCCGAGTTTTCGCGGTTGCCGGCATTCAGCACCAGGCCATCAAAAATTCCGTTGCCGCCGAAGGCGTTGTCGAACTCATGGATAGTGATGATTTGACGAATGCCAAGCTCGGTCAAACGAGCCAACTGCGCCTTCACGGACTCCTGATCGCAGGTGTAGCTATTCTCTGCGGCCCCGTTGCCGGTTTCCTGATAAGGCTCCTGCTGACGCAGCGGGTTGTAGTTGACCTTGCAGTTCAGCACATTGGAAATTTCAATGCCGATGACCAGCGCCAGCTTGCCCTGGGCAATCACTGTCCGCGCTTCGGCGGGTGATAGCACAATGCGGAACCAACCTTTGCCACGGCCGCCATATTGCGCATCGATGTAATCCTGCATGGCGTAGAGCGTGCCGACCTGACGAGCCGCACTGTTCATTTCGTTGCAGTCACGCAGCAGGTCTTTAGTGACATTTCGCTGCAGCTCACACAGCGTTTCGTTTTCCACCACATCATTGACCATGATACGCAGACCGGACATCCAGGCGCGCTCCAGCCACTTCCAGTAAATTGCATCGTGCGTGAGGCTGCTGCGTGATGGCCAATCGGTCAACGTAGGCCAGCCATCCGTATGGTGGCCATCAAAGTCATTGCCGAGCAAGCTACCGACCAGATCCAGTTGACCATTTTCACCGTGATCCACTTTGCAGTCGGCCAGCGCATGCGTCACGCCAAAACGATGGAAAGGGTCGCCATATTGGGCATTGGCCAGGAAATTGGTTGCGCTCAGATGCACATGCACATCGGCCATGCCCAGTACACGACCGTCGTCAGTCACTCCCTTGAAGGTTTCGCCAGTGGCATTGTTGTGTGCCTCAGGAAACTCGGCACAGCCCGTGGCGGTGAGCAGACGGAACTGCTCTGCCGTCGTGTTGGCGGCAGACCCCTGCGTGAGAATGCTATCGCTACCCGCTTGCAAACGCGTACCGGCTGCCGCAGCGTCCAGCGTGAATATATTGCTGCTCAGCTGCGGATCAACAAAGTCACGATACGCCGCGATTTCTGCCGACGTGGGCTCATGGTCACGCAACGGTGGCTTCACATAGTTCGTGGCATCGCCTAAGGCCTTCACCGTGAAGATATTGACATCGCTGGCCGCTGATAAGGCATTGGCACCAACCGGTGAGCTCGCCGACAGCAGCGTACCGGCACGGGTAAACAGAAGGTAGTCGCCCAGTGCCGAAGGCTTGAAGTAGAACGCCTCGGCCGCCGCAAGAGAGGTTGCGGATGCTACGAACTGACCATTGCTCTGCGTGATATAGCGGTTGTTGCCAACCGACTGCAGCACCACGCAGCGATTACCAAATTCATAGCGCGTGCGTGCCTCGCCACTATCAACGTCAGGTGATGGCGGCGTGACTGGGCCGGGGCCACCGCTCATCAAGGGGGCATCCGGGCTCGGCGAGCAAGCCGCCAACCCCAGCAGAACTGACAAAAATGCAGAACGCACAGCAGCATGACGACGCATGGCAACCTCTTGTTATTGTTATCGGTCACTTAATGTGACAATCATTATTGTCGAGGAGTTTAGCCCAGCCTTGCGTCATCGGCCATATTTTAATCATCACGGCTTTGCTGCAAGGTGCTGGTGCGCGCTACCATGCCGGCTAATGTGACCTTGTCGCTACCGAGTTGAGTGGATGTGTCATGAACGATGAGTCATCTCTGCCCGAGCCATTACCCCCGGAGCCAGCGCTGGAGCCAATACTGGTGCCAACACCCGTGTCGCCCGCCGAGCCTGCGCCAGTGGCTGCCAAGCCCCGATCGGCACTGGATATTTCCATGCGTACCGCCGTGCGCAGCGCGCGCGAACTGGCCGAACGCGCCGGCTCGGCCGCACGCGATGTAGCCGGTGCCGCCAGCGAGACTGCCAAGGAAATTGCCGGCCTGGCCAATGAAACCGCCAAAAGCATGACCGAGATTGCCAGCGAGACCGCTCGCTCAGCCATTCAGATTGCCTCCGAAGGTGCGCAAGTTGTAGCTCAGCTCGCTGAGGATGGCGCCAAAGTCGCAGCCCAGATTGCCGGCGATACCGCCAAAGCCGCCAGCCAGATCGCCAAGGAAGTGGCGTTGCAAATGGCTCAAGCCTATTTGCGCAAATCAACGCTAACCCTTGCCCTGCCTGAGAGCCTCCTGAACAAACAGGTCCGGCTCATGGCCCAACGCAACCCCAGCGTGGATCATGTTGCGGTCTATTGCGGGGATGATCGCCTGACCGTCGCCATTGACGGCCATCACAACCGGCTGGTGTATACCGTGGAGCTGGAGTTTGATGTGCTGGAATGCCGCATTTCCCGCGACGAACAATATCTGCGCGTGCGCCAAGTGGACGAGTCGCTGGATGCTCAGTTCCGGCAAACCAATCTGGTGACCAACTGGGCCACACGGCAAATTGCTCGTGGTAGCTTCTTCATGGCCAACCGCTTGCCGACTCGCTCGCCGATCAATCAGATGCTGGAAGACTTGTCGGGATTTCGTCGTGAGGGGCCGCGCCTGTGGCGCATAGATTTGCAGAAGTCAGATTTGATTGAGCTACTGAACAACCGCGCCTGGATGGTCGACAAACTCTTGAGTCTGAGCGACTTGACCGTGCTGCCAGGTCTGACCACGTTGAAAGACAGCCGTGAACTGCTCATGCAGTTGGTCAATCAGTTCGAAATCCGCGACTTGCGTGTACGCCCTGGTCGCCTAGAGGTTCTGGTCGGGATCAACGCGGGCTGATCAGCATGGTCTGATTCAACCCGCGCTTCGCTTACAAGCCGCGCGCCGCGAGCTTCTTCAAACCGGCACGAATCGGCGCTTCCAGCGCCTTCTTCACAACCCAGCCAGTACCCGGCAACGCCGAATCGAAATCAATGGTGTAATGCAGGCGGCAGCCATTTTCGGCCGAATAGAAACGCATCACGCCATAATGGTTCTTCACCGGCCAGCCACCCTTGCTGATCGTGTATTCGATCACTTCGTTGGTCTCGGCCTTGGTGACTGTTTCCTCCAGAATAACGCCCGGCGCCAGCGTCATGCGACGCGTGGAACCAACACCATTGACACCATTCTGGCCATCTTTGACGCGCTTGATCTTGGCCGGGAAAATCACCGACAGGTTCTCATGCACCGCAAGAAAGCCATAAAGCTTATCGACGGAAAATGGGAAAGATTGCAGTACCTCAATGTGTTGTCTGGCCATGTCACCCTCTTCTGAAAATAGTCATCGTCAGATTTGATCGATGTCCGATGATGCCTGCGCATAGCCCTGCCGGCAAGCTGATCGCCACACTGATTGTCAGATCAAGAGATAGCGATCAAGCGCCGCCAAACACTGCGTGCGCAAATCCTCACGCTCATTGGCAAGATGATGCGCAGCACCGGCCACTTCAACATACCCCTCTACAAAGGTATGGCTGCGCACATAAGCCGTATTGAAACGCCAGTCCACCGTTTCGTCTTGGTCACCCTGTACCAAACTGACTGGATAGCGACACGGCGGCATCGCTGCCATGTGCGCCTCCCAACGAATCATGCTACCCAACCATTGCAGGGGTATCTGACGATGCTGCAAAGGGTCGTGATGCCAGAGGAAATCGAGAAAGGCCGGATCCTGCGAACTGCTGCGGAAGTGGCGCGGGACTTCGCGCTTGAAAGTAGACAGCAGGCTATAACCGAAGCGCACTTTGCGCCATTGTGCCGGCCGTACCAACGGCGCCCACAATTGCACACGGGCAAAGACCGGTCGCTGCCCGGCCTGAATGGACTGCAGAACATTATCAAGCAGAATGGCACCGCCAGTGCTTTGCCCTACGGCAACCCAAGGGCCTGGCATCTCAGGCTTGAGCGCAGCCAGCACATCGCGCAGCACTTCCTGATAATGCGCAAAGTCCTCAATGTCACAAGGAGCACCACTCGACAAGCCGTGCCCCGGCAAGTCGTAGGCCACCACGGCATAACCGCGCTCAAGGCCACGCTGAATCAGATGCGTGAACAAGCCTACATGATCGAAGTAGCCATGAAGAACCAGCAAAGTCCCTTTCGCCTTGCCAGGCGGCAGAAATGCCTGAACGGCGATGTCATAGCCATAGGCTTCGAGCTTGCCCCAACCATAAAAGGCTGCATGTTGCTCCACAAGCGTTGCTAGCCCGTAATGTTTAGCATACTCAGCGAAAGGCCCCAGCAATGGAGCCTTGATGTGCAGATCAAAACGAGGCAACCCCCGCTTGAGTGAGTCAGCTAAAAATGGGCTCACCACGAAAAAGGCTTATCGCTGGAGCCCGGCGTTTCGCGTGCTGGCGTGCTGTCAACTGGCTGAGTCAATGTCGGCGTTTGCAGTTGTATCTTTCCGGCAGCAGCCGGCGCCACCAACATCAAGACTGCCTGCTGAACTGGAACTGTCATCGATTTAAGAAGACTCTCTTCAAAGCGATCCGGATACACTCGCGGGTCAATGCCAGACTGGTCTGCCCACGCTTGAACCTCAGCTTGCGACCAAAACTTCTGAACTTCGCTGGTCTTCATAAGCTCGCTAGTCGCAACATCAATAATTCGGATGTCCGCTTGCAGCTCCGCCTCCAGTTTCGACAGATGTGCGCCATAAATCTCGCGGCCACGATCAATCAAGCGCAAGCGCTGCGCATCAATCACGACCACATAATCAGCCGAAAAACGCTGACCTAGCTTGGCCAGATTCTCTGCAGTCGGATTAGCCCCAGCAATTCCCAACTCATCCGCTTGAGCGGCGAAGTTATCGCGATCCAGTACGCGAACCGCGCCACTTTGCAGTAAAGACTGCTGAAGTCGTGCACGAAAACGCTTGATCACGGCAGTCCGATTGCCCAAATTGGCAAATGCCACATCGGCAATTTGCGCTTGCGTTACTACGATAGCCAAACGCGGCATCGCCTCTCGCGCCGCATCAGCACCACCTATCTTCAGAACGGCTGCGCGCACTCGCACACGCCAACCTTTACCCACCGCCTGCTCGCTCAGCACGCGATATGACTTCACGCTACCTCGAGAGAAGCTCAACGTATTGCCCGTGCTTTCAGCGGTCCAATTGGCAACAGCAAGATCACCATTCGACTTGACCACCGCGAGTGTATTCAGATTAGTTTCAACATCACCTAATTGTTTCGTTGCAACACCCGTGACTTGCTGCACCGCATTAGCAAGCGCCCGAGTCAGAGCTGCTGCTGGCGTCGCGCCTGAGCCATCTGCGGTGGTTTCAACGGTTTCACGCGCAGACGGCAACTCAGATTTTGCCGGAGCAGCATGCGCCGAGCCAAACATCAAGCTCAGCACGACCCATGCCCACATTACACCTTGACGATTGATCATGCTGCCTCCTGCCTTTGCCTATCCATCAAAACCCGAAAGTCGACTTATGACCCGTCTTTCGAATTTCTTTTTCACCCGACCACTCCAGAATACCGGTCTCTAGGTTGGTCAGTTTCAAGGTGAACTTGTAATACACATCCTTCACACTACCGTTGTACTTCACGATCGACGACATATTGCCGTAAAGCATGAACTCAGCACCCATTTGTTTGCGTAAGCGAGTAGCCGTAGCAGGGTCAACCATACCGCCGCCCTGTTGATAATCCATCTGATCGCGCATTTGCTGCACAGCAGTCATATCAACAAAGCGGAAACGACCCGAGTTCAGCAGCTTGCTGGAAATTGTGTCCGTAATTGACTCCGTATCGATGTGCTCAGTGGTCTTGTTCTTGATCGTATCAACAAACATGACCGGACGGCGCTTAGCTGTCATTTCCACCAATGGTGGGAAAATCAGCATATCGTCTACCATCTTGGCAGCGATCATTTGCAGATCTGTCGAACCAAAACCGGTAGTGGTAGTTTCCACGGCAGTTGCATCGCCATACTGAACCGGATTACCTGCGCAGCCCGTCAGTGCTAATGCGCCCGCTGCAACACCCACCATCATCCATTGACGCTTATTCATGATTAACGCTCCTCAATTTGAATCTTGAAAGTCACTACGTTGGACTGTGGCGCGACCGCTTGTACCGTTTTGGTTTCTTCACCTAGCATCGTTAATGGAGTCCAAGGACGGCCATCAGCCTGTACCTCAAAACCATCTTGATCGAACCACAAGAACTTGTACTGCAAGTCCTTACGTGAGAGATCCTCATTTTTAATATCCACAGAGGCCATCAACAAGCCTGCTGTCACTCGCTGCCGAACCGCTTGCGCTGTAATGTCCGTAAGTAAGCGAGGATATTTCGAGTCTAAAACTGCGCGGTACTGGCCTTTTGCGTCGGGCGCCACCGTAGTAACCTCACTTGAAGCGCAAGCAGTCACCAGTAAAGCCATACCTATAGTCAGAATTCTTTTCATTGTGCTTTCCCTCTCACAGCTCAAATGTCTGAATAAATAATCTCGACCGCGTATTAACAACTCGAACCAGTGTCGTGCGGCGAGCCTTAACTTCTACTGTCTGCGCCATTGATACACCAGGAGCTACGAGATCAACCGATTGAGTACCTGCAGGCAACTCCATTTGCATTGCGGCCGTATAGGCGGGCAACAACAACCAAGAGCGCAAGTCAGCTCCCTCTGAAATAAAATTATAGACATTGCCAGCAAGCTGGCCTAACGGTCCGAACTGACTACCCGCCTGCTTTTGGATTTGATGCTTAGCAACAGCCCTGAGCGTCTGTCGAACGAGCATGCCTGGTATTTTTTCCTTCAGCGAACGCGCAGCAAGAGCGCCCACATTTGTCAACAGAGGCGCAGTTTTAGTTGTACCGCTGTAACTGACCGAAAGTCCGCCATACGCCGCCTGTGAACTGGCGTGATACATCGGAAAGGCCAGCGTCACAACCTCACCTGTAAAGGTCGGAATAGGCACTTTAATTTCATCTTTCCTAGGGGCAAAACCCTCCTCATACAGGAAAACTACCGTTCCGTTATTCTTCGGACGTTGACGCTTTTCTGCACGAGTAAGTGCTGCCTGTAGTTCTTTGTTTTCCGGATACATCTCTAAGGCTTGACGATAGTCAACCGCTGCTCTGCCCCATTCGCCACGAGCCTCCCAAACCGCCCCTGACAAATACAAAACATAGGCATTCTGAAAGGATGATTTGACCTGGCCAGCAATTTCATCAAGCCCAGCAAAGTGACCTGCGACTTTATCGAGTGGGACTTTCTTCTCTTCAGCCTCTTTCTGCGCCTTGGCAATTTCGGCTTCATTTTTCTCAGCCAAATTACGCTGCTGATCCGCAGCCCGACGCAACTCTACTTCTGCACCATCAACCTGCTTTAATGCCAAGTAGTTAAAGGCCTGAAAAGCATGCACAAAAACGCGCTCATAGGCATCGCCTGAATAACCAATGGCATTATCGTTTGTGATCATGCTAGTCACTCCGGAGACAAGCGAAGAAGCTTGTACGGTTGCCTTCATGTCGCCCTGATCAAAGGCATTACCAGCCCAATCAAAGTCAGCGCGGCTATCCTCAAATTTCTCTAATAATTGAGATAGGCGTGCGCGTTCAAGGCGATAAAGCAGAGCATCGCTACCAGATTCAGCTTTGGATGCGAGCGACCCCAAGCTTTGCTCACCCGTGCCGGCATCCAGCGATGATTGGACTGCGGCCATCTGATCTGGATATGGGGAGAATAGGGAAGTTGTTGCGCAGCCCGCTAATGTCAGTGGGGCCAAGGTAATGAGTGCAATTTTTCTGAACATAAAAACATCCTGTTTTTAATTTTGGCTGCAAGGTTTGTTGCAGCCAAAAATATCAAACTTTCAGATTTATTGCACCTGCTGACGCAGCTCGCCACGGATGTAGCGTTCGGTCATGGCATCCAGCGACAGCGCGCGGATCTTGCTGGCCTGACCAGCGCAGTTGAAGGCTTCGTAGCGATCGATGCAGACATCGCGCATGGCCACAATCGTGTCCTTGAAGAACTTGCGCGGATCGAACTCAGCCGGGTTCAGCGCCATGTGGCGACGAATCGCGCCGGTCGAGGCCAAACGCAGGTCGGTATCGATGTTGACCTTGCGCACGCCGTGCTTGATCGCTTCCACGATCTGCTCGACCGGCACGCCGTAGGTCTCTTTGATGTCGCCACCGTACTGATTGATGATCGCCAGCCAATCCTGCGGCACGCTCGACGACCCGTGCATGACCAGATGCGTGTTCGGAATGCGCTGGTGGATTTCCTTGATGCGGTTGATGTCGAGGATGTCGCCAGTGGGCGGACGCGTGAACTTGTAGGCGCCGTGCGAGGTGCCGATGGCAATGGCCAGCGCATCCACGCCGGTATCCTGCACAAAGCGCGCAGCTTCCTCCGGGTCGGTCAGCAGCTGCGAATGGTCGAGCACGCCTTCGGCACCGACGCCATCTTCTTCACCTGCCATGCCGGTTTCCAGCGAACCCAAGCAGCCGATCTCGCCTTCCACCGACACGCCGCAGGCATGCGCCATCTCGACCACGCGACGAGTCACGCTGACGTTGTACTCGTAGCTGGTCGGGGTCTTGCCGTCTTCACCGAGCGAGCCGTCCATCATGACCGAGCTGAAGCCGAGCTGGATGGAACGCTGGCAAATTGCTGGCGAGGTGCCGTGGTCCTGGTGCATGACCACAGGCACATGCGGAAACTCTTCGATGGCAGCGAGGATGAGGTGGCGCAGGAACGGTGCGCCGGCGTATTTGCGGGCACCGGCCGAGGCCTGCACGATCACCGGCGAATCGGTCTTCGCGGCGGCTTCCATGATGGCGCGCATCTGTTCGAGGTTGTTAACGTTGAACGCTGGCACGCCGTACTGATGTTCAGCGGCATGGTCGAGCAGTTGACGCAGGCTGATGAGAGCCATGTTGAATTCTCCTGAAAAATGACTGGTTAGCCGCAGCTTATTATTTGCTTGCCGCCGCTTCGAGCGCGGCAACCGCTGGCAACACCTTGCCCTCGACGAACTCGAGGAAGGCACCACCACCGGTGGAAATGTAGGACACGCGATCGGCTACGCCGTACTTGTCGATGGCCGCCAAGGTATCACCGCCGCCGGCAATGGAGAAGGCATCCGATTCGGCGATAGCCAAGCTCAGGGCCTTGGTGCCTTCGCCGAAGGCATCGATTTCGAAGACGCCGACCGGACCGTTCCAGAGAATGGTCTTGGCAGCTTTCAGCAGTTCGGCGAAGCGCGCGGCGGTCTCCGGGCCAACATCGAGGATCATGTCGTTCGGGCCGACATCAGCGACAGCCTTGACCACCGGTGTGGCGGCTTGCACGAAGGCGAAGAAATCGTCGATCGGGCCGGTGACTTCGGCCACCACCACATCCGTTGGCAGCGGCACGCTGACTTTGGCGGCGATGGCACGAGCGGTATCGAGTAGCTCATGTTCGCACAGCGACTTGCCGACCGGGAAACCGGCGGCAGCGAGGAAAGTGTTGGCGATGCCGCCACCGACAATGAGCTGGTCGCAGAGCGTGCTCAGCGAGGTCAGCACATCGAGCTTGGTGGAGACCTTGGAGCCGGCCACGATGGCGGCCATCGGGCGCGCCGGCTTGTCTAGCGCCTTGCCCAGCGCCTCCAGTTCGGCCGCCAGCAGCGGACCGGCAGCAGCAACCTTGGCGAATTGAGCGACGCCGTGGGTCGAGCCTTCAGCGCGGTGGGCGGTGCCAAAGGCATCCATCACGAAGACATCACAGAGCGCAGCGTATTTCTGCGTCAGCTCATCGAGGTTTTTCTTCTCGCCCTTGTTGAAGCGCATATTCTCCAGCAGCACGACCTGACCTGGCTCTACCGCGACGCCATCGAGGTAGTCGGCGACCAGCGGCACAGCCTGACCGAGCTTGGCGGAGAGCCATTCGGCGACCGGCTTCAGCGAGTTTTCTTCGCTGTATTCGCCTTCAACGGGACGGCCGAGGTGCGAGCAAACCAGCACCGCCGCGCCCTTCTCCAGCGCCAGCTTAATGGTCGGCAGCGAGGCCACGAGACGGGCATCGGAACGGATCACGCCGTTTTTGACCGGCACGTTCAGGTCTTCGCGGATCAGTACGCGCTTGTTGCGCAGGTCGAGGTCGGTCATTTTCAGGACGGTCATTTTTTCGGCTCCCCTTTCTTTTCAATATTCGGTTTCGCCTCTGGAGCGGAGGGGATTACGGGTGAGGAAGACGCATGAACCCATCCATGGGGCTCTCCTCGGCATCCATGCCTCGGACGCTTCCACACCCGTAATCCCCTCCGCCCCAGAGACAGCTGCAATCTCTTTTGACAGTCAGTG
>JACCDZ012053084.1_pt1 | contig 14247 bp, 12 predicted proteins | sample 7449551 | NCBI WGS metagenome assembly JACCDZ01 (sample SAMN15323452, study PRJNA562643) | freshwater metagenome | isolation source: river surface water | place: USA:Blue River Watershed | collected 2017-08-18 | reverse complement strand
GCTGCCCTCGTTGTTTGAGGGACTGGTTGTAGGACTGCCAGTTGATGGTTTGGTACTTGGGATGGAGGGGCTTGCTCATGCGGTCATTCTACCGGACGGCGCAAGCCCTGATTTGTGCAACAAAGCCAGCCCAACCTACAAACTGATTTGTGCAAAAAAACCTAATTGCAAGGATTTCATATGAAAAGGACTTGGTTTTTTTCAATATTCTTTGCTTTTGCTGTATCTGTTTTTTATCGAGATATAATTTATTTATTCAACTCTATACCTGATGATAATCATCATCCCTCTGAAATGAAAAAAATAGTGGGGCGCTTGATTGGATTTGATGGGGATGTCCATGAAAAATTGAGGATTAAATTCACTTACGCAACAACCAGTAAACTCTGTGAAAATGTTATTAATTGGCCATTTATCGTGACTAGTCCAAGGTTTTTTATCCAAGAAAAGCATATTGAAATAGATGTTGATAGAAGATTTTTATTTGAATTTTCCGATAGCCATGCCAGGAGGGGACTTTGTGGTTGGAGATTGTACAGAATAGATTATGATGTCAATTTGCATCGCAATACGCTTTGTTCAGGGACGGTTGCAGGCTTGAATGGATATAACAGCCACGACATAGGCAGGGAGCGATTTAATTTTAATGGCATTACGGAGATTTGTAAGCCATTAGGAAAGCCTGTTTTATTTCCAGATAAGGTAATTATTTTCGAGCCAGGAGAAACTTTGTTGCACAAATCAGCACGTCAGATGGGTTGAGCGTAGCGAAGCCCAACGTTCACCGCTGATGAATGACAAAGGTTGGCCGCAAGCCGTTACGGGTTTGCGGCCAACCTTGTTTTGTCTGGAGTATCCGCTGCGCGGATGTTTTTATCTGCCGCTTTCCGCGCGGCGGCGGCTCCCTTTCTTTTGCTTCGCCAAAAAGAAAGGAAGCAAAGAAAAGGCGACCCGAAGGCGCCGGAATTCCCGCAAAAATGGTCACCAGCCCGGCGCCGCCCATACGCTTCGCTCAAAAGGGGGCGGCTTGTTTCCGGGCTGGTGGCCGTTTTTACGGCCGGCACCAACGGGAGTGGAGCTCGCCGGTTCAGTATCGACTGACGGGTCAAACCCGGTAAATCGGGTTGGTAGATGCGTAGCCCGGATAAGCCGCAGGCGCATCCGGGAGATTTGCCTACCCGGAAGCCGAGCATTTACCCCGTTTTCAAATAAACCGGGTACGGTATAAAGCGAGAGGTTACTCGGCAAACGTTGGGCTTTGCTATGCTCAATCCAACCTACCGTGTTTTGCAATAAACTCATCACCAAAATACTATTGTCATTGCCTGCAAATCAACCAACTAAAGATAGGCACTTAATTCAGTTGTCTATTTCGCGTTAGCCACCGGAAAGTCTACATGCGAAAAGCCATCGCTTCTCCTTCTTTTGAGCACTATCTAAAAGCCATTGATAACGACGACCAATGTTTGGTCACAGTTCTAAAGGGGCATCTCGTTGTTGAAGCGCTATTAGTAGAACTTCTTGAACTCCACGTTCCCGCTGATACACCATGGAAGTGGAACTTCCCTACGAAGACAACGAAATGCGTCGAGTTTGGCCTCATCACCACTTCCCAAGCGGAAGCCCTAAATGAGCTTAATAACATTCGGAATGATTTCGCCCATGTGCTGGGGCAACGTCTCGGATTCGGGCGGGTCTTTGGTTTGGTCCAGAAAGCCGCTGCCGCCGGCTTCGAATTCACAGACGACACAATCCATCAGGACGAAGTGAAATCGAAGATTTGGTACGACACTGACGGATGTATTGTCGAAGTATTGAATTCGTTTTACAGCGATTTGGCCATGCTCCTACTTGAACATGGCGGCCCCGATAGAATTGGTGGCTAACCCATCATTCCCCCGGACCGCCTTCGGCACTCGGTAAATTCAACCGTCAGCACGTAGGTTGGGTTGAGCGCAGCGAAGCCCAACACTCTCCATGCAACACAAAGGTTGGCCGCAAGCCATCGCCAGCTTGCGGCCAACCTTTTGGTGGCCGCTGAACCGCCGCCGTCAGACATGACAACGGCTCCCGCGGGAGCCGTTGTTTGTGGTTTGACGTGCCGGTGGGGTATCAGTGCGCGGCGGGCTCGTCCTTGAACATCTGGCGCAATTGCTCGCGCATTTCCGGTGTGTCCGGATAGCCGTGTACCGTGACCGCATGCTGTACGGCGGCGGCGAGCAGTTCGTCTTCACTGTCGGCTGCTATCGAGACGGTGCATTGTGGTGGGCTGCCGCTGTGTTCGCGGCAGTCGATGAGTTTCCTGGCCATGATGGCTCCTTCGCCCCTCGGGACGTGTCCGCCAGCCACTGGCGACACCCCGGCTGCAGAGATGGTTTTCTTCTTGTTGGTAACTGAGTTATAGCAGTTGCCTCTGCCCGCGCAGTTTGCCCGCAGCAAGCGGCCAACCCCCGCCGTCCGGGCAAAAACAACGCCAGCGTCGGAACGCTGGCGTTGTCGTTTGCTGCGGGTGCCGTCAGGCGGCCGTGCGGGATCAGGCCGGTTTCAGCTCGCCCGCCTGCAGCTCGGCCAGGTCCTGCTGGAATTGCTGGTAGCTGGCCGGCGAGAAGCGTACCGCCAGCACCAGCATGCCCAGGCTGGCGATGCTCATCAGCAGCCAGATGTAGGACAGGTCGTTGAACACGTCGCGCAGGCTGCCGGCGGTCAGCGGCACCAGGCTGGCGATGATGAAGCCGCCGCCCTGGACGAAGGCGGTGAAGTTGCCGGCCAGCGTCGGGTCTTTCAGGTGATCCATGGCCACGATGATGGACAGCGGGAACAGGATGCCGATGCCGACGCCCAGCAGCGACACGGCAAAGTACGGCGCCAGCAGCGGCGCCACGATCAGCAGCAGGAAGCCGGCCGCGACCAGCAGCAGCGAGGTCAGCAGCAGGCCGCGGCGGTCGGGGAAGCGGCCGATGGCAAACGACAGCCACAGCGCGGTCAGCGCCTCGACCACGGTCAGCACCGACAGCAGCAGGCCGGCGGTCGCCTTGCCCAGGCCCAGGCCGATGTAGAACGGCGAGATCCACGCCATCGCCAGCATGAAGGCGCCGGTACCGATGCCGAAGAACAGCAGCAGCGACCAGCAGCGGCCGATGCGCCAGAACGGCACGCTGCGCGTCGCGGCCTGCACGTTGCTGCGGCCCTCGTGCTGGCTGCCAAGCGAGGCCAGCAACCAGAACACGGTCGCCAGCGCCGCCGGCAGCGACCAGCTGGCCAGGGTGGACAGCCAGCCGAGCTGGTCTTCCAGCCACGAGGCGGTGCCGGAGCCGATGGCGGCACCGGCGACAATGCCGGTGGAGTAGAGCGCGATCACGCTGCTGGTGCGCGCGCCGAAGTTGCGCTTGATGAAGCCCGGCAACAACGCCTGGATCACGGCAATGCCCAGCCCCACCAGCGCGGCGCTGAGGAACAGGCCGTTGCGGTCATCCGCCCACAACCGCATCAGGCAGGCAACGGCGATGAGGGCACTGCCGGCGGTGATGCCGCCGCGCTCGCCCAGCGCCTGGCGGATGCGCGCGGCGTAGATGGCGCCCAGCCCCATCATCAGCACCGGGATGGTGGTCAGCAGGCTGATGCCGACCGATCTGACGCCGGCGTCGTGGCTGATGGACTGGATCAACGGGCCGATGGCGGCGATGGCCGGCCGCAGGTTAAGCGACAGCAGCAGGATGGCCAGCAGCAGCAGGACGCCTGCCGGCTTGGTGTGTTGAGTCATGACAATTCCTGTTTGAACGGTGGGTGGGGCGCCCGGCGGCACGGGGCCGCCGGGCAGGGTGAATCAATAGCGGTAGTCCGGGCGGCGCAGCAGCGCGGCCATGCGCGGCACGATTAGCGGCTGGTAGACCTGCTGTGGCCACTGCGCCGGTGCGACCGGCTGCAGATCGATCGACACCGCCCCGGCGGGGCATGACAGCTCCTGTTGCAGTAGCTGCACCAGCGATTGCTGAACGCGCGCCAGCGCGGCGGCGGAGAGCTCGGCCTGGAAGTAATGGATGACGACATGAGGCATGGGTACGCTCCCGTTCAAGCCAGTACGGCGGCTTGCATCGCGGCAATGCCTTCCACTTTCAGCACCGCGTAGTGGCCGACGTCCAGGTCGTGCCAGCGGATGTCCAGACCGGTCTGCTCGCCGTCGGCGATGAAGGACGGTCCGTCGCCGCGAGCCCGCCACACCGAGATCGGGCAGCGCAAGGGCTTGTCAGCCAGTGCGATCTGGTAATCCGGCGAGTAGGTCACGGCCACGACATTGGCAATGGCGTCGATCAGGGTGCGGTCGATCGCGGGGAATTTCTCCGCCGCAAAGCGGATGAAGGCCGCACGGCTGTCGACGCGCCGCAGGCAGTCCGCATTCAGGGCCGGGTCGATGTCGTGGGCGAACACCGACAGCAGAATGGTCAGGAACGCCGGGTTGGCAAACAGCTCGCGCTCGTCGCGGCTGACCGGTTCGGCATGGGACAGCCGGGGCGAGCCCGGCGCCAGCAATACCAGCTGGCTGACGGTTTCACCTTGCTGCTCCAGCTGGTAGGCCACCTCGTACGCGACCCGGGCGCCGAAGGAGTAGCCCCACAGCGTGTAGGGGCCCTGCGGCTGCAGGCTGCGCAGCAGCTGCACATCCTCGCGCGCCATCGCCTCGATACTGTCGAAGGCGGTTTCGCCGGCATTGATGCCGCGAGACTGGATGCCATAGAAACGGCGCTCGCCGGCCACGGCTTCGCCCAGCAGGCGCAGGTTCATCGGGTAGCCGCCCAGTCCCGGCCAGCAGAAGGTCGCGAGGGTGCCGTCGTGGCCGGCCAGTGCAACGGCGCGGCTGGCGGTTTGCATGTCGCCGCCACTGACCGCCTGCGCCAGCTTCTCGATGGTCGGCGCGCTGAAGAGCAGCTGGATCGGCACCTTGGCCGCAAACTGGCGGTTGATGGCACGGGCAATGGCCACCGCCTGGATGGAGTTGCCGCCCAGAGCGAAGAAGTCGTCCATCACCGAGACCTCTTCCAGCTGCAGGATGTGGCACCAGATCTGGCTGATCGCCTGCTCTGTCGCGGTACGGGCGGCGACATGAGGCTGCTCCTGATCCGCCAGCTGGAAATCGGCACACTGTTTCAGCGCCTGCACATCCACCTTGCCCGAGGTGGTATGCGGCATCTGGTTGATGATGGCAATGCGTCCGGGAACCATGTAGTCCGGCAAGCTGTTGAGCAGGTCGGAACGAATCAGCTCGGCCGGACCTTTCATGTGCACCGCGTCTTCATCCATGCCCTGATGACTGAGCTGCGCCGCACTGACCTTGCCGAACAGGCAGAAGTAGCTTGGGCCGGACTCTCGGCCGGCATCGCCGACAATGTCGTTCAGGCGCAGGGCGGTGGCGAGGTTGTTGCCGCTCTTGGAGCTGTAGCCGGACGACATGGTGCCCACGCCGAGGCGGTTCATCTGTACCCGCTGCAGGCTGCGTCCCAGGTCGAGGTATTGCCGCCACGGCGCCTGGCTCTGGCTGACGAAGGAGAGGCCGCCACTGGCGCGCTGGTAGACCTGCTGGTTGATGGCAATGACGTGGCGCTGCTCGATCAGGTGGCCGGAGACCTTGTCCAGCCGGCCCTGCCGGTACAGGTAGTTGCCGTCGGCCAGATCGTGGATCCGGCCTTGCTGGGCCTGGACGTAGATGTCGACGGCCAGGTCATCAATACGTTCGGCCAGCGCGACGATGTCGTAACTGCCGAGGTAGTCGTGCTCCTCCGGGCAATCCAGCCGGGCCAGCACCTCCGGCGTATGTCGGCCCAGGCCCAGGCCGTAGCCGTAGCCCGGCAGCACATGATCCAGCATGCCCAGGATGTGGCCGCTTTCCATTTCCAGCACTTCCAGGATGTTGTTCTTGTAGACCTCGCGCACGGCGGGGATCTTGCCGACAAAGTGCAGCCGCAGGCAGGGTTCGGTCGCACTGCTGGCGGCCAGCAGGTACAGGCGATGCTGCAGCGGGTGGTAGTAGTAGTATCCGGCGGGCAAGTCGGCGACCTGGTTCAGCTCGATATACACCTGGGTGGCGTACAGCGCGCCGGGGGAGGCGTAGCCGAACTTGGGCAACAGCCGCTCTTCGCTGCTGAACTGTCCCAGATAGCGCAGCATTTCACCCAGCTTGCTCGCGTCCAGATCCGCCAGCCGGGCCGATGGCGCCGCTTCCGGCTGCGCCGCCAGCAGCTGCAGGATGTCGGTTGCGGCGACCGGGCCGCCGTGGAAAAAGCGGTACGTCTTGCGGGCGAACACGCTTTCGCGCTGGGCGGCGGTTTCCTGCTGCCCCGGCAGCGCGATCTGCTGTCTGCCCACCAGGCTGGCGTCGCTGCGGAAGCCGCGCCCGGACAGCTGGGCCTTGATCTGATGACGGCTGGCCTTGGTCTGGTGATGCGACTCGGCCGCACCCTGATCCATCAGCTTGGCCTCGTTCGGGTTCAGCTCCACCGCACCGATCAGCTGGGCATGACCGCTGCGGGCGTTTTCCTTAATGAAGACGGCGGCCGATTTCACCCAGTCATGGTTTTCGATGGCGAGGCGGATTTCGTCCAACTCGATACGGTAGCCCCGGAACTTGACCTGATTGTCGGTGCGGCCGACAAAGTGCAGCACGCCGTCCGGATCGACCCGGACCAGGTCGCCGGTGCGGTACATCCTGACCTGCGGGGACGCCGCATCCAGCGGCAGCGAAAGGAATTTCTCCGCGGTCTGCTCGGCGCGGAACAGGTAGCCATTTGCCAGCTGGGCGCCGCCGATGAACAGCTCACCGGTCTGTCCCGCGGCCACCGGTGCCAGCTGCGGATCCAGCACCTGGTAATGCAGCCCGGCCACCGGCAGGCCGATCGGCGCGATCTCCCATTCCTGGCTCAGGCTGCGCTGGTCGATGCGATAGTGCGTGGCATTGATGGTGCATTCGGTCGGCCCGTACAGGTTGACCAGCCGGCAGTCCGGCAGGATGTGCAGCAGCTTTCTGGCCAGCTTGCGCGACAAGCCTTCGCCACCGCTGAACAGGCTGTGCAGGGTGTCGCAATCGGCAAAGGCGGGCAGCTCGCTCAAGGCTTGCAGCAGGGTCGGTACACCTTGCAGCGTGGTAATGCCGTGTTGCTGGATCTGGCGGATCAGCGCCTCCGGGTCACGGTAGACGCCCGGTTGCCCCATGACCACGCGGGCACCGCAGCACATGCCCAGCAGCTCCCACTGCGCGGCGTCGAAGCTGACCGGTGTTTTCTGCAGGATGCGGTGACCCGGCAGCAGATAGCCTTCGTGCGTGAGCCAGGCCAGTTGATTGGCAATGGCCTGCTGCGAGATGGCCACGCCTTTGGGCTTGCCGGTGGTGCCGGAGGTGTAGATCACGTACGCCAGGTCCTCGCCATCCTGCTCGAGCAGCTCGGTCAGCACCTGGTCGACCTCGGTAATGCTTGCCGGGGCGACATCGTCGATATTGAGCAGGCTGACGCCCGGCAACAGCACGCCAGCCAGGCGCTCGCGGCTGCGATTGTTGGTGAGCACCAGCTTGACCCTGGCATCGCTCACCATATAGCTCAGGCGGTCTTGCGGGTAGTCGGTTGCCAGCGGCAGGTACGCCGCCCCGGCAAACAGGATGCCCCACGTTGCCAGCGCCAGGTCGGCCGAGGCATCGATAAACAGGCCAAGGCAGTCGTTATAGCTCACCCCTTTGGCGCGTAGCGCCGCCGCAATGCCGACCGCGTGCAGCAGGGTGGTCTCGTAGCTGTATTCGGTTTCCTGATCGGCAATCGCAATTTCGTTTTTCCGGCTGTGTACCTGGGCCAGCAGCATGGCGGGCAGGGTACGCAGATACGGACTGGTGTGGGTATACGATGACTGGATATGTTGCTGCAGGAAGGCCTGCAAGGTATTCATCTGGGCTGACATATTGCTCTCTGTATGGATGTGGGTCGCTTAGTGCTGCCGACAGTTGCCGTTAGCAACAGCTGAACAAACGGCCAAAGCCATCGAACTGGTCATCGATGCCGCTCATGCGAAGCGCATGCCAGTACAGCACCGTGTTGTTGGCGATCACGGGCTTGCCGGTCCACTGCTCGGCGGTATGGGCAAAGCTGGCCATCGGTACATTGGTGCCCACCTGCACAATCGCCTCGACACCCGGCGCATTGGCGTTGTCCACCGCATTGCGCAGATCCTGCAGGCTGACCTCGGCGATGCGGGATGGGCTTTGCCCGCCCAGATTGGCCAGCGCCACCACCTCGTAGCCCTTGTCGACAAAGAACTGCGCGACCGCCTCGTTGCCAATGGCGGTGTAAGGGGAGATCAGGCCGATACGGCGCACACCACCCAGCCGGGCCAGGGCTTCTTCAATGGCGTCGGCACTGCAGGTGATGCCGACCCCGCCAGCGGTGTCCTGCAACTGCGCCAGCATCTGCGCGTGCGCCTCAACGCCGCGCCAGTAGGCATCGGGAGACACCGCGACGACGATGCGGTCGAGCTGGCAGTCCTGCAGGCTCTTGATCGCCGGCTCCGTGGCACGGCGCATCGCCTGGATCACGCTGTTGAAGCCGGGCTCGGCGACCAGCGACTGGTCCACTATCACCATCCGGCCCACATGGTTGGTCACGCCGTACGGCCGCATGTCGTCCATTTCCGGCTGGGCGGAAGTATTGGTCGACGGAATGACCACGCCGACGCGCAAACGGTGACCGAGAATTTTGTTGGCATTACTCATTTTTGATCTGTTTTGTCCTTGGCAAGCGATGGAAATCGCGGACTACCCGGAAAAAAAATGTCATATGGGTTGACCGCAGCCGAGCGGCATCTTACATTAACTGGAACGATCATTCCAAATTTAATTACCCATTTTGAATTTTCCGGAATATCCGGTCACCAAGGACAACACAATGAACACGACCACCCCCACCATTGCCGTATTGGGCAGCGGCCTGATTGGCGCACCGGTCGCACGCAATCTGGCCAGCAAGGGCTTCAAGGTAAAGGTCTGGAACCGTACGGCAGCCAAGGCGCAGGCGCTGGTGCAGGACAATTTGCAGGCTTGCGCCAGCGTGGCCGAAGCCGTCCGTGATGCCGACTGCATCGTGACGGTGCTGAAAGACGGCGACAGCGTGGCCTCCGCCATGGCCGCCGGCAGCGGGCACTTCCGGCCCGGGGCCAAATGGCTGCAGCTCAGCACGGTGGGGATAGATGCCGCCGCCAGCCTGGCGCAGCTGGCCAGCCAGCAGCAGCTGGTGTATTTCGATACGCCGGTGCAGGGCACGCGCCAGCCGGCAGAGCAGGGCCAGCTGATCATTCTGGCCTCCGGCCCCCAGGCCGGACGGGAGGAGGTACAAACCGTCTTCGACGCCATTGGCAAGCGTACCCTGTGGGTGGCAGACGAGGCCGGTCAGGCCAGCCGCCTGAAACTGGCCCTGAACAACTGGGCCTTCACCCTGACCCACGGGCTGGCAGAAAGCCTGGCGCTGGCCAAAGGCCTGGGGGTCGACCCGGCGTTGGTGGTCGATGTCGTCAGCAACGGGCCGATGGACTGCGCCTACTTCCAGCTCAAGAGCGCGGCCATGCTGGCAGGCAACTACACGCCAAGTTTCAGCGTGGCCAATGCGGTAAAAGACAGCAGGCTGATCCTCGATGCGGCCCAGCAGGCCGGCCTGTACGCCGAAGTGGCCGGCGCGGGGCTGCACCGCTTCGAACGTGCCCTTGCCGCCGGGCATGGCGACAAGGACATGGCGGCCAGCTTTCTGGCACCCGACCTGCCAGCCTGAGCGGTAGCGTGCTAGGGAATGCCGCGCAGGTCAGCCAGGGTGTAGACACTGTCGGCATCAAAGGTGAACTGCACGGCAAACGGCTGGATACGTCGGTGCCACTCGCTGCCGGGAACCGGCGCCAGCCACAGCTGGCCGACATCCCGCGCCAACTGGCAGACTTCGAACTCGGTAAAGTCAACGATGCGGCCAAAACGATGCGACAAGGCCTTGTAGCCGGCCTCTTTCGCCGAGAAGATCAGCGTCGCCATCGTGCCCGCCGCCCGGCTCGGCAGGCAGGCGCGATCCGCCGCGGTGCAACAAGCCGACACGATGTCGTCCAGCTGCCCGCCGGCCGCCAGCGGCTCACAATCCACGCCCAGCCCGTCGGGCTGCGGACTCCATGCCGCGACCGCCGCCGCCAGGGTGGGGCTATGGGTAATGGATCCGGTAACACCAGCGGGCCACAGGGGTCGGCCGCTCGCATCGCGCCCCAGCACCGCCGCCGTCAGTGGCAAAGCGGCCAGCGCCTGCTCGGCACACAAGCGCCCGGCCAGAAAAGACAACTGCCGGGAGCGCACGCAACGCCCGGGAATGGCCGGGTGCAGACTGGCGGGCACGATATCGCCCAGCAGCGCATCCAGCGCCGGCAAGGACAAGGCTGCGACCGAGCCGCCCGCCACCGGCAGCGGCCACGGCCGCCAGAGTGCGGCGACACTGGCGCCAGCACCGTCCGGCGGAGACAGCACGTGCCGCAGCGCCGACAGCAAACCCGCCGGTACAACAGCGCCTGACATGATGTGATAGCCTTTCATGCTTGCAAATGCGGCCCATAGTAACAGAGCCCCAGCCGGCCACAGCGACTCGTCCCCGACCGGCGGGCCAGCGCCCGCACCACCCTTTCCTTCATCACCGACCATGCATACTGCCCATTTCCACCCCGATGACGCCGCCGACGCGGCGATGCACGTTTTCTGGCAAAAAGGCTATGCTGCCACCTCGATCCAGGATCTGGTGGACGGCACCGGCCTGTCGCGCAGCAGCCTGTACAACACCTTCGAAAACAAGCACGGGCTGTTCCAGCATGCCTTGCGCCGTTATCACTGCCAGACTGCGGCCAACGTTGCGCTGCTGGCGGAAGACGGCCCTGCCATCGCCCGCGTGCGGGCGCTGCTGCAGCAAATCGCCGACGACGAGCTGGTCGGCGCCGCCTGTTGCGGCTGTCTGGTGGCCAATACCGCGCTGGAGCTGGGCGGGCGCGACCGCACCGTGAACAGCCTGCTGCAGGAGCACTTCGCCACGCTGGAGACCGCGCTCACCGCGCTGATGCAAAGGGGACAACAGCAGGGCGAGATCGCGGCCGGCAAATCGCCGGTCGCCCTGGCGCGTTTCATGGTCGCCACCATCCAGGGCCTGCGCGTGCTGGGCCGGGGCTACGAGGGAGAGGCGCAGGCGCAGCGGCTGCAGGACGTGATCGAGGTCGCGCTGGCCGCGCTCTGACGCAGCACCACCCGGCCGCCGCAGCGCAGCGACGCTCGCCATTGCTGCGCCATCACCGCCCCCATTCCGCCCATTTCATGCGCCCGGCATTGTGATGGCGCGGCACAGCGGCTAAGCTTGCCGTTTTCATCCTGCGTCCGGAGCCGGCCATGGCCCTCACCCAACTGTTCGTCCATCCGCTGAAATCCTGCCGCGGCAATGCGTTGCAGCGCGCCGAGGTCACGCCGCAGGGGCTGCGCGACGACCGCGTGTGGCTGGCCAGCCGTGCCGACGGCCAGTTCATCAGCGCGCGCAGCCACCCGCGGCTGGTGCAGGTCGGCGTCACGCGGCAGGCCGACGGCCAGTGGTGCTTCACCGCGCCGGGGATGCCGCCGCTGCTGACCAGCCCGGCCGACTACCGGCAGCGGGTGCCGGCCACGGTGTGGAAGTCCGCGTTCAGCGCGCTGCACGGCGACGCGGCGGCCGACGCCTGGCTCAGCCACTACCTGGGCGAGCCACTGCAGCTGCTGTGGCTGGGCGAGTCCACCCGCGTGCAGAAGACCACCGCCGACAGGCTGTCCTTCGCCGACGGCTATCCCTATCTGCTGCTGAGCGAGGCGTCGCTGCTTGACCTCAACAGCCGGCTGGACAGCCCGGTGAGCCTGCGCCACTTCCGCCCCAATCTGGTGGTGGACGACACCTTCGCGTTTGAAGAAGACGAGTGGCGGCGCTTTCGCATCGGCGCCGTCGAGTTCGAAGTGGTCAGCCGCTGCACCCGCTGCGTGCTGACCACCGTCGATCCCGACAGCGCGCAGCCGGATCCGCAGCGGCAACCGCTGGCGACGCTGCTGGGCTACCGCCGGCTGGCGGAGGGGGTGTGCTTCGGCGTGAACGTGATCGCGCGCAGCAGCGGCACGCTGCAGCTGGGCGACGCGGTGGAGGTGCTGGACAGTGCGCTGGCCTTTGATTAAGAGCGCCGTGCTGCTGCTCGGCCTGTTGCTGGGCAGCGCCGGCGCCGCGCGCACGGTGTACGTCGGCTTTCCGGAAGCCATCCCGCCGTGGGTGCAGCCCGGCGGCCGCGACGGCATCGCCATCGAGCTGTTGCGTAGCGCGCTGCAGGCCGAGGGTCTGCAGCTGCGCCCCGTGCAGCAGCCCTATGCACGGCGGCTGCAGGCCTACCGCCGCGGCCAGCTGGACGCGCTGTACGACATCGGCCCGCAACAGCAGCAGCACGAGCAGCTCAACGGCAGCATCAGCCAGCCGCTGCACAGCTTCGACAACGTCGCGGTCGCGCTCGGCCGCCGCCAGCTGGAAATCGAGCAGCTGGGCGATCTGGCACGCTGGCGGGTGATGGCGTGGGATGGTGCCGGCACTGCGCTGCCGGCCGGCTACGACCGCCTGCTGGCGCTGGCCGACGGCAATTATCTGGAAGCCGGCAACCAGGGCCACCAGCTGGTCAACCTGCTGGCCGGCCGCGTCGACGTCATCCTCAGCGACCGGCTGATCTTCGAGTGGCAGCGCCGCCAGCTGTACCCGGCGGCACAGGACCACACCCCGTCGCTGCGCATCTACCCGCTGCTGCCACCGAAGGAGGCCGGGCTGCTGTTCCGCGACAGCGGCCTGCGCGCACGGGTGGACGCCCGCATCCGCGCACTGAAGGCCAGCCCGCAGTACCAGGCGATCTTCGCCCGCTACGGCAGCGAAGCGCAGCCATGAGCGTCGCCGCCACCCTACTGCCCGATTACCAGTTCTGCGAACGCCACCAGCGGCAATGCCGCGCCACGCCGGCCGCGCTGATCGCCGCCGTGCCGCGGGTGCAGCCGCAATCGCTGCCGCTGGTACGCGGCCTGCTGCAATTGCGCGAGCTGCCGGCCCGCCTGTTGCGCGATCCAGCGCGGCAGGGACGGCCGCTGTTCGGCCTGCACGAATTCACCCTGCTGCACCGTGACGAGCACTCGCTGGCGCTGGGGCTGGCCGGCCGCTTCTGGCGGCGCGACTTCGGCCTGGCCAGCATTGCCGACGCCGACGGCTTTCGTAGGTTCGCCGAGCCGGGCGTGCCCCGGCTGCTGCTGACCTTCCAGGCGCAGGCCAATGCCGATGGCAGCCTGCTGTGCACCGAAACCCGCGTCCACTGCCCGGACCGCGCCAGCCGCCTGCGCTTCTGGCCGTACTGGCTGGCGATCCGCCTGGCCAGCGGCCTGATCCGGCGACAGATGCTGGCCGCCATCGAACAGGCTACCTGCAAGCCGGACTGATTGGCCACGGGCGACGTCTCCCGCCGCATCACGCGGCACCATGCGCGGCGCGCCACACGGCTTGCGGCCAACGTTGGCCGCAGCCGGCATGACAAACGCCACCTTGCGGCAAGGTGGCGTTTGGTTGGCGGCGATCAATCATCACCGGCGCTCAGACCGGTGCCCAGTACTGGCGGCAGCGGCGCAGCACCTCGTCGGCGATGGACAGGCAGGCGGTGAGGCCGGGTGATTCGATGCCGAACAGGTTGATCAGGCCGCGGATGCCGTGGCCCTCCTGGCCCTGGATCAGGAAATCGCCCTCCGGCTTGTCCTCGTTGATCACCTTGGGGCGGATGCCGCTGTAGGCCGGCGACAGTGCGCCCTGCGGCAGCTGCGGCCACCAGCGGCGGATGCTGTGGTAGAAGCCGTCGACGCGCTCGGGATCGACGCGGTAGTCGATGTGGTTGATCCACTCCACGTCCGGGCCGAAGCGCGCCTGGCCGGCCAGATCCAGCGTCAGGTGGGTGCCGAGGCCGCCCGGCTCCGGCAGCGGATAGATCAGGTGCGAGAACGGGTGCCGCCCCGACAGCGTGAAGTACACGCCGCGCGCGTAGCGCACGCGCGGGATGGTTTCATGTGGAACACCGCGCATCTTCGCCGCCAGCACGTGGGCGGTGAGGCCGGCGGCATTGACCACGGTGCCGGCCAGCAGCTCGCTGCCGTCGACGAACAGCAGCATGCCGTCCTTGGTCTCCTGCCCGCCG
>JACCDZ011433564.1_pt1 | contig 14258 bp, 9 predicted proteins | sample 7449551 | NCBI WGS metagenome assembly JACCDZ01 (sample SAMN15323452, study PRJNA562643) | freshwater metagenome | isolation source: river surface water | place: USA:Blue River Watershed | collected 2017-08-18 | reverse complement strand
TTTACATTCAAAATTTGATGAAATATCCCGAAATGACAACTCAACTTTTAGAAAAATATAGCGACACATCGGACTGTTAATCATAGTTCCGATAGCTATCGGAATTGGTTCGAGCCCATTGCTTGTACCGATAGCTATCGGTAAGGGGAAGCAAAAAGCAGAAAGCCTTTACAGCAATGTAAGGGCTTTTTTTATTTTGGAATTAACACTTGTCGTTTAGGACATCTTTTTTGAACGCATCTATTTGCTTTTTCATTTCTTTAATCTCTTTCATCTTTTGTTCAAGGGAAAGTAATTTTTCATCGAGAATACTTAATTTTTCTTCTTTGCTGAATCGATTATTGTACCAAGCATCGATGAGTTGTCCTATTTCTCTTATCGTGAACCCAACAGATTTAGCATCGCTAATGAATTCTAATTTTTCAATTGTTTCCTCATCATAGTGAAAATAATTGTTAGAGGTAATTGATTCATCGCGTTTGCCTTCAATTAGTCCAGACTTCTCATAGAAGCGAATGGTATGGGCAGAAATCCCAGTAATTTTAGCTATTTCATTGATTAACATAAAGCAAATATAAAAAATTATAAAAAAATAACAACTATAGACTACGCTCTAAGGTTGTGGGTTTCAATTTATACCACTACGTTTGTTCAAAATTAAAAATACAATTATATGAAAAATACAATTTTAATTACAGGAACCTCAAGCGGGATTGGTAAATCAACCGTTATTGAATTTGCAAAAAAGGGATGGAATGTAATTGCTACCCAAAGAAATCCTGAAAAGGAATCTGATTTTAAGACCTTTAATAATGTCAAACTTTTTCCTTTAGATGTAACAAATCTCGATAGTATCACTAAAGTATTTCAGAAAGTTAAAGAAGAATTTGGGACTATTGATGTTGTTGTAAACAATGCTGGTTATGGCGTAGATGGAGCTTTTGAAGTGATGACTGATGCGGTTATTGAAAAGCAATTCGATACTAATGTTTTTGGACTAATGCGAGTGACCAGAGAGGCAATAAAAGCGATGCGCCCTTCGGGTGGCGGAACAATTATTCAAATTTCAAGTATGGGAGGTAAAATCACATTCCCCTTATACAGTATTTATCACGCTACTAAATTTGCCGTGGAAGGTTTTACAGAGTCGTTACATTATGAACTAGCACAGTTCAACATCAAATTGAAATTGATAGAACCGGGACCGATTGTAACCGATTTCTACGGAAGAAGTCGTCAGTTCATTAAGCCAGATAATACGAATGAGTACGATACTTTTATTGCAAAATTTAATGATGCGGCGGCGAAAGTGATGAAAGACGCTGAAGGCCCTGAAGTTGTTGCAAAAATGATTTACAAGTCGGCAACAGACAATAGTAATCAAATGCGATATGCTGTAGGCAAACCTGGCCCAATGTTATTGGTACTAAGAAAATGGCTTTCGGATAAGTTGTACTTTTTGATGGTTAGAAAAAGTTACAATCTATAATTAAACCTCCTGCAAATTTACAAGAAGTTCAACCCTTTAATTTCCTGATAGTTACAAAATCAATCATTGCATTAAAGTTGCAGCTTCTGTCAAGAAGGGGAGCAAAAGCAGAAAGGCTATCAGAAATGATAGCCTTTTTTGGTTTTAATACTTTCCCTCCACTTAATCTATATAATTTATCTAAACCGATTTGAAAAGATATTCTAATCAAAAATGATTAGGGTTTTCCATTTTACCTATTCCTCAATTCAAAGACACCTTTTTAGACTTATTGGCTATTCTATTATTCAGGAGAAAAATTTTAATTGCAAATTGTTTTCCTAAATCTATAAATCCGTTGTTGTCATAATGATACCTATCAGTATATTTATATCCGCTTGTAGTTCTTACAATGGCTACATTGGGTTGTGTTGCGGCAAATTTTTCTTGGCCATATTGTACCAATTCACCAAATTTCCATACTTTTCCGCCTTCAACATCGCCAGAATCCGATATTTTTCCGATTACGATAGGCAAATCATTATTTCTAAAAGCGGCTCGCATCAGATCTGTCAACCTTTTTAAATTAGAACAGTATTGATTTGCGATGGCTTCCGTTTTATCGGCATCACTTTCGCCTTGCATCCAGATGATGCCACTTGGAATCAAAATATCCTCGATTCCATCACCGTTTATGTCTTTTACGGCCATTGCACCTTTGACAGTTTTGAGGAAATAATCATATTGATTCATCCCTTTTCCGCCTTTAAAATCGGGTTCCCAAGCACCAAAACCTGATGTTCCAATACTGTCAATTGAAGAGCCATTTCTGGCATATTTTATGAAAGCTAGTTTTTGGTTAGGATATAATTCTTGTAATTTTTTGGCTAACGAAAGCTCTACTCCAAATCTATTGGAAAGTTTGTTCGTTTTTCCATCTGACGAAAACCCTGTTCCGTAACCGGGTTTTAGCAAATCCCACTTTCCTAGACCACCGCTTGCATCATTATCAACAACAGGATTTCCTTGATAAATAAAAAAATCATTATTCTTTTTCTTTAAAGAATCAGGCAAATTTTTTACATATCCAAAACCTTCCATATTGGACTGACCGCCCAAATAAAAAACTTTGATGCTGTCTTTTTTTATTTGTGCCAGAAGCATAAATGGCATTAGAAGAAATATTAAAATGGATTTCATAGTATATAAATTGTAAAAAAACGAGATAGATAAATTTTTGTATTCTAATAAACCAAGGTCTGAATTCCGTGTGCAGGAATAACCACAACTGTTTTTTCTGAAGCTACAATCAAATTATAAGTCACACTTTTATTGGTTTGATTCATAACTACAGTTACCATTTTTCCGTCAACATTAAGAAATGAGGTACTCAATAAACCACTTCTGCTCACCGAAGTTCCTACTCTTTTAGCATCAACCTGAATAAATTTTGAGAAATGACCAATATAATAATAACTCGGCGTGAAAATTAATTCTCCTGAATTTGTATCAGCATGAATAGGTGCGAAACAAAAATTCCCTACATGATTTGGTCCTCCGTTTTGGTCTAAAAGAATATTCCAATCGGTCCAACCCACGGTTCCGTTATTGAAATCATTTATCATAGAAGTTCCATATCGCTCGCCATTGGCCCAAAATTGGTATTTTTTGGCATCAAATTTTTCGACACATCCTTCGGTAAATAATAAATTTTTAGAAGGGTGTTCCTCGTAAACTTTACGAACATTGTCAAACATTGGAGAACCACCTGACCAATTTTCATACCAATGAAAACCCATTCCCCAAGCATATTTTGAAGCTTCTGGATCCGAAAAAATCACATTGGCTCTATGCGTCATCAAATCGCGATTGTGATCCCAAACTACAATTTTCTTGTCTGCCAAACCTTCTTTTTTCATTGTTGGTCCTAAGAAATTTTTCAAGAAATCTCTTTCAGCTTCTGCACTAAAAATACACGATTCCCAAGTTTGAGTAGCCATTGGTTCATTTTGAACAGTTATTCCCCAAATAGGCATTCCTTCTTTTTCGTAAGCTTTGATGAATTTTGTATAATAATTAGCCCAAGATTGATAATATTCTGGAAGCAAAGTTCCTCCTCTTAGCATATTGTTCGTGTTTTTCATAAATGCAGGCGGACTCCAAGGCGAAGCGTAAAGCGTTAATTTTCCGCCAGCCGTTTTGATGGCTTCCTTGATCATTGGAATGCGAAATTGCCTGTCATGATCAATATTGAACGTCTTTAAATTCTTGTCTCCTTCTTTGATATAAGTATAGCTTCCGCTGGCAAAATCAGAGCTGTGAATCGTAGTTCTTAGCAATGAATAACCTATTCCTTTTTCTTTATCGTAATAGGCATTCATAAATTCTTTTTGCTTGTCTTTGGGTAATTTTGCAAAAACCTCAGCACTGGCATCGGTTATGGCTCCTCCAATGCCCAAAAATGTTTGGAAAGTTTTAGTTGGTTCCACAAAAACAGAAACCTCGATTTCTAATGGCTGTTTTGAAGGAACAAAAGTTAAAAAATCGGTTTGTGTCAATCTTAATTTTGTGCTATCTGCCGAAGTGTAAACAGTAACTTTTTTGTTTTTTGTAGAAAATAATTTAGATTGGTCTGTATTTTTTTGCTGAGAAAAAGCAAAAAGAGAGACCATTAATACCGTTACTACTGTTGTTATTTTTTGCATTTTATTTTATTCTATAGGTTAAATTTATTTACCAAATATAAGTTCCCACTGAACCCGCTTCTAATGATGTTTTGACCCATTTTCCGTTGTACTTAATATTAAATGATTCAGCAGTGTTTCCGTCATTTTCTACAATTAAAACCTTCTTTCCTTCGGGCGTTTTAAAAGCTACATTCTGCAAATTTCCACTCAGGCTACTTGCAATTCTAACCGAACCTGCTGGTACAAATTTTGATGCGTGAGCAATAATATAATACGCAACGTTTCTGGTAAAATTATTACTGCTTTCGATAGTCAATGCACCTTTGCAAGTGGTGCATCCGCCAGGAGTATTTGGCCCAAAAGAAGTGTTATTGGCTAAATTCCATTCTAATGCCGTTTTGCTCCAATTGCGCATTGAGCCAATAATAATATTTCTTATATGCCATTTTAAATCCCCATCAAAATTGCCAGTATTCGAGGTATATTGTTCTGTAAAATAGACATTCTTATTCGGAAATGCGTTATGAACCGTTGACAATGCACTAATATCTCCTTCATACAAATGAAAAGCCGATCCGTCAATATATGGATAAGCTGCAGTATCATTTAAAATAGCTATTGGATATTCGGGTTTGTTACAATTATGGTCATAGGTAATTATTTTAGTTTTCATATTGGCATTTTGGAAAGCTGGCCCTAAATGATTTTTAATGAAATCGGCTTGTTGAGCAGCAAGCATCAACAAACTTGGATTATTGCCGGGATGGAGTGGTTCATTTTGAGGAGTTATGGCATCAATGGTAATTCCTTCGGCTTTCATTTGCTGGATATATTTCACAAAATATTGTGCATAAACGCCATAATATTGAGGTTGCAAACTGCCGCCAATGAAACTAGTATTGTCTTTCATCCAAACTGGTGGAGACCAAGGCGTGGCCAGTATTTTGATATTTGGATTGATTGCCAGAATTTCTTTCAACATTGGAATCACATCATTTTTATTTGGAGCCAAACTAAATTTTTCTAGATTCAGGTCTGTTTGTCCGCTTGGCAAATCGTTATATGTGAAAGGCGTAGAGTCTAAATCTGAAGCACCGATACTAATTCTAAGATAACTTATTGAGATTGAATTTTGGCCAGAACCAAATAATTCTTGTAATAATTCTTGTCTTTTTGTTGAGTTTAATTGGTTGATGACTTGAGCGCTTCCACCGGTCAAAGTGTATCCAAAACCATCAATACTTTGAAATGTTTTGGATTCATCCACTTCAATAGTAGTAAAAGTATTAGAAGCAGAGCCAAAGGCTAAAACCGAAGATTGCTTATGCAGCATTACACTTTGATTTCCTTTTGTTAGCCAAAAATCCATTTCATTTGTAACCACAGGAGCAGTTGGAGACGGCGTTTGAGCAGCAACCTTATTTGACGATGAACAACTCAAAAAAAGAATTGATACCGCTAATAGGAATAAACCTTTCATAGTTTTAGGTGTAATATTTGTGTTTTTATTTTATGCATTCTTCAACGTAAATCGGCAAAAACAATCCGATGAATGTTTCAAATCTTTTGAATCGCTATTTAATATAAATAATAATCCATCAATAAGAACTAAAGCTATTTTCATAACATTTGAAACAGTTCTTATCAATGGATTAAAAAAACAAAACTAACTAATAACCAGGATTTTGTACTAATAACGCATTAGCATCTAATTTATCTTGAGGAATAGGCCATAAAAGTCTATTTTGATTAATATTTGTTGCAAATGGTAGCACATTTCCACTACCATCTTTTTGTTGAGACAATACTTGAATCGCTTTTCCCATTCTTTTTAAATCAAACCAACGATCACCCTCGAAAGCCAATTCCATTAATCTTTCTTCAAGGACTTTATCAATTGCGATAGATTGGCTTGAAGCACTAGTTGTAGCAATTCCAGCTCTTGTTCTTACCGTATTAACTAGAGTCATCGCTCCAGTAATATCTCCATTACTTGCTAATGCTTCAGCTTTTAGTAATAAAACATCTGCTAAACGAGCAATATAGTAGTTTTGATTCCCATTAGTATCTCTCATTTTATAAGAAAAAGGATAGCCAGTTGAAGACCAATAGGTGTCAGCCCAACCCACATTTTCTCTCGTTATAGATGATGCTAATCTTTGAGTATCGCCATTATTTGTAAAAGCTTGAACTAGAGTATGAGAAGGAGCATTAAATTTTTTCCAATCTGTTCCTATAAACATAAAAGTATTCCAAGCACCGATTGGGCTACTCCATCCATCGCCATTAACTTCCCAAATTGATTCTGCATTTCCTTCGTGAGCGCTATCAAAAAGATGATCAAATGTTGGCAAAAGTGTGTAACCTCCACCAATAACCACATCGCAATATTGAATCACTTTTGTCCAATCAGGATTTGGCATAGTCGCATATACTTTTGCAAGAAGCGCGTTGGCAGCCATTTTGTTGGCTTTAAATTTATTAGAAGCACCTGGTGCTTTTTCGATAGCCACTTGACAATCGGCAATGATTTGTGCATAAACTTCGGCAACTGGTTTTCTTGCTGGGAATAGCGCGTTGAATGCTGCTTCAAAGTTAGCACTTGAAATTGAAAAAATAGCTTCTTTTGCAATAGGACAATCTCCCCATAATTGAACAGCTTGAAAATGATTCAGCGCTCTAATCAATGAAGCCTCACCAATCATTTCGTTTTTTCGGGTTGCGCTTAAATCTGTTGCTTGATCAACATAATTAATCACAATATTACAAGTGTTTATGTTGTTGTAAATATCGTTCCAATCGCCTTTCATTTGTGAATTAGTAGATAACATTTGATAGGTTTCATATTGGAAAATGGCAGGGTTATCAGCGCCCATATAAGCATTATCAGATTGTCCGTCACCAACCAAGAAGAAATCCAATTGCCAATAACCCGAGCCAAAAGTTCCATATACAGCGTTCATTCTAGATTCGGCAGCAGCTGCATCTTTTATTACAACACCATCGTTTAGAGAAGTTGCTTCTTCTGTTATTGGTTCTGTATCTAAATAATCTGAACAGGATGTTAAAAATAACAGCATCAGTGCTGTGAATATTTTTAAATAATTTTTAAATAATTTCATAACTATATAGTATTTATATTTTTAGTATTAAAAATTGGCTTTAAGCCCAAAAACAAATGTTTTAACTTGAGGATAAGTTCCTAAATCTATCCCTTGTCCAATTCCGGTAGCATTATTAAAAGCACCAACTTCTGGGTCAAATCCTTTGTAATTAGTTATTGTAAATAGGTTTTGTCCTGTTACATATAACTTTAATGAATTTAATCTCCATTTTTCCAATTTAAATTGATAGCCTAGAGTAACCGCTTTTAATCGGATGTAGGAACCATCTTCAACAAATCGGTCAGAAACGTGCAAAGCATTTGCGTCATTAGCTTTTGGAACTTCTGTAATTTGACCTGATGTAGTCCATCTATTCAACACTTCAGTTGATTGATTGTTGTAATTGTTCATCAATGTTAAATCCATTCTTGAAGCATTGAAAACGTCTCCACCTTGTGAACCTGTGATTAAAGCATCTAAAGTAAATCCTTTATAACTAAAATCATTACTGAAACCAAAGGTGAAATTTGGATTAGGATTTCCTATATTAGTTCTATCATCAGTAGTAACTTTTCCATCTCCATTAATATCTTTGTATAATAATGTACCAGTTGTAGGATCAACTTTATCCACTTTATAACCGTAGAAACTTCCTAATGAACTTCCTTCTGTCAATAGAATTACACTTTCTCCAACAGAAGTTAGATTTTGAAATGGTAATTTTTTAAGCAACCCTAATTTAACCACGTTATTATCATTGAAAGAAATATTGAAATTAGAATTCCATTTAAAATCTCCTGTGAAGTTTATAGTATTTAAACCTAATTCCAATCCTTTGTTTTCAATTTCACCGGCATTATAATAATACGGTTTTGTGAAACCTGGGAAATAAATAATTTGAAGCAAATCTTTTGTGTTCTTTTTGTATACATCTGCTGTAAATTTGATTCTGTTTTTGAAAAAAGCCAAATCTAAACCTAGATTGATATCAGTAGTTGTTTCCCAATTCAAATCAGGGTTACCAATTTGATCTAATGTTGTTGCATTCGTTGTAGGATTAGTATAATTCAAATCAAAGCTTGAATAGGCTGGTAATCCTGATAAATTACCTGTTTTTCCCCAACCACCTCTAAGTTTTAATTCACTAATAGTAGTTACATCTTTCAAGAAATCTTCGTTGGAAACAATCCAAGCGGCAGAAACTCCTGGAAAAAATCCCCATTTGTTTTCTTTTGCTAATTGAGAGGCACCACTTTCTCTAAATACTCCATTCAAAACATATTTATTTTTAATAGTGTAAGTAGCTCTTCCAAAATAAGATAGACTTCTTACCTCGTTTTCTCTATTTTCGAAAGATTGATTTTTTGCAGCATTATAATCATAACTGGTTTGGTCAACAGAAAACCCAGTTCCAGAATTGGCATCTTTGGTATAATTATTTTTCTGCATTGACATACCACCTAATAAGTTTAAATCTGAATTATCAAATTTCAATGAATAGTTCAATGTGTTTTCAAAATTCCAATTCTTATTGTTCTCAACTGTATTACTACCTCTTCCTTTGTCAGAATCAGGGTTGTTATCTCCATTTCTTCCCCAAACATTACTATAAGGATCTACAAACTGAACATTGTTTGATCTTGTCCAATCTAATGATACCATAGGTTTCCAAACCAAATTATGCAAAATATTTACATCAAAACTAATACTGCTTAAATATCTATTTACAGCTGTTGTGTTTTTTCTTGACAATAATGAAACTGGATTTTCCCATCCTGATTGATATGGATTTTCTGCATATTGACCATCTTTATATCCGTCTTTATAAGATCCATCTGCGTTTGTTTCCCTAACATTTAACTGAGAACCCCAAATAGGCAAAAATGCAGGCGTAACTAAAGCACTCATAACTGCTCCACCTTGTCCAACGCTGTTATTATCGCTAATATAAGAACCATCGGATTGAATAATATTCATACTTACATCTGTTTTCAACCAAGAATAAAGATTAGCATTCACATTTATTTTTCCAGAAAATCGGTTGTATTTTGATGGATTAATTATACCATCTACTGTTTGGTATCCTAAAGCTCCATAGAGTCTTACTTTATCAGTACCTCCAGCATACGAAAAATTATAATTTTGATCAATACCAGTTTTCAAGATTTCATCTTGCCAATTCGTATTTATTCCTGTATATTTTGGGTCATTTGCAGTTGTTAAGTAACTTGGATTAATTTCATTTATTAATGTTTTATAATCTGTTAAATTTAAAACATCTACATTGTTCACGGCTTTTGACATCCCTAAATAAGAAGTAAATTGAAAATCATTTTTATTTGATTTTCCTTTTTTAGTAGTAATAACTACAACCCCTGATGAGCCATTTACACCATAAATAGCAGTTGCAGTAGCGTCTTTTAAAATGGATAAATCCACAATATCTTCGGTATTTAAACCGGAAATATCTTTAGTTTGAATTCCATCAACAACATACAAAGGGGAATTTTCAGAATTTATAGAACTAAGTCCACGAATCCTTACATCAAAACTTGCACCTGGTTTTCCTGAAGTTTGAACAACATTTACCCCAGCAGCATTACCTTGTATTGCTTGAGCTACAGATACAATAGGGCGATTTTCAAATGCATCCGACTTAACTGTAGAAACTGCATTTGTTGAATTTTTCTTCTTCTGAGTTCCATAACCCACATTAATTACAACTTCTTGTAAGGATTGTGACTCAATTTGAAGTCTTACATTAATACTAGTTCTGCCGTTAATGACTTCCTTAACGGAAGTGTATCCCAAATAACTAAACACTAAAGTGCTGCTAGAAGCAGCCTTTATTTGATAATTCCCATCCAAATCCGAAGTTGTTCCCTTTGAGGTTCCTTGAATTAAAATTGTTGCGCCTGGAATGGGCATTCCATTTTCATCATTCACTTTTCCTTTTACGTTCACATCTTGTGCCTGAACGTAAATAGAAAATAAGAGAGATGAAAGACAAAAAATAAATAATTTTTTTAATTTCATTTTTCTAAAATTTTTGGTTAATTAATTAGTAATTTGATGCAATACTAAAACTATTTTTTTGGTATTAGTATTTGAAATTCATTACAAAAACAATACAAAGTTCTTTTTTGAACTTGACAAAAACTGAGCAATTGTTTTATATTAAACTGTTTGTCAGTTCATTAAAAATTTATTTATGTTATCAACGAAAACGTTTTTTTTAAAAATAAACCCAACATTACTAAAAAACCAGTTATTTAGCTTTTGAAATGAATTCCTAAACAAAAATGAGGCAGGATTACCAATTTTCGTTTATAGAAAAACCGTTTTCGCATATAAATCAAATTATTATATTTTGAATTCATTATGGGTTATTTAAAATTAAAAACACTACTATTACTATTCTTTGCAATACCTCTTTTGGGTCAGGTAAAAAACATTGGGCTTCCAGAAATAAGAAATTATAAAAAAACAGAATATAAAGGAGGTACTCAAAACTGGGATATTGATCAAGATAAAAACGGGAATTTATATTTTGCAAACAACAATGGTTTATTCCAATTTGATGGATCAGTATGGCACAAATATCCTTTACCAAACCCACCAGATACTCGATGCGTAAAAATTGACCCCTCAGGAAAAATTTACATAGGCGGCTATAGTGAATTTGGATACTACAAAACAAATTCTAAAGGGAAACTAGAATATGTCTCTATTTCAAAACTGGTAAACAAAAAGAAAATAATTGATTTCATCTGGAAAATACATCTTTATGAAGATGAGGTTGTCTTTCAATCATTTGCTAGAATCTACATCTATAAAAACAACCAATTAAAAATAATAGAAGCTCCTGATAGATTTCAATTTTCCTTTCAAGTAAAAAACCATCTTTATTTACAAGATATTTCAACAGGAATATTAGAATATAAAAAAGGCAAATTATACCCACTAAAAGGGACGTCAACTTTTAACAACACCGAAATCTGGGGGATGTTTCCTTTACCTGAGAACAAATTACTCATTAGCACTCTAAACAAAGGACTTTTTATATACGATTATGAAAAAATAACCCCTTGGGATACAGAGGCAAATACTTTTGTCAAAAAAAACAGCTCATTAGGAGGCGTAACTATCAAAGACAAATTCATTGTGTTGAATTCTGTTTTGAATGGAATTATAATTTGTGATACAAATGGTAAAATAGTTCAACACATTAACCGCAAAAAAGGGCTTCAGAATAACACCGTTTTGACCTCTTTTATAGACAACAAAAACAATCTTTGGTTGGGTCTTGACAATGGTATTGATTTTATAAATGAAAACTCGCCTCTCACTTACTTCGGTTATAGTTATGGTATTAGTACTGTATATGCTTCGGTTGTTTTTAATGGGGATTTATATGTCGCTACAAATCAGGGTGTTTTTTATTCTAAATGGAATTTGCCTTTTAGAGAAGAAAATTTTTCATTGCTAGAAGGAATAACAGGCCAAGTCTGGGACATTCAGGTAATTGATGGGCAATTAATTTGTGGAAACAATAATGGAGCTATAGAAATTGCAGCCGACCATTCTGTCAAAATTCTTGATACTAGAGGATACTTTCGCTTCAAAAAAATTCCAAGTCATCCCAATTATATTATTGGCGCTAATTATAATGGCTTTGCAATTTTTGAGAAGACTGCAAAGGGTTTGGAATATCGAAATCAAATTATTGGTTTCGAAAAACCCTCAAGTTATTTCGAAATAGACAAATCTTATTTATGGTTAAAAAAAGACGGTTTAATTTATAAAATGAATATTTCCGATGACTTGAAAAAATTCAATTCAATTCAAACTTATCCAAACTTATCTAACACCTTCAAAGGCATTGGCAGTATTCAAACTTTAAACAATACCGTTTATTTTCAAACAAACAATCATTTTTATAAATACTCTCAAGATCAAGATTTATTTTATGAAGATAAAAAGATGTCTGCAATATTTAAAGATTTGCCAAAGTTGTACTCACTTACCCAAGATTCTGTTGGCAATATTTGGTATCTATTTAAAGAATCTTTAGGAGTCCTATCAAAAAAGGCTTCTGGTGATTATAAAAATATTGTTACTCCATTTTCTAGCTTAACTGGTAATTTAGTCAACAATTATTTGTCTGTTAACACGATTGATCCTAAAAACATATTAATTGGGTTAACAGATGGATTGGCTCATTATGATTCTAAACTTTTGAATAATTCCGATTGGAAACCCACTGCATTCATACGAAGTTTTTCATTTCCGGGAGGTATGATGATGTTTGGCAATGGCCAGAACACATTTGAAAAACAAGAAATTCCATATAAATCAAATCGGGTAAAGTTCACATTTTCTTCTCCTAGCTATGAAAACATTGGCAATATTGAATTTTCGCATCAATTAGAAGGTTTTGAAGACAAATGGAGTAACTGGTCTCCCATCAATATTATTGAGTACACCAACTTAAGTGAAGGAGACTACAAAATGAATCTGAAAGCAAGAAACGGCTATGGAATACAATCTGAAATAGCACAGGTTCTGTTTACAATCTCTCCTCCGTGGTACCGACATTTTGCTGCGTATTTTTGTTATATCATTTTCGTTTTCATCATAACCTATTTAATTAGAGCTAGAATTAAGAGGAAAATGCTAAAAAGTAAACATTACGAAACCATCGAACAGAGAAGAATTTATCTAGAAAAAGAATCAAAAATCAGAAAAGAGCAATATGATTTAGAAAAAGAAATTGAACGATTAAAAAATGACAAACTACAAACCAAAATCCTATCAAAAGATAAAGAGTTAGTTACTAACACTCTACAAGTTGTAAAAAAGAACAAAATACTAAATGGAATTATTCATAAACTCAAAGACATTAATGTAGATTCTCTTGACGAATCAACTAAATTTCAATTCAACAAACTCAAAAAAAGCATTGTAAGAGAGGTAAATACTGATAAAAGTTGGAAAGATCTTGAAAAACATATAAAGAATGTTCATTTCGATTTCCTTAAAAGATTAAAAGAGAAACATCCAACTATTTCCCCACGCGAATTAGATCTATGCACCTATTTACTGATGAATATGTCAACGAAAGAAATTGCAGAAATTATGAATATTTCAAGTGGAGGTGTAGAAGTGTCTCGTTATCGTTTACGCAAAAAATTTGGGCTCGATAAAAATGAAAATTTAACTGGGTTTTTAATGAGTATTTAATCACAAAAAAAACTCTCTTACCAAAAGTATAATATAGTTCGAAGACTTAGCGTTTATATCTTCAATTTAATAAAACGTTTTTATTTAAATTTAAATATATTAAACCGTTGGGAGGAATGCACGAAGCACATCCCTCCCAACAGGCGCGCACTTCTCCCAACTTCATGCTTCGCGTAAGTCGAAACCAGCGCAAAGCGCGCGCCTGTTTTATTTAACTTACTGTAAAATTACGGGAAGTAAATAAACAATAAAAAAATTGACAAGTATAACTTTCAAGAAAACAAAAGATTTAACACGTTAATTTTCTTATAGTTATGTATTCGAAAAGAGCTTTCTGGCTGCAGCTTCTGTCAATAAGGGGAGCAAAAGTTCAGCAGCAATGCTGGACTTTTTTGTTTTTAGTACCATGGAAAATGTTGTTTATATTCTACACTCCCAAAAATTAGGTAAATACTACATTGGATTTACCCAAAACCTCGATTTGCGTTTGGATTTTCATCAAAACGATGTCCAAACAAGAAAATTCACCTACAAAGCTGATGATTGGGAATTGATTTTCACCATTGAATGTAAGTCAAAGGAGCAAGGCTTGTCAATTGAGAAGCATATAATAGCAATGAAAAGTAGAGTTTACATTCAAAATTTGATGAAATATCCCGAAATGACAACTCAACTTTTAGAAAAATATAGCGACACATCGGACTGTTAATCATAGTTCCGATAGCTATCGGAATTGGTTCGAGCCCATTGCTTGTA
>JACCDZ010375190.1_pt1 | contig 14258 bp, 7 predicted proteins | sample 7449551 | NCBI WGS metagenome assembly JACCDZ01 (sample SAMN15323452, study PRJNA562643) | freshwater metagenome | isolation source: river surface water | place: USA:Blue River Watershed | collected 2017-08-18 | reverse complement strand
GGGCAATGAAAAAGAGAGCCCATGAAAGACAGTGCCGTGTTCAAGGTGATGTTGTTTCTTCTGATGGCCTCTGTTGGGCTTCCTGCGTCAGCCCAACCTACGCGGGCTGAGTTGTAAATTTCACCATCGCATGGGCCCCGGCCTTCGCCGGGGTGACGATCACTTTCAAAAGAAATCTGTCGCCCCGGAAGGCTTTAGTCCGGGGCCCAGTGACTTTGTCTTTGATTTTCACAACAGAAGAAAAGAGCACGAATGCTTTGCTCTTGAATCCCCATTGAGCCTGCCGACCGCAACAAGACCGGCCAAGGGAAAGCCACACAGGGATGTGTGGCTTAGGCGAGGTGAGGCAGGGATGCCGAATCTCGCCGACCCTTCGACGCCGGTTTTGTGGAGGGAGGGAACCCGCAAAGCGGGCAGGCGACTTGGGGTGCGCGGGGATTCCTAAGGGGCCGCCGCATCGCGGCCCCTTAGGGGCCGTCCGGCGAGGACGGGCCCGTTCAAATCAACAACGGGGATTTGAATAGAAAAACATCCGGCGGAAACCCTTCGTGGTTCCGCCCTACGCGGGCCGTCAAATAAAAAATGGGAGTTAGAAATGGGATTCGGCTTGTAGCCCGGATGCAGCGCAGCGGAATCCGGGGTGGGATTGCCCCGGATTTCGTTTCACTCCATCCGGGCTACGCTTGCTTTTGCCAATCCTTTCTCGGTAGGCAAGGAAGTGGACAGCAATACCTACAATGCACTGGTGCTGAAGATGAAGGCCGACGGCATTCTGTGATGTTCAGTTAATAAAAAAGCCCGGCGATGCCGGGCTTTTTTATTTGAATTGATAGCGCAGGCCGGCAGTGTATTGCAGATTGCGGTAATCCTCGGCCAGGTAGCCGCCGGCATCCAGCACGGTGTCCAGATTTGGTGTTAGGGCGTAGTAGAAGCCGAGTGCAGCATCCAGAGCCAGATAACGGTCATCGTCGGTGATGGTTCTGGTGGCCTGAACAAACTGTGTGATCTGGGATGTATTCGGATCAATGATGAGTGCGTAGGTTGGGTTGAGCGTAGCGAAGCCCAACATTAAGTCAGTACCTTGTGCCCCGGCCAATGAAAAAGAGAGCCCATGAAAGACAGTGCCGTGTTCAAGGTGATTTTGTTTCTTCTGATGGCATCTGTTGGGCTTCCTGCGTCAGCCCAACCTACGCGGGCTACGGTTCCTTATTTGAATTTTTCGAAGAATTGAAAGTCTACTTCGTAGCTTTGTTTTGGTTTTAGACCAATTTGCAGGGACTCAAAGAGCTCAACCAGTCTGTCACCATCCACGAGTTCAATGGGCGGAGCTCCATCGCGACGGGCTTCGGCAATTGCGTCTCGTGTGAAGGTGCCGGTTGTTATAATGATGCCTTTTTCTGCGCGCCCCAGCATTGCCCCACGAAAGTCACGAACTTGTGGCGAAGACACGCTTCCTTTGTAGCGCTTTGACTGAAAAAGAACTTTCATGCTGACGAAGTTGTTGATGCGCAGCGTACCTTCGCCATCTATTCCGCCATCACCAGAGCGGCCGGTCACATTAACCTCATTGAACCCGGAAGCGCGCAAAAGATATTGGCAAATGCGCTCAAAGCCATCAGGGGGAAGATCGCCCAAAAGACGTAGCAGTGACTCTTTGTGGTCCGTGTAGCGCTCTATGGTTTCTTCCGGGTCAGCATCATCAGACTTGCTGGATATTTCTTGTGGCTTTATGTCCGGATTGGCTTTTTCGGTCTCAATGACATCCTGAACTTCTTTGAAGATTTTTTGTGGGTCTATGCCGGTTTCGGCGGCTTGGAATCCCTTTTCGGTCAGCTCCCAGATGCCGCGCCGGGCCGAAGTGAGATAGCCGGACTTTGCCAAATAGAAGCGTGCCCAGTTGACCTGATTTTCAATGCGTGAGCCGCCATTTTTGTTGGTGGCCTTGAGATCATCCTCAGGAATCTTGGCTTTCAGTATGGTTTGTTCGGTCGCTTCGGCGCGTGTTGCAGAGCCGCCAAGTTCTTTGATGGATTGAATGAGGGGCGCCAGGAAGCGTGTAAATTCGGGGCCTTTGCTGCTTCCTTTGCCGCGGCTCATATACGGGCTCCTTATGGGTGTGGAGTATTGCTGTTGAGTTGGACTTTACACAAAAGGTATGAGTAGCCCAAGTGGAGTGTAGGGTGTGCAAAGGCAAGGCCTTTGCGCACCCGTCTGGGGTAAGAAGTTGGCGACGACTTTAGATTCAGAGAGCTGTCGCGTACGCAAGCGCTGCTTGCACAGCCTACGAAAAGGGGGCGCCTTGCGGAGCCCCCTTTTTTAAATCAACCACCAATCTTCTTATATTTAATCCGATGCGGTCCCGCATCCTTGCCCAGCTTCTTCTTCCGGTACTCTTCAAACTCGGTGTAGTTGCCGTCATACCATTCCACTTCATCGCCATCGAAGGAAAGAATGTGGGTGCAGATGCGGTCGAGGAACCAGCGATCATGGCTTACGCACATGACCACGCCGGGGAAGGTGGTGATGGCTTCTTCCAGCGCGCGCAGGGTTTCAACGTCGAGATCGTTGGAGGGTTCGTCGAGCAGGATGACGTTGGCGCCCGCCGACAAAATCTTGGCCAGCTGCAAACGGTTGCGCTCACCGCCGGAGAGTTCGCCCACACGTTTTTGCTGGTCGCTGCCCTTGAAGTTGAAGCGGCCGATATAGGCGCGTGAGGGCATTTCATATTCGCCCACCTTCATGATGTCCAAGCCGCCGGAGACTTCTTCCCACACGGTTTTCTTGTTGTCGAGCGTGTCGCGGATCTGGCCGACATAGGCGACCTTCACGCTTTCGCCCACGATGACTTCGCCGGCATCCGGTTTCTGTTCGCCGGTAATCATGCGGAAGAGCGTGGTTTTGCCCGCACCGTTGGGGCCGACGATGCCGACAATGGCGCCCTTGGGCACGGTGAAATTCACGTTTTCATAGAGCAGGCGGTCGCCGAAGCTCTTGGCGATGTTTTTCACATCCACCACGAGATCACCGAGGCGTTCTCCGGGCGGAATATAGATTTCCTGGGTTTCAGCGCGCTTCTGGAATTCCTTGGAAGCCAGTTCGTCGTAAGCGGCCATACGCGCCTTGCTCTTGCTCTGACGACCCTTGGCATTCTGGCGCACCCATTCCAGTTCGCGCTTGAGCGCCTTGGCGTGAGCTTCTTCCTGTTTGTTTTCGGTTTCGAGGCGAGCAGTTTTCTGTTCCAGCCAGCTGGAGTAATTGCCCTGCCAGGGAATGCCGTGGCCGCGGTCGAGTTCGAGAATCCACTCGGCCACGTTATCGAGGAAGTAGCGGTCGTGGGTGATGGCCACGATGGTGCCGGGGAAGTCTTTCAGGAAGCGTTCCAGCCAGGCCACCGATTCGGCATCGAGATGGTTGGTGGGTTCGTCGAGCAGCAGCATGTCGGGCTTGGAGAGCAGCAGGCGGCAAAGCGCAACGCGGCGGCGTTCACCACCGGACAGCTTGGTGACATCCGCATCCCAGGCCGGCAGGCGCAGGGCATCGGCGGCCTGTTCCAACTGGTTGTCGAGGTTGTGTGCATCCCAGGTCTGAATAATTTGTTCCAGCTTTTCCTGTTCGGCGGCGAGCTTGTCGAAGTCGGCGCCTTCTTCGGCGTATTCGGCAAACACTTCATCGAGACGCTTGAGCGCATCCAGTGCTTCGCGCACGCCGTCTTCCACATTGCCGCGCACGTCTTTGGTTTCGTCCAGCGGCGGTTCCTGCTGCAGATAGCCGATCTTGATGCCGGTCTGGGCGCGGGCTTCGCCCTGGATGTCGGTGTCCACGCCGGCCATGATGCGCAGCAGCGTGGATTTACCGGCGCCGTTCAGGCCCAGCACGCCGATCTTGGCGCCGGGAAAAAACGAGAGGGAGATGTCTTTCAGGATTTCGCGCTTGGGCGGCACGATCTTGGAGACGCGGTTCATCGTGTAGATGTATTGAGCCATGCTGCTGCTACCTGCTGTAACGCCTGTTGTATTGCTTGCCGGGAATGACAGCGGCCCCGTTCGGGGGCCGCGTGAGGATTCCTGGGAAAGTGGCCGGGTTTTGCCGGCCGGAAGTGGCGGCGAGTATACCGGCTTGCGCGGGGTCTTGCCGCTGATTGGCGCGTTTTGACGGGCGGATGCGTAGTCGGCGCAATTGTGACTCGCCATCCATGCCGTTATAACTGAGCGCTTCAGACGGCGGACACGCCCGTTTGCCCCGGCTTCCGGGGATGCTGGCCAGGACGGCTCCCACAATAATAAAAAAAACGGAGCAAGCCCATGTCGGCCCGCCCCCTCTCTTGCTTTGCCCTCAAGCCGCTGACGGCAGCCTGCCTGCTGGCGTTTTCCCTGCCGGCGGCGGGGGTGACCTATGTCGTCAATAACGAGGCGGAGCTCATAACGGCCATCAATGCCGTGAATGCCAGCAGCGGCGTTAACTTCATCGAATTCAAAAGCAACGTCACGCTGAGTGCGGCCCTGCCAGCCCTGACGGGCGCGGTCACCATCAAAGGCAATGGCAAAACCCTGTCGGGCGATAGCGACGGCGATGGCCTGGGCGATGTGCAGCTGCTGGTGCTGGGCTCCAACAGTGCGCCCGGCAGCAGTGTGCTGGTGGAAATCAGCGGCCTTACCCTGAAAGACGGTCTGGCCCGGGGTGCTGACGGGACGGCGGGCGGTAATGGTGCCAACGGCAGGGGCGGGGCGCTGCAGATCAACAGCAATGCCGATGTGGAGTTGCTGGATGTCAGGATCATTGAAAGCAGAGCGGTGGGCGGGAATGGCGCGGCGACTGATGGTGCCGGTGGCAATGCCTTGGGGGGCGGTGTTTATGTGTCGCCGGGCGGGCGCTTCACGGTCAGCGGCTCTGCCAATGCCGGCAACAATCCCCTCACGGCGCCCAGCAATAGTACGGGTGGCACGGTAACGGCAGGCCAGGGCACGGGCGCCGGTGCTGATGGCGTGGCAGCCGGCAGCGGCATTTTTCTGGACGGGGCGGGCACGCTGCGTTTATCGGCCAATCCCGGCAAGGTGCTGCGTCTGGACGACAGCATCAGCGACAGCGTGGGTACGGGCCTCGGCACGCAGCACTGGAATCTCATCCTTTCCGGGGGCGGCGGCATCCCTTCGGATACCACGGACCCTTCGGCGGATCTGATTTACGGCAACATTATCCTGGGTGGCAACAACAACTTTGCCGGCGATGTCCGTATCCGCGACGTGAATGTCGGCATCAACAGCATGGGTGCGCTGGGCTCGGCGGGCGTGGTGGCGCTGGATAATGGCGGCCTCATCGTGGCCAACGGCATGGATGTGGACCGGGAACTGGTGATGGCCAGCGGCGGCGGCCGTATCGGCGTGTTCAGCGGGCAAGGCATCCTGAGCGGCGATGTCAGCGGCAGCGGCGACCTCATGAAAGTGGGACTTGGCGATCTGCAATTGCTGGGGCAGAGCAACTTCAGCGGCGACTGGATTGTGCGTGAAGGCGCGCTGCTGCTCTCCGACAATACCCAGCTGGGCGCCAATCCTGATCTCATCCTGGATGGTGGCGGCCTGAAATTTTCGGCGGATGTGAATGATCTGCGCGGCTTCGCCCTCAGCTCGCGTGGCGGCTATATCGACAGCAATGGCCATGATGTGGGGCTGGCCAATGCCATTACCGGCTGGAATGGCGACGTCACGCTGAGCTTCCGTGACAGCAGTGAAACCGGCGTTGGTGATGGCAGCGGCGTGACCACGCTGACCGGCAGTAACGCCGGCAGCGGTCATACAAGGGTGGAGTCGGGTACCGTGGTGGGCGCGATTGCGGCGGGCGAGCTGACGCTCAACCCGCAGGGCAGCTATCGTCTGGGCGGCAGCAATCGCCGTGTCAGTGCCTTGCTGGGGGATGGCAAGGTGGAGCTGGGCGGCAACACGCTTGATATTGCGCTGGATTATGACGAGAGCAATGGCGGCACGACGCCGGTTTTTGCGGGCGTGATCAGTGGTACGGGTGCCCTCAGTCTCAGCAATCCCACGTCTACGTTTTTCTGGTTGCCGGGGCTGTTGGTGCAGGCCGCGGATACGAGCGAGTTTCGCAGTCAGCAGCTGGCCGGCAATAACACCTATGCGGGTGGCACGACGGTGGGCCGTGGTGTGCTTTTGCAGATGAGCAGCGTCGGCAGCTTGGGCTCAGGTCCGCTGACCTTGCAGAACGGTGCACTGGAAGTGGCGGGCGGCACGCTGGCGCTGGACATCAATCTGGCCGGCAGTGTTGGCATCCTGCAAACCACGGGTGATGTGGATTTCACCGGGCAGCTCAACGGCACGGCCGATCTGCTCAAGCAGGGCGCGGGCACGCTCACCCTGGGCTCGGCGAATCCTGGCTTGAGCGGCGACACCATTGTTGCCGGCGACGGCAGCTATGTGGCGCTGGCTGCTAGCGATGCGCTGAGCAGCGGGAATCTGGTGCTCACCGAAGGTGGCGGTCTCAAGCTGCTGGCCGATACGGCCGAGCTGCGCCCGCTCAGGATTGCCAGCGGTAACGGGGTGATCGACACCGGCAGCCATACCGTGAACTCCTCCGGCGCTATCAGCGGCGCCAGCGGGCCGCTGGCCTTGCTGGTCAGCAGTCGTCTGGTGAAGCAGGGTTCGGGGGCGCTCGTGCTGACCGGCGATGTCAGTCTCAATGGCGGCATGGAAATCGCCAATGGCAGTGTGCAACTCGGCAACGGTGGCACCGAGGGTTCTTTTTCCAGTGGCAGCGCCCCGCTGGGTGGGGGCGCCAACATCACTATCGCGAGCGGCGCCCGGCTCACCGTAAACCGCAGCAATACGCTGGTGCTGGACGATCCGGTCATGGGCGAGGGTGAGCTGGTGAAAACCGGCAGCGGCCTGCTCAGTCTCACCGGCAGCAACAGCTTTGCTGGCGGTCTTGTCGTGCAGCAGGGTTTTGTCACCGGTAATAGTGATGCGGCGTATGGCGCGGGCAGCATTCTGCTCGATGGCGGCGGCCTGCAACTGGCTAGTGATCTTTCACGCACGCTTGAGCTCGGCAGCCAGCATGGTCGCCTCCAGGTCGCAGGCAGTGAGGCCTGGCGTTTCAGGGGTGAACTCAGCGGCAGCGGGAATCTCATCAAGACCGGCAGCGGCACGCTGATTTACAAAGGCGTGGCCAGCCAGACCGGCATGATCGAAGTGGCCGAAGGCAAGTTTCAGGTGGGTGAGCTCGGTGAAGGCTCGCTGCGCAGCAATGTGCAGGTGAATAGCGGAGCAACGCTGAGTTTCGCCCGCGATGATCTCTCGGAATACAAGGGCGTGATCGCCGGCGCCGGCGATGTGCTGAAGGAAGGCGATGGCGAGCTTGTGCTCAGCGGTGATCATCTGTTTGTTGGTGATCTCCTTGTCAGCAAGGGTACGGTGCGCCTCGGCATGGGCGCTGCCACCGGCAGTCTGGCGGGCGGCGCCGAGCTGCAGAACGGCAGCAAGCTGGTGGTCGATCGCAGTGGCGTGGCGGAAATCAGTGGCGCCTTGAGTGGCGACGGCAGCCTGCGCAAAGTGGGCAATGGCGAATTGCGCCTGCCCGGCAATAGCAGCACTTTTGCCGGGCACAGCTATCTCGACAGCGGCAGCATACGTCTCAACGGCCAGCTGGGTGGGGATATGGATGTTGCCTCCGGTGCGCTGCTGCAAGGCAGCGGTAATCTGCAGGGCAATCTCGTGCTGGCCTCCGGGGCGCGTTTGGCACCCGGCAATTCCATAGGCACCATGACGGTTGGTCGCCTCGCCATGAACAGTGGCAGTGTTCTGGAAATCGAAGTCGACGCTAGCGGTGCCAGCGACAAAGTCGTGGTAACGGGCGCTGCAGCACTGGCCGGTGAGCTGCGCGTGCAACCGGCGGCGGGTAATTACGCGCAGCCCGGTTGTTGCACCTTCAGCATTCTTTCCGCCAGCAGTGTGAGCGGCCAGTTTGATCAGGTGGTCAATGATTTCGCTTATCTCGACACCAGCGTGAATTATTCGAGCACTGAAGTGCAGCTGGTTTTTGCGCGCAGCAGTACATCCTTCACGTCCGTGCCCGCCCTCAGCTGGAACCAGCAGCAGGTGTCAGCGGCGCTGGACAAGCTGGAGGCGCAGGACCCGTCCAATGCTCTGGTGCAGCTCATCATTCCTTTGACGACCGAGCAGACCGGCCCGGCGTTTGATGTGCTGAGTGGCGACAGCCTCTTGAGTGCCGCCAATGCGTCTTCGCGCATGGGTTTCCGTTTCAATCATCTGCTCACTTCGCGCAGCAGCCGTTTGGGGCTGGCGTCGCGCGGCGGCAACACGGGCGATGTGGGCAAAAGCCTGACTGCCGTGCGCGCGGGTCTGATGCCTGAGGCTCCCGCTGCCTTTGGCAAAGCAGCGCCTGCCAGTTTCAGTGCCGCACAACACTACGATGGTCCGACGTCCAGAGTGGAAGGCCTGTGGCTGGAAGCGAATGGCTTCAAACTTTCCGAAGACAGTGACGATACCGTGGGCAGTGCGTCCAGCATGCTGAGTGGTCAGTTGCTGGCGCTGGGCATTGATGGCTACTGGAGCGACAACTTCATTCTCGGTTTCGGTGCCGGTTATATGAGCGGCACGCTGGAATCCGACAATCGTCAGGCCGATGGCGATGCCACGGCCCAGTTCATCGGCAGTTATGCGCGTTGGGAAAGTGCCTCCGGCTGGCATTACAAGACGGCACTGACGCTGGCTCAGCAAAGCACGGACCAGAAGCGCAGCGGCAGTATCGGTGGCGTGTCGGCGCAAGCAACATCGTCGTCTGATGTGCAATCCGCCACGCTGGAGTTTGAAGCCGGACTGGCGCTGCATCTGGGCAGTTTCGGCCTGCGCCCTTATGTCTTGCTGGATGCGCAAATGCTCAAGCGTGATGCCATTCAGGAAAGCGGAGCAGGGCCTGCTGATATTTCCGTGGCGGCAGCGTCTGATGTGATGGGTGATGTTGGTCTGGGTATGGAAGTGTCGCGTCCCTGGCTCACCAGCGGTGCACGCTGGGCACAGCTTGTTGCCGGTGTGGCCCTGTTGCAACCGCTAGGTGATACGCAGCGCGAACAGACGGTGCGTTTTTCCGGCGCGAATGACAGCTTCACCATCAAGGCCACGCCTAACGACAGTGCCGCGCTGCAGCTCACTTTCGGCGCAGAGTGGTATCTCAGCAAATCACTGGCGCTGTGGGGAGGCTATGAAGGCCGTATCAGCGCCAGCACACAAGAGCACAATGGCGTGCTCAGCTTCCAGTACAGATGGTAAGGGTGGCCGACATGAAACAGTTATTGCGCTCTGTCGCCATCGGCGGACTGGTCATTTTGCAAACAGCCTGCAGCCTCACGCCGGTATCCAGCCGCGTGCCCGGCTATCTCACCTCGCCCAAGGGGAAAATCCTGCTCAGCGAAAACGGCCAGTGCTGGCGCACGGCGGAATGGCGGCCGGCGCTTGCGATCAAGCAGTGTGATCCGGAAGTGGTGGCTGTCCGTGAAGCGGAAGAGGCCAAAGCGGAAGAAGAAAATAAAAAAGAGGAAGAGAAAAAGTCCGAGCAGCAACAGGTGGTGGACGATTCCGGTCCGCATGCAGGCACCGAGCATGCGGGTTTTGTCTATGTTTCACCGGAAGAGGAAGCGAAGCTGGTGGCGGCAGGAGCCACGCCGGAAGAAGCGCACGCGGCCTTGCGCGCCAGAGCGCTGGCGCTCAGTACGCCGACGGCAACACGCACCGAGATCGTGTATGCACCGCTGGTGCTGAACAGTGACACTTCATTCCGCTTCAATGACGATCATCTCACCACCGAGGGCAAGGATGCAGTGATTGAAATGGCGGGCATCATCAAGCGTCGCAAGGGCAGCGAGTTAAAAATCACCGTGGTGGGGCATACCGATCGCATCGGCAGTGACAAGAAGAATCTGGATTTGTCGCGGCGCCGCGCCGCCACGGTGAAAGCGGCGCTGATCGCTGAGGGCATTCCCGCGACCGCGATTGAAACCGCCGGTATGGGGGCCTCCATGCCGGTAACGCAGGCGGAGGAGTGTCCCAACTATCTGGTCAAGTGCGAGCTGATCGAGTGTCTGCGCCCGGATCGTCGCGTGGAAATAAAAACCCGCGGCAAGATGGAAAACGGGACGCGCACGGTGCCGCTGGAGAACAAGCAGGGCAGTGTACAAGTGCCGGAGCGTGATGAAGGTGTGCTGCAGTTTCCGCGGGCAAAGAAATCGGCACTTGCTCAGAGTGAAGACAATCTCTGTCGTGCCTGAGGGCAGTTTGTGCTGAAAAATCGATACGTGAAAAAAGCGCCTCAGGGCACCATGCGCGTTTGCCGGGGGATGTGTGCCGAGAAGACGTCCTGCAGGCATGATGGCCTTATGCCTTGGGTGTGCGCTTGCCGCAAACCCGGCTGGCATTTATGGCCAGTATTTTTTGGTGTGAAAAATCACCATCATCAGGTCCTGGCTGCTTTGACCGCAGTCGCCATGACAAGAAACGCCCTTCATGCCGCAGGAGGCCAGCCATGAAAGAAACCATTCCCACCTTCTGTCGCATCTGTGAACCGTCATGCGGACTGGTGGCTGATGTCGAAGAGGGGCGTCTGACGCGTCTGCGTCCCGATACGGCTCATCCCGTCACCAAGGGCTTTGCCTGTCACAAGGGCCTGACCTATGACGCCATTCACCATGATCCGGATCGCCTGAATCAGCCGCTCAAGCGCCGCAATGCGCGCAGCGATGCCGGCGAGTTCGATGCCATCAGCTGGGACAGTGCGATTGCCGATGTGGCCGCGGCCCTCAAGGGCATTCAGGAAAAATACGGCCATGATGCGGTGGCTGGTTATATCGGCAATCCCACCGCCTTCAATGCGCTGGGCACGCAGGCGCTGACCTCCTTTTTCCTGCAGCTGGGTTGCCGTCGCATGTTCAATTCCGGCACCCAGGATTGCTCCAACAAATTCGCCGGCAGTGAAGCCGTGTTCGGGACCAGCACGCTGCATCCCGTCCCTGATCTCGTGAACACGAAATACGCGCTCATCTTTGGCGAGAATCCCAAGGTTTCGCATATGAGCTTCGTCTCCATGGCGGACCCCATGGCGCAGCTGCGTGAGGCGAAAAGGCGGGGGGCGACCATTCATTTTGTGAATCCGCGCCGTATCGAATCAGCCACGCCCGCGACGGGAGACGTGCTGCAGATCAAGCCGGATACGGATTTGTATTTCATGGCAGCGTTGCTGCACGAAATGGACAAGGCCGGCCTCTTTGATGAGGCTGTGATTCGCCAGCATGGCGCGCATATCGAGGGCCTGCGTGCCTTCATTGCGCCCTACAGTGCGGAAGCCGTCGCTGACGTAGCGGGGCTGGATGCGGCGACGATACGCACCGTGGCGCTGGAATTCGCGCGTGCCGAATCTGCCTGTGCGCATATGAGCACGGGCGTGAATATGGGGCGACAGGGCACGCTCTGTTACTGGCTGCTGAACATGCTGAGCTTTGTCACCGGCAACCTGGATCAGCCCGGTGGCAATCTTTATTCCCTGGGTTTTTATCCGGCAGCCAAGGCCGGCAAGACCCGCCTGGACAATGTTTTTTTCAAGAGTGAATTCGGCGAGTTGCGCCATGTGCGCGGCGCCATGCCCGGCAATCTGCTGGCCGACATGATCAACTCGGAGAAAAATCCGATACGCGCCCTCATCATCTTTGCTGGTAATCCCGTGCTCTCCATGGGCGGCGAAGAAAAGCTGCGCGCTGCTTTTGAAAAGCTGGAGCTGCTGGTGGTGCTGGATCTGTTTCGCAATGCCACGGGTGAAATGGCGGATTACCTGCTGCCTTGTACGGACATGTTGGAGCGACGTGATCTCAATATCTGCGGACTCGGCATGCAATACGAGCCTTTCGTGCAATACACCGATGCCGTGGTGGCGCCGCAGCATGAGCGCCGCGAAGAGTGGTGGATACTAGGCAAGCTGGAGCAGGCCATGGGCCTCAATTCCGTGTTTGCCGAGACAGAAACGCCAGATGTCTTTGCGCGTCTGAACAAGATGTTGCGCTATACCGATCTTTCGCTGGAGAAACTGAAAGCGGCGCCCCAGCATACGGTGGCCTTGCCACCACTCAGTCCCGGTCGCTTTTATTCCGACTGGATACAGACAGATGACAAGCGCGTGGATTGTTGCCCGCCGATTTTCGCCGAGGCGATCACGCGTTCACGTGAGATATTCGAGGAGCTTGCCGGGGAGCCTGCAGGCGGCCTGAAGCTGATTTCCCTGCGCAACAATTACATGCAGAACAGCTGGTATCACAATGTGGAAGGCCTGAAACGCAAGAACCAGCAGGATAATCCCCTGCATGTTTTTCCGGGCGATGCCGTGCAGTTGGGCCTGAATGATGGCGATCTCGTTGCGGTGTCCAGCGCCTGGGGGCGTGTGCAGGCACGCATCCTGTTTGATGATTCCCTGCGCGCCGGTGTGGTGGCCATGACGCATGGCTGGGGCAATCAGCGCACACCCGGTCTGCGCGTGGCCAAGCGTTATCCGGGCAGCAATGTGAATGTGCTTTTGCCGACCGGGCCAGGCAGTTATGAGAAGCTCAGCAACCAGGCGCATATGACCGGCATTCCAATCCGGATACAGCCTATGGTTTCTTGACCCGCAGGAGCGGCTTTAGCCGCGAAGCTGTTTTTTTAAATGGTTTGCGGCTAAAGCCGCTCCTGTGAGTGAAGCTTGCGGAAATAAAAAATGCCGGCGCGTTGCCGGCATTTTATTGGGTTTGTAGGTCGGGATTTAGCCCGGGCTTGGCGCCTTTTTTTGGTTTTCTTTTGGCGTAATTTGTAGGTGCGAATTCATTCGCACATGCTTTGGGCCAGCGTGCGAATGAATTCGCACCAACAAGGCTTTTGTTATAGAGCAGCGGCTTAACTCACCACTTCATCCAGCGTCAGAAACAGGAATACTTCACGATTCGGCGCACGATAGCAGCCCAGCGCGCCCAGATGCTGCACGGCCATGGCCGCCAGTTCCCAGGACATCACCTCGTCCACGGCAAATTCGCCGTCTTCCTTGAACAGGTCGTAATCGGTGACTTCATAAAGGCTGCGCAGGCGCTCGGCGCGTTCACGCCAGGGCTTCTCGAGCTTGTCGTTGGCCCAGGCCCATTTCCAGCTCTCGCGATTGCTGGCAAACGTGCCTATGGGCGTGACGGCGAAAGTGCGCAGCCGGCGGCCCGGCTCGTCCATGAAGGACAGCGTGCCGGCATGTTCGTCGAGCGCCCAGCGCGACATTTTGCTCAGGTCGTAAAGTTGTTCCAGCTCAGCCTGTTTTTCCTGCAGGGCGGCAACGCTGGCGCTCAGGAAGTCTTCAAATTCGTCTTCGTTCATGGGGCAGCCCGTTTTCAGAGGCGGGCATTCTAGCCTGAAAGTCCTGCGCTGGCGGAGCGGTGCAAGCAGCAGGACTCAAGCTGAGCATCTCGATGTTCAGGTCTCAGGCCGCCAAGGCTTCACGATTGCGGAACTCTTGTAGCAGCTCGCCGTTTTCGCCAAACAAACGCTCGCGCCAGATTTTTTCCAGCTCGCTGGTGTTCTGCTGGTCGGGGTGGAATTTGTAGCTCATGAACTTTGGCATATGCGGCAGGATGCTGCTTATGAAGCCTTTGCGGCCGAACAGCTCACGCAGGCCGCGGCGGTGCTCGCGGAAATTGAAGCGCTCCTTGTCCTGTGCCACCAGCCAGGCCCAGCTGAACACGATGCTGGGTAACAAGGCGGCACCCACATAAAGACCGGCCAGTTGGCGTTCGCGCTGGGTGCCCTGCACGGTGTTGAAGACATCGTAGGCGACGGACTTGTGCTCCAGCTCTTCCAGGGCATGCCAGTACCAGAGCTTGAGCATTTCCGGATCAGAGGTTTTCTGAAAGTTTTCTGCCGTGAGCCACTGTTCGGCCAGGTGCGCGGTGAAGTGCTCCATCAGGGTGGTGCAGGCCAGCTGCTGGCGTGCTGGCAGATATTCCAGCAGGCCGAGGCTGAGCTTGATCATGCGCTCCGGCATGGCCACATCCAGGCCGCGCTCGATGAAAAACTCATTGAGGCGTTCGTGCTCGCGACCGTGCAGGGCCTCTTGCCCCATGAAGCCGGCGACCTTGGCTTTCAGCACCGGATCCTTGATCTCCTTGCGAAAGTGGCGCACCGATTCCATGAAGAAGCGTTCGCCCGGCGGAAAGATGCCGGAGAAGACCACGAACATGCTGC
>JACCDZ010296851.1_pt1 | contig 14264 bp, 12 predicted proteins | sample 7449551 | NCBI WGS metagenome assembly JACCDZ01 (sample SAMN15323452, study PRJNA562643) | freshwater metagenome | isolation source: river surface water | place: USA:Blue River Watershed | collected 2017-08-18 | reverse complement strand
GTCGGTCTGGGTCGCCGACGAGTCGAGCGGGGTGTATCCGAAGCGAAAATCCTCCCACAGCAAGGCGGACCGGCTGCTGCGGTCGAGGTACTGGGCGTTGAGTCCCCACTCCGTGCGGGCATTGGGGCGAAACCGGTATTTGGCGTGCAGGCGGCCGCTGGTTTCGCCGACGCCGTACTGGTAGCCTTGGTCGCCAAAGGCTTGGCCGTGCACCACCCAGCCGTGGCGGCCGGTGGAATCGCTACCGCTGGCGGCGAAGCGCAGGGCTCCGCGGCCGCGCGGACCGTCGTACCACCGCAGGCCCAAGCGGGGCGGTTGGCCGTAGGATTCCGCCAACGTGCTCACCATGACGCGCGGTTTGGCCGAGGGTTCCCAGGTGCGCAGGTGAATGACGCCGTTGAGCGCCGACGAACCGTACAGCGACGACGAGGCGCCCTTGACCACTTCAACTTGGTCAAGGGCCTCCATGGGCATGGTGGACCACTGCACTCCGCCCGCGTCGGGGCTCAGGGCCGGAAGGTCGTCCACCAGCACCAGCACGCGGGAACCGCTGCCGAGCGACCAACCGCTGCCCGCCCGAATGTTGGCCTGGCCGTCTTGCACGGTCACCCCGGGCGCCATTTGAAGCGTTTGCTCGATGCGCCCGTTGGGTTTGTCGAGCGCCAATCGGCTCGGAAGCACGTCCACCGACACGTAGGTCGCCGCCAAGTTGGTCGCGTTGCGGCTTACCGTGACGACGGTCTCGTCGAGGGTGATCAGGCTGTCGTTTGGCGCGGCGCTGGAACGCTGCTGGGCCGCGAGCTGACCAACGTTTAACGCGGCTACGGTGAATAAAATAATTCGGCGCATTGCAGGTGTTGTGGCTAAGTTTACCAAAGTATGAAAACGGTTTGGATTACCGGCGCTTCGTCGGGTTTTGGAGCGGCCAGCGTGCGCTGGTTTGCCGAGCGCGGATGGCGCGTGGGCGCCTGGGCCCGCCGGGGCGATCGCTTGACCCAACTTCGCGACGAGGTGTTGGCGGCAGTCCCCGGTGCGGAACTTTGGTTGGACGCGGTCGACGTGCGCGACGCCGCGGCCGTGCAGGCCGCATGGGGCCGTCGGCCCTTTGCCGAGGTGGACGTGCTCGTCAACAACGCAGGCCTCGCCCGCGGTCGCGAGTCCATCGAAGAAGGTTCGCTTCAGGACTGGGACGAGATGATCGACACCAACCTCAAAGGCCTGCTGTACGTGACCCGCGCGGTTGCCCCAACCATGGTGGCCCGCGGCCAAGGGCACATCATCAACCTTGGGAGCTTGGCGGGGCGCGAGGCCTACCCGGGCGGAAACGTATACGGCGCCTCCAAATTCGCGGTCGACGGGCTGACCGACGGCATGCGCCTCGACCTCACCCCCAAAGGCATCAAGGTCAGCCAGGTCGCGCCCGGATTGGCCGACACCGAGTTCTCGACCGTGCGCTTTCACGGCGACCGCGCCAAGGCCGACTCGGTGTACTCGGGCATGCAGCCGCTGAGCCCCGAAGACGTCGCCGAAGTCATTGGCTACATCGCCACGGCGCCCGCGCACGTCAACCTGGCCGACGTGTTGCTCTTGCCCTCCGCCCAAGCGTCCTCAACCCTTGTGCGCCGATCATGAACCCCATTATTCGCCTCCCGCTGCAGCTTTTGAGCATCGGATTTCTGCTCTTGGGCGTCAAGGTCTATGCCTACTTCAGCACGCATTCCATCGCCATACTGTCGGACGTGCTCGAGTCCACCGTGCACCTCTTGGCCGGAGCCCTCACGATCTTCAGCGTTTGGTACGCCCGCCAGCCCCGCGACGCCTCGCACCCCTACGGCCACGGCAAAATCGAGTTCATTTCTGCGGCGTTTGAAGGCCTGCTCATGGCCATTACGGCCCTCGGAATTTTCTACCAGGCCGTAATGCACCTCGCCGAAGGCAAGATGCCCGAACACCTCAGCTTGGGCCTTGCGCTTACGCTCGGAGCCGGTATGGTCAACGGCGCCATCGGACTGATCTACAAGCGGATGGGCCGCAAGCAGCTCTCGGTGGCGTTCACCGCCGAAGGCGAGCATTTGCTGTCGGATTTTTACTCTTCGGTGGGCGTAACCCTTGGACTCGGACTGGTGCTGTGGACCGGCATTCCGTGGATCGACCCCGCCATCGGTTTGGTCATGGGCGGAATCGTGGGCTACCAGAGCCTCTCGGTGCTGCGCAAGGCCTTGGCAGGCCTGATGGACGCCGCCGACGTGAACGTACTCGAAAAGGTGGTCGCCACCCTGGACCAGCAGCGTAAGCGGGAGTGGATTGACGTGCACCACTTTAGGCTGGTGCACTACGGCGGCCAGTACCACGTCGACGCGCACCTTACCCTGCCCCACTACTGGGACCTGCAGCGCGTGCACGACGAAGTCGACGCAATGGAGGATTTGATTTCGAGCACTTTTGAGCACGAGGTCGAGTTTTCGGTGCACGCGGACCCCTGCGTACCCGATTCCTGCTCGCTTTGCCAGGTCGCGGATTGCGGCGTTCGGGCCCACGTCTTTGAACGCACGATTCCTTGGACCGTCGACAACGTGCTCGTCAACGGCAAGCACAGCCTGACCCGAAACGACTTATGAGTTCCGCCCTGGACCGCCTGCTGCGCTACGTGCAGTTGGATACCCAAAGCGAGCCGCGCTCAACCGCGTCGCCCACCACCGAAAAGCAAAAGGACTTGGGGCGCCTGCTCGTAGCCGAGCTGCATGCTTTGGGCCTCCGCGACGCGGAGCTCGACGCCCACGGCTACGTGTACGCTACGCTCGCCGCAACGACCGACCGAGCCGTGCCGGTGGTTTGCTGGTGCGCCCACATGGACACCTCCCCCGAGGCTCCCGGCGCCGGAGTTCAGCCGATCGTGCACCGCAACTACGACGGCGGGGTAATTCAGCTTCCGTACGAGGGCATCGTGCTCGATCCTGCGGAGCATCCGGATTTGCGGGACCAGGTGGGTTCCGCCATTGTCACGGCGGACGGACGCACGCTGCTCGGCGCCGACAACAAAGCGGGAATAGCCGAAATCATGGCCGCGGTGGAGTGGCTCGTCGCGCACCCCGAAGTAGCGCACGGCACGATCAAGATTCTGTTTACGCCCGACGAAGAGGTCGGCCGCGGAACCGCCCACCTCGACCTGGTCCGGCTGGGCGCCGACTTCGCCTACACGGTCGACGGCGAACGCCGCGGAACCCTTGAAGACGAGACGTTTAGCGCCGATGGAGCCGTACTGACCTTTACCGGCGCAAACACCCATCCGGGGTTTGCCAAAGGCAAAATGGTCAACGCGCTCAAGGGGGCCGGGGCCCTCCTCGCCCGCCTACCCCACGACTGGAGCCCTGAGGGCACCGAAGGCACGGAGGGTTTCGTGCACCCCTACGAGGTGAACGGCGGTGTGGAGTCCGCGCAGGTTCACTTCATATTGCGCAGCTTTCGCACGGCCGACCTGGCGGACTATGCCGAGCGCATCCGTGCCCTCGCAGCCGAAGTCTGCGCCGAACAACCGGGGCTCAAGTTCGCACTCGAGGTGCACGCGCAGTACCGCAACATGAACGAGGTGCTGGAACGCCACCCCGAGGTCGCCCTCCATGCCGAAACCGCCATGCGCCGCGCCGGACTCACCCCCCAGCGGGGTCGAATCCGCGGCGGAACCGACGGCAGCCAACTCAGCTTCATGGGTTTGCCTACCGTCAACATTTTTGCCGGCGAGCACGCCTTTCACAGCCGCTACGAGTGGGTCAGCGAGGCCGACATGGAGTACGCCGTCCAGACACTGATTGAACTGGCCCAAGTTTGGGCGGAAGCCAGCAACTAGCAGCCAGCAACTAGCAGCTTGCTATTTGCGGCGGAGCGCCCACGCGTCAAGCGAATAGCCGCCGGCTCCGAGCAACATCGTAGCCAAGAACGGTATCGCAAAGAGCAGCGAGTGCTCCTTGTCGCCCAAGGCGTCGGCCCAGTGGGCCCCAAAGGCCGCCACCAGCATCGTAAAGGCGGCGGGGGCCGCAAACCAACGGGTTTTGAAGCCAACGATCATGGCCAGCGGAGCGACGAATTCGCCAAAAACCGCCAAGGCGAGGCTGACTTCGGGGCCCAGGCCGGCGAAATCATAAAATTGAATTTCGCCCCCAGCGAGCAGCTTGAGCAGCTTGGGGTATCCGTGGGTGAGCATGAGGGCGGCGGGACCGATGCGCAAAAGGGCGAGGCCGAGGTCATTGAAGAATTCGCGGTTCATGGAACCAAGATACGTGAGGCGATAGATTTCGGTTAGCGCCAGCAAATGGACTCGATAGTTCGCCGATTTTTTCGTACTTGGGGGCATGAAGATGATTCCCCAAGGCTTTAGCGACCGTGCGCCCCGAAGTCCGCTCCACGTGCGCCATGTGTTGCGAGATGGGCAATTGATACCGTGGACTGGCCCGGTTCTGCCGGTCGAATCACCGCTTTGCGATCCCTTGACTGGGCAGCGATACGAGTTAGGCAGCCTTCCTCGAATGGACTCCGCCGCGGGCCTTATAGCACTCGATTCAGCTGAACGCGCTTTCGACCACGGACGAGGCGAATGGCCCTCGGCAACGACGGCACATCGCGTAAGCGCCGTTGAACGCTTCATTGAATCAATGCTCGCCGTGCGCACTGAGGTAGTCGACTTGCTAATGTGGGAGATTGGTAAGTCAGAGGCTGACGCCGCCAAAGAATTTGACCGAACCGTCGACTATTTGCGCGACACGATTCGAAGCGTTAAAGAAATGGACCGCAACGCGGTTAGGTTTGGGGAGGACTCTGGTTTTGTGGCCCAAGTGCGCCGGGTGCCCTTAGGGGTTTCGCTCATTATGGGTCCCTACAATTATCCGCTGAACGAAACGTTTACTACGCTCTTTCCTGCGCTGCTCATGGGGAACACCGTGGTGTTCAAGCCCGCGAAGTACGGGGTGCTGCTCGTTGCTCCGCTGCTGCAGGCGTTTTGCGATAGTTTTCCGCCAGGAGTAGTCAATATTTTGTTTGGCAAAGGGCGCGAAACCGTCAGCGACATCATGGCCTCAGGTAAGATATCGGTGCTCTCGTTTATCGGAACCAACCAAGGTGCCAACGACCTAAAGCGGCTGCACCCGCACAGCCACCGCCTGCGCGCCGTGTTGGGCCTAGATGCCAAAAATCCGGGAATCACCCTCGCCGATGCCGACCTCAACTTGGCAGTGAGTCAAACCCTTGCGGGGGCACTCAGCTTCAACGGCCAGCGGTGCACGGCACTCAAAATTCAGTGGGTGCACCAAAGCCTGCACGACGCCTTTGTAGACCAACTCGTGGAGGGAGTCGAACAGCTTCAGTGGGGTGCTCCGTGGGATCCTGGGGTGAAAATCACGGCGCTTCCAGAACACGGGAAAACAGACTACCTGCAGACCTTGGTGGACGATGCCCTCGCGCACGGCGCACAGATTGCCAATCCTAGCGGAGGGCAGCGGTCCGCCACATTTTACAGCCCCACAGTGCTCGTGGGCGTGACCTCAGCCATGCGGATCTACCACGAAGAGCAGTTCGGCCCGATTGTGCCGGTAGTAGCATTTGACGACGTTTCCGAGCCACTGAACTACCTGATTCAGTCTCCTTTTGGACAGCAGGTGAGCATATTTGGACGTGATACCAAAGTGATTGGTCCGCTCGTCGACGCTTGCGCACACCAAGTTGGACGCATCAACCTGAACGCCCAAGCACAACGGGGACCGGACGCGTTTCCGTTCACAGGCCGCAAGGATTCGGCCGAAGGGACCCTCAGTGTACACGACGCGCTGCGCGCTTTCTCGATTCGGAGCATGGTCGCCTTTCCAGCTACTTCCGCCAATAAAGAGGTGGTTTCTGCCGTTTTGCGCGAGCGGACCAGCAGTTTTTTATCAACCGACTTTTACCTGTGACCGTCGACGCCTACCTCCAAGCCCTACCCGAAGCCCAGCGCGAACGGGCCGAATCGCTGCGCGACCTGATTCGCCGCACCGCCCCTGAGGCCGTGGAGTACTTGGGCTACGGAATGCCCGGCTACAAAGTGAACGGCAAACCCCTGGTCTACTTTGCGGCCTTTAAAAACCACTTGGGGGTGTATGCGCTTCCAGCGGCCCATGCGGCGTTCGCCAAAGAACTGGCGGAATTCAAGCAGGGCAAAGGCTCGGTGCAGTTTCCGTGGACGCGTCCGCTGCCGCTCGAGCTGATCGGGCAGATGATTCGCTTCAACTTGACCCGTCGGGCCGAGGCCTAAAGCGACCCGAATTTTAGGTACCTTAGGACTATGCGTAGCCTACTTTCTGCCCTTTTTGCGGCCGTCACCTTGAGCGGAGCCTTCGGCCAAGGTATTGTATTTGAGACCGATTGGGCCAAAGCCCTTCAGCGGGCCCAAGCCGAAAACAAACCCCTGCTCATCGACTTTTACACCGACTGGTGCGGATGGTGCAAGGTCCAAGACACCACCACCTGGGAGGACCTCAACGTGGCCCGTTTTGCCAACAACTACCTGGTTCCGGTAAAACTCGACGCCGAGCGCGAGGGCGGTGAGGTTGCGGTGCGCTTTCGCCCCACCGGCTACCCCACGGTGGTGCTCTACGACCCCAACAGCAGCCCCCAGCGGGCCGCCTACTACGTGGGCTACAACGCCGACGCCGCAAAGTACCTGGAGCAAATCAAGGCCGACGCCTACAGCAGCAGCGGCGCCATCGGGTTCCAGCCCGACCAGCCCAACCCCGAGTTTCCCGACTTCGTGCGGAGTCGCTACAGCAAGCAGCGCGTCAAAGGGCCAGCCCCCGAGGCCGTCGAGGCCTGGTTGGTTGAGCACCCCGACGCGCCGATTGAAGTTCAGTGGGCGGTGCTGTCGCTCTCGAGCCTGACTCCCGAGCGGGCCGACGCGGTAGTGGCTGATGCCCTTCGGTGGAAGGCGTTTGCCGGAGAATCCGCGTGGAACGGCTTCATCGAAAACCAAATCTTCAAGCGGGTCATGGCGGCGCCGACCCAAAAGGAACTTCCTGCGGCCCTCGCCTTTGCCGCCCAGCACGGGGGCGTCGACGTCGAACCCAACCAACTGGCGGCGCAGTGGGCTTCGCGCAAGAAGGAATGGGCCTACCTCATGACCTTGCTCGACACCGAGTGGGGAGCCCAGCTCGAACTCGCGCGACTCAACAGCATGCTGTGGCCGATCGCCGAAACCGAGGGCATCGACGCCGATGTGGCCCTGAAGGCCGCCCGCCTGATGGGCGCCAAGCTCACGGAAGGCGCAGACCCGAGCTTCCGCGACACCTACGCCTGGCTGCTGTTCCGCGCCGGAAAGGCCAAAGAAGCCAAGGCCCAGGCCAAGCAGGCCATCGCCGAATCGGGCGGCAAGCTGGAATCGAGCGAGGAGCTTTTGGCTAAGATGAAGTGATGCGCTCCGGGCGTTAGTTCCCGGCCCAAGGGCTGCCAAAGAGGCCCACGGCCAATTCGCCCCAAATTAGGGCGAGCACCAGGAGCACGGCAACCGCCCCAATGATGCGGGATCGGCGGCCTTTGATCTTGGTCCAGACCCAATCTACGGCCAGGGCAGCTCCGCCCAGCAGCAGGGCGGCTACGGCGAAATCAAAAACGCTCCACTGAACTTCGTCGGTGAACAGCATCGCCACGGCATTGGCAGAAAGGAGGGCGACTACACCCAAGAGAAGGTAGGTACGGCGGTTCATGTATGAGGGTTTAACGCAAAATTGGCCGTAATAGCGCCCGCAGACGGCACGGGGCGCTGTACCTTCGGGCCGACTGCGCCACCGCGCACGCCTTTTGCGCCACCGACCAACAGCCTACAGATGAAGCTCGCCTCCTTCGCCGGTTCCGTTTCCCGTGCCTTTGCCCAGATTCCGGGCGGATTTTATGCCGCCAAGCTGCTCAAGAGCCTTTTTCACTCGGCGCTGAAGGGCCAAACGGGCTTCACGACCTACCGTTCTGCCGGCATGACCTTTCGGGTCGAGCTTTCGACCAACCTGGGCGCCAAGATGTTTTGGCGCGGAGCCCATTCCTGGCCGCCCATTTTTGTGCTGCAGCGCTACATCAAACCAGGTTTTACGTGCGTCGACCTGGGCGCCAACCAAGGCGAGTACAGCCTGTGGATGAGCAAGCTGGCCGGACCCGGAGGCGAGGTTCACTCGTTTGAACCCTCCCGCAAAATGCTGGAGCAGCTGCGCGCTACCTTGGCCCTCAACGCGGCCCAGACCCAAACCGTCACCGTGCATCCGTTTGGACTGAGCGACGCCAACGCCACCGTCGAACTCTTTCTGCCCCAGGCGGGCAGCGTCGCCCACAACGAAGGGGCGGCGACCGTGTTCCGCACCAGTGCGGCCGACGAATCGCTGGGGTCCATTGAGCTTCGGAACGCCGGAGAAGCCCTTCAGGCCGCCACCGCGCGCAAACTGGACTTCGTCAAAATCGACATCGAAGGCTCGGAACTTCGGGCGCTCCGCGGGATGCGGGAGCGCTTGGAACGCGACCGCCCGCTGATTTTAATCGAAATCAACCGAACCGCCCTCGAGCTCGCCGAAACCAGCCCGCGCGAACTCGCCGAATTCCTGGTGGGCCTCGGTTACCGGCTGCACCTCATCGGCACGCGCGGACGCCTGACGCCCTACTCCGCCGAGCGGGCTAACGCGTTCGACGACGTGAACGTGCTGGCCATCTAGCACTTTGAGCTTGAGGCGCAAACATTTAGGCTGCGTTGGGGGTTAACCCAAGGTACCCTAATGAAGCCTAAAATCGTGTGGACCCTCGCAGCCCTTGGCGCCGCAACCCTTATCGGGGTGGCCGCCTACAGCCTCTCGTCGCCCGGAATCGAAACCCCCGAATACCGCGTTCTCCGCAACCTGGGCGAGGTCGAGATTCGCTACTACCCGTCGATGGTGGTGGCGCGAACGGCGGTGGGATCGGCGTCGTTTGACCAGTCAGGCTCCAACGGGTTCCGCGAAATCGCCGGCTACATCTTTGGCGCCAACGCCCGGAGCCAAAAAATCGCCATGACCGCGCCGGTGGTCATGAACCTGAGCGATTCCGCCACCATGTACTTTGTGATGCCCAAGCAGTACGCGGCGGCGGACCTTCCCCAGCCCAACTCAGGCCGGGTGGTCGTGGCCGAAGAAGCCCCTAAAGTGCTCGCCGTGCTGCGCTACGGAGGCTTCACCAACGACCGCGAAATCAACGCGAAGTGCAGCGAATTGGGCGAAACCCTAGCCCGCAATGGCTTGCAGCCCGCCGGGGCGTTCATGTACATGGGATACAATTCCCCATGGGATGTGATCAATCGACGGAACGAGGTAGCGGTGGCCCTCAAAGACTACCCTCAAAGCCGCTAAGGTCCGCCTTCGTTAAACTCCTACTTATTTAGTCGGGATTTAATACTTTCGCGGTATGAAATCCTTGTCGTGCACCCACGTGATTGTCGGAGGTGGCCTAAGCGGCAGCCTCGCCCTGATTGGGTTGCTTCGCACCAACGCCCACCCGATTTCGGTCGTACTCCTCGAAGAAAATCCGCACCGGCTCTTCAAGGGCAAGGCCTATTCGGCTGAGGTCCCCGAGCAAATTCTCAACGTGCCCGCCGACCACATGAGCGCCTACGCCGACCGGCCCCTGCACCTGGTCGAGTGGCTGAAGGCGCGCGGACATGCGTATGAGCCCGGCGACTTCATTCCGCGCCAACTATTTGGCCGCTACCTCGGCGATACCGTGCACGAGGCCCTCGGCGCGCACCCGCAGCACCGGGTACAGTTTGTGCTGGAACGGCTCGACGGAATCGAGGTTTCAGGCGACGAATACGTGGCGCGCACGGCGAGCCATGAGCTGCGCGCGAAGCACTTATGGATTGCTACCGGCAACTTCAGCCCCGCCGACCTGAGCACCGATTTGGCGGTCGTGCGGCACCCCAACTACATGGGCGATCCCTGGCGCGGCGCGGGGCTTCGGCTGATTCCGCGCGACGCCTCGGTGTTGCTCGTCGGCACCGGCCTGACCATGGTCGACCAGGTGCTCGCGCTTCAGGCCCAGGGGCACCGCGGATCAATTTATGCCCTTTCTCGGCGCGGATTTTACCCGCAGCCGCACCAACCCAGCCCGGCCTACGCATGGTTTGCGCCGGTCGCTGGGCAGCCTTGGAGTCCGCTCGAATTGCTCCGAAGGGTGCGCGCCGAGGTGGCGACGGCGTCGAAGCAGGGAATTCCGTGGACCTCAGTCGTCAACGACCTGCGCGCGTTCACGCCCCGCATTTGGCAGCAGTGGGACGACGCGCAGCGCCGCCAGTTCCTGAGGCACGTGCGCCCCTACTGGGAAGTCCACCGGCACCGACTGCCCGCCGCAAGCCTTCAGGCCCTTAGTGAGCTCGAGCGCCACGGACAGCTCACGCGATTCGCCGCCCGGCTTCACGAAGTCGCAGTCGAAGGCCACGGGTTCTGCATTCGCTTTGGCGTGCGCGGCACATCAGCGGTCCAAACGCTTCGCGCGGACTGGGTGCTTAACTGCACCGGACCACAGTCGTTCGCCAAAAAGCTGGACGTGCCCTGGATTCAGAGCGGATTTGACCACGGGCTTCTCACCCCCGACCCGCTCGCCCTGGGAATTCAGCCGGGCCCGCGCGCTTCGGAACGCCTTCACCTCATCGGTCCGCCCCGCAAAGGCAGCGCTTGGGAAAGCACGGCCCTCCGCGAAATCCGCCAGCAGGTTGGCGAGGAGGTGGCACGGGCGTCCCGGCCGTGATTACCGCAGTTCCGAGCGGATAAAGAGCCCATTAGGCGATTTAATGATCACCATTGGTAAACCATACCCAAAAAACGGTGTTATACTCTCAAATACAGCACTATGTGCCCATGAAAAAGATTGCCTTTCTCGCCATCATCCTCTTTGGAGGCACCAAACTAACCGCGCAAAACCTGGATTTTTATCCGGGCTTGATTTTTCAGGATGCCTGGCATCCGCTCACTGGAGATAGTGTGATTATGTATCAAGGATTCGACGACCAAATTGTCGGACCCATCGCCATTCCCAACTTCACCATGGGCGGGGTAGCGTACAATCAAGTTTACATCAGCTCTAACGGGTTTATTACGCTAGGACAAGCCCCTTCAGCGAGCGAATACAGTCCAATTACCAATGGAATTTCGTCGCCCATTATTGCTCCATTCGCCGCCAACCTAGCGGGCAGTGCCTCAGCCAACTCTTCGGTCAGCTTCAAACTTGGGACCTCGATTCAGTCAAACTTCGAGGTACAATGGACGAATGTGCACCGCGTGGGCTCCCCGAATGAGGTTTTTACCTTTAAAATGAACATCGACTTTGGAGGCTACTGGAACTTTATAAACTTCTCTTATGGCGACTTCCAAAATGTTGCCGCGACTCCGAGCGCGGTTCAAGTGGGTCTTCGCGTAGGAAGTGGAAATGCACCCAATCTTTTTTCAAGCCGTGAAATCAACCCTGTGGACGGCTGGTTTCCCGACGTTATGGCGACAAGCTCGTCGTCGACCATGCTTTTCCCCGCTTCGAACACGTCAAACCCCGTACCCTTGAGCGGACTTAAGTACCAGTGGTATCAATCCGGAGCCGTCAATACCCCTAATCCGAACGCGCTGTGCGACACCACCGGGAACTTAGTGATTTACTCCAACTACGATGGCGGAGTGCTCAACATCAACTGCGACGTTGACATTCAGGATCTCAAGATTGGCGTGTGCACCTATGAGCCGGTACAAGTAAACATCTCGGGCCCCTATGCCTCAAACGTCACTCAGGTCATATACTCCGGATTCAATAGCAACCAAGGCCATTTGCACTGCGGCTCATTGACCCCTTCGACCACCACAATCAATGGCGTGAGTGCAAGTATTGCCCAAGTGTTAACCATGCCCGCGATTGGGTATTACCCCACTCATGTTTTTGGACAGGCATACCAATCGGGAATAATGGTCGGAGCCTCTGGCCAATGCGATACCCTCTATCCACACGGTGGGGGAAATACTGCCGACGAAATTGTGGGACATTTTCTTGATACCCTTGGAGGAGTATTACGTTTTCACCACACCCAGTATGGTTGCTGGCTGAATGAAGTCCATTACCTATCTGAAGGCGGAACGTGCTGCATTGGTGCACCGACGACCCCCGTTGTACCAGACGGTGGCGCTCCAATCAATCCTAACGGCAGTCAAAATAACGATGTTGCCAATTTGTCAACAGTAACGCGAAGCATTACGTCAACCCCAAATCCCGCCTCGGATTATGTCGACGTTCAAATGTCCGACAAGGGGGTAAAGGTGGTCCGGTTCACGAACGTTTTGGGTCGGCTTGAGTGGACCACCACAACGTCGGAACAATTTGTGTCCATTCCCGTGAGCAACCTCCCGTCGGGCCTTTACCTGGTAGAAGTACAATCGGACGAGGGCCGCGCTCGACAGTACGTGGTTAAGCGCTAAGCGTCGTTTATCCAAGCAAATAAATGGGAGCTCAATGCTCCCATTTTTTTTGCTTCAAAAATTCTTGTTGCATAAAGCCAATACAATTGACTCGTGGCTAACTACCCCTTGCCGTGGTGCTTTTATCCGGTCACCACTCAAAGTTTGCTCCAACTTTTGCTCAATCCGAGCAATTTGATCTCATCGGAGACCATCAAGAATTCAACATAACCCGTTGATAATCAGAGATTAGCAGCCCCGAGCGGAATCGAACCGCTATCAAACGTTTAGGAAACGTCTATTCTATCCGTTGAACTACGGGGCCAAGGGCCGCAAAATTAACCCCTGAGGGCTGCGCCGCCCTGCTCCGTGGCGAGAACGCCCTACATTCGCTGCATGCGAACACCCCTAATGATCCTGGCGCTGGCCCTGTCGGTGGCGACGGCTTGGGCGCAGCAGCGCTCCGCACCCCAAAAAAATAAGGTTCCGCAAGCGTTTGAAACGGTTTTTGAACGCAGCAACGGGCTGGATTCGCCGACCTACCTTGAGATGATGGACTACTACCGCAGGCTGGTGGAGGCCTACCCCGCGGTGCTTAAACTGGTAGAATTGGGTCCGACCGACGCCTACTACCCGCTGCACCTGGTGCTGGTGAGCCCTGAGGGAAGTCTGGATGCGGGCCAGTGGGCCGCCGAAGGCAAAATGCCGGTGCAGATCAACAACGGAATCCATCCGGGCGAGCCCGACGGCATCGACGCGAGCATGATGCTGGTTCGCGACGTGGCGCAGGGCCGGGTGAAGCTGCCGGCGAACGTGGTGCTGGCGGTGGTTCCGTGCTTCAACATTGGTGGAATGCTGCAGCGCAGCCCCTACCACCGGGTGGACCAGGACGGTCCGCGCGAGTTCGGCGCCCGCGGAAACAGCCAAAACCTAGACCTCAACCGCGACTTCATGAAGGCTGACGCGGCCGAGACCCGCAGCCTGATCCGCGCCATTGAATGGGTGAATCCGCTGGTGCTGATCGACAACCACGTGAGCAACGGCGCCGACTACCAGCACGTGATGACCCTTTTGAGCACCCAGCCCGAAAAGCTGGGCGGAGCCATGGGCGACCTGCTGCGCTACCAGCTCGAGCCCGAGGTCTACCGCCGCATGAATGAGATGGGATTCCCGATGGTTCCGTACGTGAACCACTGGGGCACCACGCCCGAAAAGGGCTGGGACGCCTACCTCGAGGGTCCGCGCTACCTCAGCGGGTACGGCGCGGTGCGCAACATCTACAGCTTTGTGCCCGAAACCCACATGCTCAAGCCCTTTGCCGACCGGGTGCGCGCAACCTACGCCCTGAATGTGGCCCTGATCGAAACGTTTGCAGCGCAGCGCACGGCGGCGACCGAGGCCCAAGCGACCCAACGGGCGGCTGAGGCGCAAGCCACGCGGTTGCCGGTGGCCTGGGCGATTGACACCACGCAGGTCAATAGGGTTCCGTTTTTGGGGTACCAACGCGGGTACAAGCCCTCAGAGGTCAGCGGGCAGCCCCGACTTTTTTACGACCGCAGCAAGCCCTACGAAGTCAATGTGGCCTACCGCGACGTGGCGGTGGCGACCCAGTGGGCGGACGTGCCGCAGGCCTATGTCATTCCGCGCGGATGGACCGAGGCCTGGGACCGCTTGACGGCGCACGGAATCCGCTTTCGCGAGCTCACCCGCGACACGACGCTGCGCGTGGAAGTGACCTACATCGAGGGCTATAAGGCCTCGCTGCAACCCTACGAGGGGCATTTTGCGCTGCGCGGAATCCAAACGCGCCGCGAC
>JACCDZ011195327.1_pt1 | contig 14265 bp, 11 predicted proteins | sample 7449551 | NCBI WGS metagenome assembly JACCDZ01 (sample SAMN15323452, study PRJNA562643) | freshwater metagenome | isolation source: river surface water | place: USA:Blue River Watershed | collected 2017-08-18 | reverse complement strand
TTAAGCACCCCGCTTGCAGGAATTGTACCAAAATCAACCACTGTTTGGAAGGCACTGGTAGACCAAAAGAAACCAACAGATTGACCAGCCAGCTTTGGCGCATACACGTTGTACTGCATTGTGCCGCCGACGCCGCCATTGAAATTCCAAGCAGATTGGTCTGGCGTAAGCGGAGTTCCAACGAAGGAAACGGCCTTACGAACCTTAACGTTTACTGGGGGAGAATTCCGCACTACGCCGTCTGGTGCGCGAACAGAGGCCGTCAGCGGCATGTTGGCAGACGTAATGGTTTGCACTTCCCTAGCAGCACTGTCTAGCAAAGAATACGTAGTCAAGAGCCAACCCAGGTCAATGACCAACCCGTCGACTACTGGCCACTCCAACGTTTTTGTGGTAGCGTTGTAGTAAGAGTCAAAGGCAGGATCCGTCAAAAGATGAGTAAGATCGAGATCGGTACCCTGAGGCAAAGCGGGACCTGCATTCCAGCCTTTGAGGATTAGCTGAACGCCTGACCCTTTGTAAATGTTGGTGATCCGAAGCCCGAATTTTGTATGCAAAGAAATTTCGTTCGCGGGCATACCAGGTTCGGTCAAGAACTGCATAGTAGGGGCTGCATACGAAGGAGCAGCAACTGTAAGGCTGATATTAGCCATACGAGTGACGCCGTTACCAGAAGCTGTAATGGAAACCGTGTACGTACCAGCGGCAGTTCCAGCTGCAGGGGTAACCGTGAAAGTTCCCGAGGTGGTAGAAGAACTAAGATTTAAATTCGCAGGGCTGACAGTAAAACCTCCAGACGCTGAAGTGGCCACTGAAACTACAGACACTCCTCCAGCAAGACCAGAAATAGATACCGTAGCAGACTGGCCCGTAGTTGAGCCTGAGGCGAAACTCATAGACGCAGGGCTAACAGACAGAGTAAAACTCGGAGCAGCAGCGGCAATTTCTACGCTGATGGTTGCAGTGCGGGTCGTTGTGCCGTTGGTTGCAGTAACCGTAACCGAATAGGTGCCCGATGCTGCGCCAGCAGCGGGCGTGATGTTGACGGTTCCAGACGTTGTAGATTGGCTCAAAGACAAGGAAGCCGGGCTCACTGTAACAGGAGCAGAACTAGCAGACACGGTTACAGAAACAGATCCTGGGTTGCCCACAATGTTGGTCAGAGAAATCGAGGCTTGCTGTGCAGTTGTAGAGCCAGAAGCGAAGTTGAGGCTTGCAGTAGCACTGATCTGGAAATCAGTTGCAGCTGCGGCCACAGTGACCGTGAAGGCAGCTACCTGCGTACCACCTACAGAGGCCGTAAACGTGATAACGCGCTGTGCAGTGCCAACTGGCACATTGACTGTGAAGTCAGCACTAGAAGCAGAGCCGGCCAAAGAGGTCAAAGAAGCAATCAGAGGATCAGAGACCGATGTGCCAGTGCCCGCCCATTGGATCGAAGTACCTGCGGCTACTCCTTGAACTCGAACAGACAGATTCGATGAAGGCGTCACGTTTGCGGTTTGGCCTCCGTTGACCGTGATGACCGCTGTTGGAGTAGGGCCGCCGCCTCCACCCACACAAGTCAGAACCTTGGAGGTTCCGTCGCTAAATACGACCTTAAGGCCGGCAGGATCGCATCGGGTGTCAATGACCACGGCCGGGTCGATCATGATTGCTGGGATTTTGTCAAGCATTGGAAATCACTCCTAGTTTATTGGATTTGGAGATTAAAACGAAACATGCGATTCATAGCAGCGATGGTGCAGGTGTTTAGCCAGCACATCCACGCCAAGTGGGATATCGTCGTCAAACGTGATGGTGCGCAAGTCACTGTCTACTGAAAAGTTCACTTGGTACACACGGCCGACAAACAGTGCAAGAGAGTCAAGATAGTCCAGTTCTTCAGGCAAACGATACACCCGAGTTCCTGTTGAGCGGAACAAGTGGTCTCGGAACAGGAACGGACCATTCACAGCACTATTGTTTGCCAGATGGGTGATAGACAGCCGGAGTCCAGCGGGCACTTCTGTGTCAAACTTGATCGCACGGCCACGTTTTACCAACGTGAAACTGTGAGTTTGCAGCACTTGGCCCAACAACACAATCAGGTTTGCACGGTCACGGCAAGCTCGCGTCAAGGGGTATTCCCGCTGGCCTGCAACCGTAGTAACAGAAGTTCGTACAATGCTAAACAGGTCTCGATCGTATTCGCGGTGAAGCAACTGTACGACCCGAAGCTGTTGGGGTCCTACGGGATCGGGAACCGAGACCTGAGTCCTATCAGCATTGATACTAACCGTAGTTGTTTGCAACACATTGCGAGCCGCCACAAACAACATGTCCGCTAGTCCGTCTTCGGCTTCCTCTTGGAGCGTAGCAGTTTGACCTCCAGTTCGTACCACAGGAGCAATATCGAACAGGCGATCATCCGGGCGGCCGAGCTTACAAAACACGTATTCCCGAAGTTTTGTGTACTCGTCCATCAGCGGCACATTGCGCAAGGATCCAACGACCGAACTAACGACCAACGTAACCTGTGCATCCAAGGGAGCACGTTCAGACAAACGCACACGGCTAGAGTCCAGCAACTCAAAAGAATCCAGTCGCTGATAGACCTGACCGACGAAAACCAATACATGGTCAGTGTCTGCGATCGGCAAAGGCGAACGGTAGATTTGCTTACCGCCCGCAAACGCAAACTTTTCTAGCACAGGGAAACCGTGTGCCGTGTGCCGCTCGAAGAACACTGTTTCAAGCCACGATGCCTGAGTGTTGGCAACAGCAGTAGAGAAATTCAACGTACGGTAAACAGGATCATAATCCACATTGCGCTGCAACACCGACGATGCGTAAACCAGAGGCATCGCGTCCTGAGTAGCTACTTCTGGAGTAACTTGACCTGCAAGCGAGTACGACACGTTGCCATTGGGAATCGTAGTGACACGCTTGAACTTGATAGCTCGTGAGAGAAACGAGTCTACTACCGTAATCCACTTAGCGAAAACCGTGCACGCAACAGGCAACGGCTTCTTGAGAACCAGCTTTGTACCGTTTTCAATGTAGTACGAATCTGTTTGGTGAACCGTGTTTATGTGAACGATTGCCGTGCCTGCTACAGGAGAAGGAAGCACAAACACGTAGTCCCCAGCTTTGGCCTGGAACTCTGCACTCTTGACCTCAAGGTCAGCCGTTTGGCCGTATCGAGACAGCATCCACTCAGGATCGCGCCAGATAGCAACGATTGGCTGGTTACCTTCGAGTTCTACACTGAACGGTTTCCCGTCCAGTTCCGTAAATTCGTTGCCTGCTACGTTGTATCGGACCCGACGCGACGAAGCCTGAGGTGAAGACCCAGACGGGATAGATGGATCATTGACAATCTGAGCAATGCACAGTTCGCCGTCAAGAAGCCAGAAACCGTTCAACACTGGGTCTAAGATGAAAGCTGACGTAGAGCTAAACGACACTGGGCCGTTGAAGATACGCGAGTACCCGACGTAACCCCACGCCTCGTTGCCTGGACCGTACTGGAGTGCCAACGATGGGCTGGTAGAGCTGTCCAGGTTATTGTTTTGATCTAGCACAACGATTGCGTTGTGCATTGACTGCTCAGGCGCTTCAAGGTTGCGTACAACCGTAGAAGGTAAGCTAACTGACTCTCCGACCGTCACGTTGATTACGTCACACAGTTGAGTCAGCACAACGATTGCACGAATTTCAATTCCGTACTCGTGCTGTTTCGGGTAAGCCGGTGTCGTTTCGCCGTGCGCAAACAGTTGACCGTTTTCAAGGTACAGGCCAATTTCAGTAAGCGACCAGGTTTCTCCTGGCACCGGGTACCCAATAGGAATGCGGAACGTCAACTGAACAGAGCCGTCTGTCAACACTTGGCATAAGGACACCTCACCTTGAAAGACTGTGTACGGATTTCCATTTACGTCCTTGGTCATACCGTCGTTTGTGCCGACGAAAGTTCCGGTGTCGCTTGTGGAAACAGGGAAACCCAACGGAGGTGTCCCTACCTTGAAATGCGTAATGCTGATCTTGAAGCCGTTTTCTTGGGCATTTGCGCAGGCTGCGATACCCTCATTTGTTACTGTTAATTGGGACATTTATGTGTGCTCCAGTGCGCCGAGAACGGGGCCATTTATCTTCAATCTGAAATTAGAAAACATTGTGGCATGAGATTTCTCGATAAAATACAGCGGTTCTAAGGTAGCTACGCCCGACGCGTTGTAGTGCACCACTGAAATGATATTGGTTTTAGTGCGCCATTGGACCGGGTTGAGTAAATCAAGGCAAAGTTTGAGAAACACAACCGACGTTGCTCCGGAGTTGAACACGTACAAACGGCTTTGCTGTTGGTCAAAATTGATTAGACCGAGAGAACACTCAGCCTGGTCAGTATTCAATTCCTGTTCACCCGCAGTAAACACAGTACGAGTCGGCAAGTTCGTATTCGATGGAACAGCGCCTGTCAAAGAATTCAACGCAGAGCGAACAGCATGGAATCCTACCTCGTCCAAGATTCGAGTTTGTGCCTGAATCAAGTCTAGTTCGGGCCACAAAGTTGCCAGTGTTTCTGTTACGTATTCCTCGGAAGTCAAGTAGCCAGACTGGGCCCACGTACCAACGTCTAGGCCAGTTTGAATGACCACAGGAGGGTCCTGTTTGATCCTGAGATAGATTTTCAGCAGTGAGGAAGGAACAGTGACGCCGATGCGCAACAAGATGCGAACCTTAACAATGAACCAAAAGTTACGCAACACCAACGACACGGGCGCGTAATCGAAGAAGATTTCCACCACCCGTTGAAACAAGGTTTGGCCTGGTTTCAGAACCACACTATTGAAGTCTGCTGCTCCATTCATGAGGCTCATTTTTAGATCAATGTGGGTTGTCTTGATCCAGTTGCCTCCGTTGTAGACTAGATCAGACAGGGCAGGAGGCGCAGTAGTCCAATCATAGTAGTGGTCTAGGTCCTCTTTGTAGACCTGTGCCCACAAATGTTCGATCTCACACTCACCATTCAACAGAAGCTCAATGAACTTCTCAAACGCCACGGTGCCATTGTAGTCTGCATACAAAGGCAGCTGAGTCGTAAGTTTGGTCAGGTCGGTCTGCAAGTCAAGAACGTCTTGCGTAATGTCGAAGCCCAACATTCGACAGGTTTGCTGCAGGATGCTGCGGTCAAAGGCGTCACGCAAGAATCGCAACTCAGCCAGCTGTCGATTGGGTTCGTCCACGTTTCGCTGAAGCACGGTATCAAACGCTTCGATCAAGGAACCCCACACCGCAGTTTCAGCCGCAGGGGTTCCACCAGTCAAGTCCATCAAAGTTGCTTCTTGAATTCCGGGGACGATTTCAGCCATATCAACCTCGTTCTGAGTATTGGGTATTTATCTTGAATGTAGCGGGCGTGTCTTCGAGTTCCAAGAAGGCACTCATAGACCGGAGTTCAAACGATGCAGTTGGATCTGTTACCGTAGGATCCAAAGGCAACAAATCAGAAACTACAGACCCAGGCTGGTCTGAAAACTTCATGGTCTTCAGATCCACATAGTCAACTTCCTCGACCAGGCATGCATCAACTACATCAGACTGGGCAATCTTGCGGCCCAGAGTTAGGTGTGAGCGTGCAAACAGGGTTCGGATTCGATCTGCCACTACAGGCAACACCAGACCTGGACTTGCTGCTTTCTTGAGAAACACAGTTACTTCCAAAGACACCAAGATTTTGTAGGCATCTTTCAAGTCAACCAAGATTGCAACGTGCTGGAACTCTTGCAAGTATTCCATGAAATCAGACTTCTGGCCGGCAGTCAAAGTGAAATCTTCAGATGGATCAATCCCGGCTGCCGGAAGCGGTTTCTCTGGCAACAAGCAAATCTGAACCACATTCATCCAGTTTGGAGTAGACGCACGGAAGGCTGTAGTTCGCTGGGCCGATACCGTCGCAGAAGCGATGCCAGCGTAGTGCAGGCAGATGGCTTGGTAGTCTTTGCCAGTGACAGCCCTAGAACGAGCCTTGAAGATGTGTGGCACCATCGTCTTGTAAAACATCGCAGACTTCTCATCTGAGCCGCCTTTGATGATTTCAACGGTTGAGCCTGTAATGTCTCCGTCAGCAACGCTTTTCACTTCGATGTTTGAGGTGCCGAAGTTACCAGCAGATCCAGACGTTATCGCGTAGGTTATGTCAATAGACGAACCCAGCGGAGGCACTGCGCCCCGAGCGCCATCCCCGAAGGTAATGATGGTGTCTCCTAGACCTGAAGTTGAATCGTAGTAGACCTTTTCACCCGGGTCGGCTGTCCAGATCGCGTTGCCGTTCCTGGTACGAGACCACACTTCATTCACGTTTTGAATGACGTTTGTGATCTTGACCTGCACATCTTCGTCGGACACGTTGAAGCCGTTTTCTTCCAAGTAGATTTCTCGGAACTGCGTTGTATCAGACGAATAGCTCTTGGTCTTGACTTCACCTTCGTACAGCAGTACATCAGGAACAGTGGAATCGTAAATGTGAGCTTTGCCTACTGCGATAACGCCAGCAGGGAACACGATGTTGTCTCGGTTGAAGAATTTTTTGTTGTTGATTGTGAACTGAGTGAACTTGGGGATGACCTTTTGGACTGTACTGTCTCCGCGCTGCAAGTTGACCGACACAGAGGCTGGACTTTTTCGCACTAACCGAACGCCCAGCATCCGAGCCACTGCGTACACAGAAGACTGTCGTTTGGCTGTCGTCAAGAAAGCCTCACGAAGCGCACTCTCAATAGCGAACTGGTTGAAGGCTCCAACGGCGGCCATCATTTCGATCAGAGTTTGACCGAGAGACGAAGGCAGTACGTCGGACCAGGTGCCTTTGCTGTCCAAAAACAACTGGAGTTGGAGAACCAGAGACTCGAAATCTGGACTGGTATCGCTGAGTTTCAGCGGGACGCCTACTGTTGACATTGTTGGTTACTCCTTAACCAGGTTGAATTTCAAGGTCACGTTTTTGTCTTCCAACGCTGGAATGGTGTATTCCATTTCAACGTAGTACTGGTTATTAGCGTAGTCCGGCACTACGTCGGTTCTCTGGAGCGCTATTCGAGTTTCCCACGAACCTATTCGATTGATGATTTCGTATTTGATTCGGTCTGCTGTAACGCTGTCCATAGGTTCAAACAGAAACGCATCTACGTTTGAGCCAAACGTGCGGTTGAACACCCGCGAACCGACTGGAGTGCTCAAGATCGTTAGGATGCTGGCATTCACCGAGTCATCATCAAAGACCTTTTCGGCCGGGCTGGTTCCAGTAATGTTGATGTTTGCGTCTGAGAACTTTGTAGAGTTCACTGGCAAAACAATCTGACGGGCAAAAGACATGCACGTTTCTCCTTGAAGTTGGGCTACACGCCTATAGAGCCGCCAGGGACTCCTGGCCAAACCGCACACACGGGCGTGATCGGAGGTTTGGGTTGAGGCAACCGAGCTCGAATTTCCAGCATCCCGGTCTTGTATTCGACTACTCTTGCTGTAAGAGTTTGGTCAAACTGAGCGATGATCTCGTCTTGTTTTGGAAAGTTTTTGTTCAAGTCGGGGTTGAACGATTGCAGCGAAACTGCGACCTGTTGAAGTCCGGCAGCTAAGGCTGCAACAGAATCGAGTTTCGCCTGGAGCTTCGCTGCTTGTGCTTGAACGAAGGGGCCTAAGCTTAGAGTAACTTGCATGGTGTGTTATCCCGTCAAAGAGCCAACTGCATATGCCACTGAGCTTGTTGCCTGAGCAGTTGCACTAGCCACCGTGGCAGGAGTCATTGTCGAAGGATTGCTAACTGCGCTCTTTATGGCTGCCGTAGAAGCTGCTACTTGGGCCGCAGCACCTGCTATCGGGCCTAGAGCTACCGCAGCGGCAGATGCCTGGTTCAACACGGTGTTGGCTGCAGCAGCCAGTTGCGGGCTCAAGGCTGCGCCTTTGGACAGTGCGTTACCAAGTGCTCCCATCATTGCAGGTGACGATACTTGACCGTTGGCGACCATAGACAGAGCAGAATACACCTGGTTTACCTGAGTGCCAATTTGAACCGCCGACATGATTGGATTCAAGAGCCCGACAGCATCAAGAGTTTCTCCTATAGCCGCCCCTAGTTGTGCACCGACTTCACCCATAATCATTGCCGGCATTTGCTCTAGCTGAGCAATCATTCCAGGAAGAGCGCCAATCATAGGCATAGCAGTAGCCAGGGCACCAGAAACTTCCGCGTAAGCAGCCGTCGCTGCGTTTAACGCATCAGCAAGAACCGTAGGGATCTCCAGTTGAATGTCAGGCATTTCCGGCAAGCCCTCTATAAGGATGGAGCCATTCAAGAGGTCTGTGATGGGCTGCAAGTCCAGTGCTGGAACGCTCATTGGCTGGCATACAGGTGCACCTAGTTCTGGGTCTACGTTGTGCCAAACAGCCTCGATTTCTGCCATCATTAGGGACACTGCGGACGGGCCCTTTTCAGCCCCATACTGCTCTATGTCAGTATCGGGAGTCTGAAACGGGGCTGGATCAGGCATCGTTGCAACTGCGGTCAATGTGCTAGACATTGACGACAGAGAATCAGCAATTGACATTATGTTCTCCTTTTAGGTCAATTCACTGGCGTCATGGTGTGGCTCCCTCCGACCGTAACAGATCGGTTACCGCCAACACTGCGCGATTCAGAGCCGCCTATGGATACAGACAAGTCGCCCGAGATTGAACTATTGATGCTTCCACCAGCAGTCAAAGTCAGGTCAGCACCTATTTTAAAAACCGCTTCTTGTGGAGTAGTGATTGTCAGGGTGCGGCTGGTGCCGAGCAAGGTCGAGCCTTCGACCAGCATGGCATAGTCTTGGAGAACCTTCAGCAACGCGGTGCCTTGAACGTAGGTTTCCTTGCGCCCCCTTACGCTTTCGGTGTTGTTGCCATCCACAACCAAAGAAACCGATCCTGAAACTACAGTGTTTACGTCCTTTTTGTAGCGCAGCGTGGCGCCGCCTTGAACAAGTTCCACAGAGCGGCCTAAGACCGAGGTGTCCGAATCAGCTTCAACCAGAAGAGTGTCTTTGCCGACAATGTGTTGGTTTCGATTCCCGTCTATTGCCTCTGATAGATTCTTTTCCAGATGCACGGACTTAGAGCCTATAGTATGCTCCGTCAAATCAGATTCAACTCGGGTGTGGCGGCTGCCTTTGACGATCTCTACGTCCTTGCCCTCTATAGACACGATGCGGTTGCCGACCACAGTTTGCTGGAGGTTGCCTTTGATCCACTCGTCTTTGTTGCCGTGAATCTTTTCAACTACATTGCCTTTGATCTCTACATGAGCATTACCTTCAATGTAGATGTGAGCGTCGCCCGGCTGTCGAATGAAAATCTCATTGGTAGCAGTGTCAACAACGATCATGCCTTTGTTTCGCAACCTGTGGACCACACGGTCCGGGTAGTTGCGGCGTGACTCTTGGATCACGTTTGTGGTTTCAGTCGGGTACTCCTGTTTGTACACAGGAAACAGCGGATTGCCCTCTTGGAATTCGACCATGACCTTGGTCTTCAACTTGGGCACAGAAGCAGAACCGGACTTCTCGGACGATCCATCTGTTTGCTTGTCCATAGGGATAGCCCACGGGAGCTTGTCGTCTGGGATTTCGTCAAACAGGTCCAAAACACGGATACGGATACGCCGGCGCCTCGTGGGGTCATCGTTATCTACCACAATTCCGTGGTACTGTTTGTTCGGCAGCAGGCCCTGCTTGTGTCTCAGGTCTTGGGTTATGTTTAGCATCTGCTTGTGTCCTAGTAGTTAGACTTCACGGGAATAGGCGAGAGTCTTCAGGTCTAAGGTTGCTTGTTGAACAGTCGAAGCGTCATACCGAATCGAATCGGCAGATACTGGCCGGGCGACCATTTGAGTAGATAGCCAATTTGGAGTACGTCGGTCAGTGATGCGGCGGAACTGGCGCAAGATCAACGCACTGTAATCAACAAACTTGTCTTGTGTACCACGCTCAAACATGAACACTATGGCGTTTAGGTTTTGACCTACAATCTGACCCGAAGGCGCGTCCGCATCATAAGCAGCAGAGAGCGCAGCATTCCAAAGCCGAGCGACTGTGGTTGCCACTTTGTAGAACCGCTCTGTCAGTAGTCGTGTTGTTTCTTTCAGGTTGGATACTGCGATGTGGTTGCGTGACGCCGGCTCCTGCTCGGCTAAGTACACGAAACCGTTTAGGCTCTTGCACAACAAGTAAACACAATGGTACAAAAAGATGGCTTCTTGGGCACTTTCGTACAAAGAAGGTTGCTGGAAAACCAACGCGGTGCGGATCATCGGTTGGTTTTTGGCGCCAGTGCGAATCGCATCCACAATCTGGTTGGTGGGACCATACACAGTTTCAACGTCTGCCAAATAAGAGTCAAGCGAAGACTGGAGGTTTGGCAGTAGTGTATAGACCTTAGACGCGCTGTTGATTAGAAAGCGCGCCTTCATGGTAGGATCAGCAACCCATCCAATGAAGCTCGTGTCTTGCATGTAGGTCAAAGTCTGGAGTACAGCGTCGAAAGAACCGGCTACAAACATCTTGCGAACCAAGGCAGAGAACCTAGCTGTAGCCATGGGCGCTACCGAGCTTTTAGACACAAAGGCCGTGTTGTCCATTATGCGAGCATACTCGTACATCAAACCTAACTGACCTGATGGGTTTGTGGAGTCTGCCTTGTCTGCGGTTCTAACCAACACGTTTATGGTCGGATTTGGCACAGGATCGCCCCGGGCAACCATAGATTGCGGAATTGTCGTATCGAACATCGTAGCTTACTCCAGGGGCGTGTTGCCGTTTTTGGTCAAGGTGTACCGACCCAATTCAATACGCTCAGCATAGTGAGTGCCGCCTTTGATGACGACTGACTTGCCTAGAACCATATATAGGTCGGTCTGCTTAACGTCCTTGGTGTCCACAGCATTTGCCTGCTTGTACGTAACAAGATCAAACAGTTGCAAGGGCGTAGGATACGCTATCAGGACAGACATTTTTTCAGACATGAGCGCCATCTTGCGCTGGTTCTGGTAGTATGCCTGCCAATACTTGTCGTGTTGATTCTGGCAGTCCAGCAGCATGTAGTCCATGCGAGACCTCTTGTTGACCTTACCAGAAACATCAGCGTTCACGGGCAACCACGGGCTGGTTTTTGCCACAGGCATGGACTTGTGCGTGATGTGCTCACCATTGAGCTTGTGTTCTCGGCGTTTCATGCCATAGTTGCCCCAAGTGTCAGACATGCCTGCAGTAGAGGTGTCTTTAGCATCTTTTACAGTAAGTGCGCCTTCTTCCTTGCGGTTGTGGACGAGCTTGGCTTTAGGGCTACCACGAAACACGTCGGTGATGTTTTTGTACCGAAGCTCGCCCAAAGAAGTGACTCCTGCACCCATGAAGCTGAGATCGTTAACCCACCCATGTCGTGCGATCTCGTTCATGTAAGCAGCTCGGGTTTTTGTAACCAGTAGCCACGTATCCTGTCGGTCGTTTGTACCACCTTGAGGTCCGCTGTATTTCAGGCCACCCTCTCCTGCCAGTTTTGCCATAGCTGCATCAGAAGTACCTTCGTAAAACGCCGTTGCGTTCTCTGCATAGAAATTGGGTACGTCCAAGATGCCTACAGCATGGATTCGCGGACCTTGATATGGATTTTTGTTTTGGTTGCCAAACAGACGATAGTTGCGAGTGTAGAGAAGACTAGACCCGTTCACACCAACTGTTATGCTGAACCTATTTGCTTCTGTCAGGGACAATTCATCAACCAAAAGGCTCGCCTCGTCGTGGAGCGTGATCTTGCAGCTAGGCACAAGTTGGCCGTTGCCTTCGGTCATAATCATGTGTTCGTAGAAGTTGCCTACGTCGGGCACAGGAAGACCGTTGATACGTAACTCTACATAGAGGTTGCCGTCTAGTTGATGGATCATGATTTTCTTGTCCTTTTAGATGTAGACGATGGTAGGCTCAGAGTTGTTGCGGGTAGCAACGTCAGTCGTTATTGACAAAATGGCGCTTCTATCTGGAATCTTCAACACCAGGCCTTCGATGATTTCCCTGAAGGAAAGGATTTCGTTGTAGGCGATGATGTGCCACCAAAACACAGTGTCTCGGTATTCCCGGAACGCGATTAGATCAGGAGCACCCCGTTCGTCTTGAGTGACTCGGTGCAGAGAAAAAGAATTGATTTCCAACAGACGTGGCACAATCGCATCTTGGAGCGGGTCGATACCCAATTGATCGACCCGACAAGCAAACGCACGTAGCATTCGCTGGTTGAAGTCTTGAGGAATACGTCCTACTAACATCAAGCTCTCCTATCAAAGGAAGATTCGGCTAATGTCGTTGGTTGTGAAGGACGCGAAGTGCGACTCTACTTCCACGTTTACATTTGCCGTCATCGGGTATCCAGACTTGTGGATGATTGCCTCAATATCTGCATTGACGCTTTTGACTACACAGCGTTCCATCCGCAAGATTTGCCCTATCTGGACTGTCACGTTTGTTCCGCCTTCTGTAGAACTATTGACGGTTGCATATGGGCCTGGTGGAGATAGCAGCCCGCCTGTTTCAGTTGGGGCGCACAACATGAGCAGCTTTTTGACCTTATCTTGAATCTCAGAAGCAGGATCGTCAATGGCGTATAGCACCAGAGGCAAGGAAATAGCGAAAGGGCTAGAATCTTGCCACACCTGCATAGACTCTACTTTGGTTCGAGACGGCATACCCAAAGCAGACAAGCCGCTTTGAATAGAGGCACCGTCGATGTTTACCTTACCCTTTGTAGCCGCATTTACGATGCCTGCTGCTGCGTTGGCCGAAGACCGAGCGAAAGGAGCGTCCCAATTTGCAGACATTGCCAGCGAAAACCTCTCTGGCATAGGTGACGCAATGTTTAGGCTTATTCCGCCCGACACAGTAAACGTGATCGTATAAGGCGCGGACGGGGTGCCTATCGAAGAAGGAGAGTCGGACGGCGCAGAGGCCGTGCCGACGTTTGAAGGATACATCTAAGCATCTCCTTTTTATGTATGACCCATTTGGAGCAGCACCAGACCCATGTCTGAAATGATAAGTGGAATCTCGTCCAGCATTGGTGGGCCTTTCCCCGCAATGATCGCAGGCGCCTGTTGCATTGAAGCCTGTTCGTCTTTTTGTTCGGGAAAGTTTGCGATTTCAACCTGCTGGGTCAGAGCGGGCTTCTCTCGAATCTTCTCGAATTCAGTAGGACGAGCCGACGCCAATGAATCAACTGCGCTTGGTTGGCTGTTGCCGGCTGCTGACCTAGATCGGGCAAGCGGAGACAGATGGTACGATTTGGCTGCTTCTGCAACCTTGACCGATTGTGAACCACCAGAGCCAGTCAACGCCGTGTCACGCAAGGGCGACATTGGCGTAGTCTGGGTTTGCTTGAACAGATGAGGGTTCAACTCTTGTGCTGTTTTTTCACGCTGCGTGCTGGCCATCTGTGTAGGCACAATTGGTTGAACGAACGATCCTTTGGTTTTTGTTTCGGTAGTTGGCGTGCTTGTAGCAGAAGCCGTAGTGGTAGGCTTAACAGGTGCAGCGGCAGCGACCTGAGTAGGCTGAACCGTTCCGGCAGGTGGTGCAGCGGCAGCGACCTGAGAGTCAGAGCCTGCTTTCGGCACCAACCCCGCAGCCTGCTTGATGGCCTCGTCTTGCTTTTTAACCCACTTATTTTTAGTTTCCTTCTCAGTGAAGTTCCCAGTCTTTTCTGCCTCCAGAACCCGCAACAACATTTCTTTTTCTTGACCCGCTCGTTTCGCTATACCCGCCCGTATGTCCGCCGAAGAAGACTTGAAGTTGGTATCGACGTTTGCTTGTTTGTAGTCCTGCAGCTTAGAGATCAAGGTAGCGTCATCTGCATCAGGACCAAGGTCTTTCCACGCTTTCTTCAACAGACTGGAGCCGCCTCCTGCCCCGTACTGAACTGAGGTTGAGTACACAGCTTCATTCAGTGCCTTAGACCTATTGGCAATGTCGATTCCGGTAGACTTGGTTACGTTGTTCTTCGTAGGCTCGAAGTGCGTCCGGTCGATGTATTGCTTTTGAGCCTTAGCGAAGTCCGAAGAATTCTCACCTGATGCCAGTTTAGCATACGCGTCGTTGAACTCCTTGGAGCCTGGTGTCAGGCCCGCAAACTGCGAAGATAACTGAGCAGCTTCTTTGGATTTCAAGAAGGTAGCCATGCTGCCATTATTGGAAGCTAGTTGGTGTT
>JACCDZ010806625.1_pt1 | contig 14266 bp, 15 predicted proteins | sample 7449551 | NCBI WGS metagenome assembly JACCDZ01 (sample SAMN15323452, study PRJNA562643) | freshwater metagenome | isolation source: river surface water | place: USA:Blue River Watershed | collected 2017-08-18 | reverse complement strand
CCCGAACATGGTTCATGACCTGTTGAAAGAGACCTGCAACGGCTCGCTTAACCCAGACGCCTGCTTTCAGGAAATGAATGATCATGCAGAGGGCATAAAGAAGAAACTCAGCGGCCCCGCAACCGTTGCAGGCCCCACAACGACCACCACGACTAACTCTACAAGCCCTTCCGGGGTGTCGTCCCAGGCGGTCACCACAAAGACCACGAATTTCAATATCACCTATGGCGATACCTACTTCGACTTCCAAAAGAAGACCACCACGTCTGTCTCAGTAGATGGTGCCCCGGCTTCGGAAACTGAGGAGGAAGAGGGAGAGGAGCCAACCGAGGAAATCCCGGAAGAAGAGAAAGAAGAGGATCCGGCCAAGCGTCTGGCAACTGCCGGTTCCTGTGACTCTGCGGTGTTCTGCTCCGGGGATGCCATTGATTGCGCTGTGCTCAATCAGTCCAAACAGCATCGTTGTGATGATGAGGCGCGGGGCGACTTCCCCAAAAACAAAGCAGCCATCCAATCGCTGGTTTCCGGCAGTCAGTTTGCCGCTGATCCTGATGAGCAAATTGAAGTCCCATCCTTCATCAATGAAGGCGCGCGGTTTCTGCCGGCTGCCTGCCCGCCACCCACAGACATTTCCCTGATGTCCTTTGGCGGGCATTCCTTCCAGCTCAAATTCGATCCCATGTGCTCACTGGCCGAGTTGCTGGCTCCGCTGGTGGTGATCGTCGCCACGCTGTTTGCCGCGCTCTATGTGGGCCGCTCTTTTGGAGGTGAATGATGCAATTCGTATATGCCGCTCAAATGATCATCTTGATGCTGATGCCCTTGATTCAGTTCGTACTCAAGGCCATTGGCATCGGCTTTGTCACTTATGCCGGCTCTAATCTAGTGATCAGCATGGCCAAGGATTACCTGCTGGCAAACGCCGGTCAGATGACCATGCCACTGCAGCAGATCCTTGGGCTGGCAAAGCTCGATGTGGCGGTGAATATCTACTTTGCCGCCGTCACCACGCGCATGGTCTTGTCCGGCCTCAACAAGCTGCAGGATCGTCGCCGCGCGCAAGTCTGGCGTGCGCCGGGTGGCACCTCGATTGAGGCCTAACCCATGCTGATTATCCGCACCGGGCTGCAGGGCCACGGCAAAACCCTGAACACCATCAAAGAGGTCGACCTGTCTGCCAAGGCACAGGATCGGCCTGTGTATTACCACAACGTCACCGACCTCAAACCTGAACTGCTCAAGGCCAGCTGGTTTCCCTTCGATGATCCGTTGCTGTGGTACGAATTGCCCGACAACGCCATCATCGTGGTGGATGAGGCGCAGGGCTCCATCGAACACCCCATGTTCGGCGTGCGTGATCCGCGCAAAGAGGTGCCGCTGCACTGCTCGCACTTCGAGATCATGCGCAAAAAGGGCCACGAGGTTCACCTCATCACCCAAGACCCGCGCTTTCTGGATGTGCATGTGCGCCGCCTGTGCAACAAGCATATTCATTACTGGCGGATCTTCGGCTCAACCAAGGTCAGCCGGTTTGAGCTGCCGCGCGTGCATAACGATGTGGAGAAGATCCAGTCGGTCAAAGAGGCTGACCGCACCATCATCGGCCTCGATAAAAACTACTTCGGCGTTTACTCCAGCGCCAAGGCTAAACACCACTTCAAGTTCAAGCCATCGAAAAAAGCCATCTACTTTGCCGTTTCGCTGCTGGTCACGATTTACCTCTGCTGGCACGCCTACAGCCGTTACACCGAGGCGCGCGCCGCCACCACGCTCACAGCGGAATCAGCCGGCCAATCGGTGAAGGATCTTGCCCAGAGCGTTCTGCCGGGCATTACGCCGGATGAAACCGAACAGCCGATGACCTCTGAGCAATACATCGCCCAACGCACCCCGAGGATCTCCGGTGCCCCGGCATCGGCACCGCTATATGACGAACTCACCAAGCCGGTGGCGTATCCCAAGACCTTCTGCGTATCGAGTCAGGATCCCGAGGTTTATGCCCGCCGCCGCGAAGTGATGCAAAGCGGCGTGATCAAAGGCAAGGAGACTGTGTGTCAGTGCTACACCCAGCAGGGCACGCGGGTTAATACCGACCTTGAATACTGCCTGACGGCAGTAGAGCGCGGCATTTTTGATCCGGCGGTGCCTGATCGGGGATCGCAACTTAATCAGCAGTCACAGAGCAGCGAGCCGCTACCGCAGGGCATGGCTTCTGCAGCGCCTGAGCCACGACAACAGCAAGGCTCCGCCGTGCGTGTGGTGCCCTACGAAAAGGGCCGTTTCCTGTGGTGATTGAAGGGGCGAGGCTGCTTGGCTTTTTTGCGCGCGCGCGAGTGTCGAGCGCGGCGCAAAAAGCCCGCGCTGACGTCCCTGTAACACGTCATATAAACGGTCAAACAGAGTGTCAATTCGTTTCATTTAGGAGTGTTTGAGAATGGCAAAGCCAAAACATCAGCTTCGCGTTGCACCGCTGACATTTGAGGAAGACGCCAAGAGTCGCCTTTTCTTTGATACCCACTCGCTGAAGCTGACTGATCTGTCAGATGTTCGCATTCTGCGTTGCGGTGTTGACACCGTGCGTCAGCACTATCGGGGAGTTTTGCGCCCTGACGTCCTGCCCATGTTTGAGGATCAGGGCTTTGTCGAGTTTGCCGGCGAGATTTGGCACAAAGGTCGGGTAGGCCGTGATTCGGGCTACCAGTACAAGCTGCAGAATGCGGATCTGGGCATCATCCTGCTGATCAAAAACTTCAACGCCAAGGCCGATTCTCATGGCCCGCACCTGAAAATCGAAGTGTCACCCCATGCCATCGAATCTCGTGATCATGGCCAGCTGCAGCAGCTCATGGATAGCTTCGCTGAAGCCGTTTTGACCTCCATGGAGCGCAATCAGTGCGCCGTGCATCTGGCGTTAGACGTGCAAGGCTGGACGCCACCTGAAGACATTGCCGCCCGCATGCACTGCCGCGCACGCACACAGCGCAGCGTCAACGGTATGAACGAACTGGAATGGGCCACCAAGTGCTCCACCTACAACCGTGGCGAAACGGCCATGTTCGGCTCTGCCAGCGGACTTCAGCTGTGTGTTTACAACAAGACCGAGCAAGCCAAGGCAACGGATAAGCTCGACTATTGGGAAAAGGTCTGGCGTCAGACGGATAATCCGTTTGACCCTGCAGATCCCGGCAACTATGACCCAGCCCAGCAAGTCACCCGCTTGGAGCTGCGTTTTCATCACTCCATCGTCCAGCAGTTCACGCTGGGCTCAGTCAATGTCCATACCTGTGCGTTTATTGGCGGTCATACCTACGCGGCCCTCGTGCCTCATCTGGACGGCCTCTGGCGCTATGGCTGTGAGGCATTCCGGCTGCTGGATCGTCCAGGCGCTTACAACCCGTTCTGGACGCTGATCAGCCAGGACGTGAAAGTCTTTGTCCCGGTCGTTTCACTGGTCGATCACACCCAGTACAAACGCCACTACAAGACCGCCAATGGCTTCAGCGGTAAGAATGTTGATCTGTTCATCGGCAACATGGTCAGTCTGCTGGCAAGGGAGCGCGTTGGCGCAAAAAAGGCTTTTGCCAGTCTCAAGGAATGGGATTGCTGGCCCGTTATCCGGGATCACTACGCCGCCAAAGGAAAGACTGAGCGCGGGATCTATCAGCACATCCGGGATCTTCTGCAAGAACGGACGATCCGTTGGGGAGTTGCCGTGTAATGGCCATCGAGCAATTGCCGGACGGTCGCTGGCGTGTCGATGTTGAGCCAGTAAAGGGTAAGCGGTTCCGCAAGACCCTGAAGACCAAGGCCGAAGCCTTGCGATTTGAGGCAACTTGCCGCACCAAAAGCATTGATACGCCTGAATGGTCTCCCCGCCTCAAGGATCGCAGACGCCTAGCTGATCTGGTTGACCGCTGGGCCATTCTGCACAGTCATACATTGGCTGATGGCGCTGCACGCAGGAGGCTGTTGGACGAACTGGTCAAAGCTCTCGGCAACCCTATTGCATCACAGTTATCGGGTAATGATTACGCTGAATATCGAGCATCGATGCTCAAGGCCAAAGCTAATCCGAAAACTTTGAATAATCGCCTTGGCTACCTGCGCTCCGTTTATAACGTCCTGCATCAGCTGGGTGAAATTGACTATGAAAATCCGCTGATCCGCGTCCGCCCTCTTCGCCTGCAGGAACGCGAACTAACTTATCTATCTACAGCTCAGATCGGCATTCTGTTCGACACTATTGAGCAACGCTGCAAAACACCCCACGTAGCCATGATCAGTCTGATATGCCTTGCTACAGGGGCTCGCTGGGGTGAAGCACAAGCACTCACGCCGGAACGGGTGCGTGATGGATTTGTTATGTTCGTGAATACGAAGGGCAAGCGAGCCCGGGCTATTCCAATCGACCGACAGCTAGAAAAGCGGATTCATGAGCACTTTTGTAAGCATGGCGGCTTCTCTAACTGCATCAACAGCTTCGACAAGACCCTTGCGGCCTCCAAGCTACCGGTGCCTCCCGGCCAGTCCTCACACGTCCTACGCCACACTTTTGCCAGCCACTTCATCATGAACGGCGGCAACATCCTCACACTACAAAAAATTCTGGGCCACACGTCACTGGCGATGACCATGCGCTATGCGCATCTGGCGCCGGATCACCTTCAGGATGCAATTAAGCATGGCCCTCAAATTCTTTCGCTCTCATCATACAAAACTACTGCAATTCAACTAGTTGATGCTCATTAACTGATGCAACATACCCTAGTATCCCTTTGACTTGGGCTTCACTATCCGCAGCCATCAACGCAAGTTTAAAGGCATTCATCCTTCCTTCAGAAATCCTCAAGACTCCTCTATCTAGGAAAATATTAAACGCAGTAACAAACTCAGCAGGGCCAACTGTTTTTTCAGCATTCAGGCGGAACCCAGAACTTTCTGCACAAGCCTGAAGCTTATTCAAAATCTCATTCAGTTCCTGCTCATCCTCCCCGGAGATAATTATGTCATCAACATAAACGCTTATAACCAGACCAAGATCAACAAGCGAATTTAAATACCCACCCAGCTTACTTTCTCGAAAACAAATTGAAGACAAAATTTGTGATTGTGAAAATCCGAACGGTAAGACGTATTTTTTCCCGCCATCGTTGAAGATCGGAACAGTAGATAAACAGGCAATTTCCCTTGCTTCCTTGTAGCTATAGAAGCGTTTAAGCACCCTTGTGATCCGACTACGATTTATAGAGTTAAAGAATCGATGAACATCAGCTTTAATGAAAAACTTACTAGAAGCGTGCGACCTAAGCGCCTCAACGTGCCCGCCAGGCAGTAAGTGATAGTAATAATCAGGAGCAGGCCATTTTGCGAGTAACGCACCGGCAATTCTCTGACCATATTTCAACGCATCATTTGTTGGTACATAAACCCAGACATCACTTTTAAGCCTGAATCGAGATAGCCAGCGCTTCATATTTGAAAAATCGCCGTATCAAAAAGTAGTTAAAAGCCACGCTCAGTAACGGATGTATCGCTTCGTAGAGTTTGTGCAGCCCCAACAGGAGATACACAACCTCACGAACGAGTTTTACCCGCTTCTGAGCTAGGTCGTAATCAAGATTCTTGAACATGATTACTTTCCTCTTCTTAGCTCCTGGCCTACCTAGTGCAAAGCACATGACAACTAACCAATAGGAGGGGCAACCATGACTATCCGAAAGGGATAACCATCATCACCACCATGAGGCAATCACAAAGTGACGAGAAGAGATCAAGCCGTTTCCAACCTGATGCCAGGAGCGTTCAATTTACCAAGTAGTTAGTCAGCCTATCAAGACAGCACCAGAGAAAAAGCCATAAGCTACAATCCATACCAGTTCGACACTTCTTCGACACTTTGCCAGATTGAAACGAAAAAGCCCCCGAAACTCTATGAATTTCAGGGGCTTATCTTTGAATAATGGCGGGAAGATAGGGATTTGAACCCTAGGTGCTATTGCTAACACAACGGATTTCGAATCCGTCCCGTTCGGCCACTCCGGCATCTTCCCAGCGGCGCGCATCATACCAGCCGAACTGGCGAAGGCGAAGCCCGGCATGGATTTTTTTCAGTTCTGCCCAAACCTCAGGCTGTCAGACGGGTGAGCGCCTCGCGGTATTTGTCGGCGGTTTTCTGCGCGACATCGTCCGGAACGGCCGGCGCCGGAGGCTGTTTGTTCCAGCCGGTGGACTCCAGCCAGTCACGTACATACTGCTTGTCGAAGCTCGGCGGATTGCTGCCTTCGGCATAGCTGTCGGCCGGCCAGAAACGACTGGAGTCCGGGGTCAGCACTTCGTCCATCAAGGTCAGAGTGCCGTCTTCGTCCAGACCGAACTCAAACTTGGTATCGGCAATGATAATGCCGCGCGTGGCGGCGTACTCGACCGCGGCGCTGTACAAGGCAATCGCGGTATCGCGCACGTTGGCCGCCAGCTCGGCACCGATGATGGCTTCACACTGGGCAAACGAAATGTTCTCGTCGTGATCACCCACCGCCGCCTTGGTTGAAGGGGTAAAGATCGGCTGCGGCAATTTGGCCGCTTCCTTGAGCCCTGCGGGCAGCTGAATACCGCACACCGTGCCGCTCTTCTGATACTCCTTCCAGCCCGACCCCACAATGTAACCGCGCACAATCGCTTCAACGGCTACCGGCTTGAGACGCTTGGCCACCACAGCCCGCCCTTCAACCAGCGGCAACTCTGCAGCGCACACCACATCCTCGACCCGATCACCGGTGAAATGATTAGGGATAACGTCACGCAATTTGTCGAACCAGAAATTCGAGATCGCGGTCAGGATCTTGCCCTTTTCCGGGATCGGTTCATTAAGGATGACATCAAACGCCGATAGCCGGTCAGTCGCCACCATGAGCATGCGCCGGGCGTCAATTTCATACAGATCGCGGACTTTGCCTGAGTAGATTTTCTTCAGGCTAAGGGAAGAAGGAGTGGTCATTTAAGGGTTCCATCTTGAAAAAAACGGGCGAAAACCTGTGGGATTTCGCCCCCGGCAGGTTTTCGCCCATTGTTACTGGACTGGCAAGCCCGAAGACTTATGGCTGAGCCGGTATTGGCGTCAGGATAGCGGTCTGCAGCTGGCCCAATACCCGTGAAGCCACATCGTAAGGAGCCGGATTGCCATCATTGGTCAGCAAGGCTACCTGAACCGTTTTCCCTTCCTCGATCAGACGAACGGCAAAACGTTCGGACTGGGCATCTGCATCTTCAGCCTCGGCCTCTTCGTCAGACGCACCGGTGATCCAATCGAAGAAGCCCGGTTCACTGCGGACCTGCTCCTGCGCCCCCCTGGCGAGATCGACGTAATAAACACCGGTGGTGCGATCCAGGTCATCGACGCGGATATCCGCGACTTCAATCGCCCGGCCAACGCTGGACCAGGCACGATCAAAGTCAGTCCCAAGGGTCAGCAGCGGTTGACCGCTGGAGTCTTCAGACAAGCGGGCCAGTGAAGGGGCATCAAACTCTCGTTCGGCCAGCAGCGAAACCTGCGGGGTTTCCTGATCATTGCTCGCCATGCTGGTCATCAGACCATCCAGCAAGCTGGTTTCCACGCCGGTATCGGTAAGCCACTCGAGGTCTTCATCACCACTGTCCTTCTCGCGCAGGGCAGTCGCCACGAATACCTCTGTGGTGTCTTTCTGCACGCCCGGTTCAACGCGAACCCGGATACGGATATCGCCATCATCGCTACCGTCTTCCAGATCCGCAGAGCCAGAACCCAGCGCCGCAGAGAGATCCTTGCGCGGCTGCCAGGCGGTCATGAACTCGCCTGTCGCCTGCTGTTGCTGGTCAATCCGGAAGCCGCTGTCTTCGAAGAACTGCATGGCCATCGGCCAAACCTGAGAGGGAGAACGCCGAGCGACCAGCCAACGGCTGTCATCGTCCTTCTGCAAGGTGAAATCACTGTAGATGCCGGTTGTCGGCAACAACAAGGGCGGGCGCGGCACCTGATACTCGGTAACAGTGCTGCTGGCCACATTGACCGGAATCTGTAACAGATCATCCAGAGGCTTGCTTTGTACGCCGGGAGGCAATTGCATGGGGGCCGTCTGACGCGACGCAAGGTAGTCGTCAGAACGATCACGGAAGTAGCCATCTTTCCCAGTAAGACCCAACCAGCTGCAAGCACTGGTAGTGGAGACGATCAGGGCGAGCGCGGAGAGTCCGGCGAGTCGCTTCATGCGCAGAAATACCTCGGATTAAGCCAAAATGCCGGACTGGCGCATGGCCTGCCGAAGGGGTTCGTGACAACGCGGGCTCAACCAGGTCAGGGGCAAGCGGATGCCTTCCTGGATCAGACCCATTTCATGCAGCGCCCACTTGACCGGAATCGGGTTGGATTCGATGAAGAGTGTCTTGTGCAAGGGCATCAGGCGATCATTGATGGCACGCGCAGCAACAGCATCACCGCGCATGGCAGCGGCACACAGGTCGCTCAGCGCGCGCGGCGCGACGTTGGCTGTGACCGAAATATTACCCTTGCCACCCATCAGGATCAGCTCGGCCGCCGTTGCATCATCGCCGGAGTAAACCAGAAATTCCTTGCTGACCAGATCCAGCACTTCCTTGCCACGCTGCAAGTCGCCGGTAGCTTCTTTGATGCCGATGATGTTGCCAATCTTCGACAGGCGCTCAACCGTTTCAGGCAGCATGTCGCAGGCTGTCCTGCCGGGCACATTGTAGAGAATCTGCGGAATCGCCACGGACTCGGCAATATGCCGGAAGTGCAGGTACAAGCCTTCCTGGGTGGGCTTGTTGTAATACGGCGTCACCAGCAGACAGGCATCGGCACCGGCCTGCTTGGCGGCGGTCGTCAGCTCGATCGATTCGCGGGTTGAATTGCCACCCGTGCCGGCGATAACAGGAATACGACCGTTGACCTGATCAACGACGCGACGAATAACTTCGACATGCTCTGCTACGTCCAGCGTTGCCGACTCACCGGTGGTGCCGACCGCGACTATAGCGTTGGTGCCTTCTTGCAGGTGAAAATCCACCAGCTTCGACAGGCTGTCCCAGTCCAGTTCGCCTTGCGCATCCATAGGCGTGACCAGTGCCACCATACTGCCCGCAATCATGCAACCGCTCCCGCTGTAAAATTAGAGCGTTATGGTACTGGCGACACCTGCCTTGCACAAGCAAAGGACAACAGAGGAGCATTCCCCTGAGCCACGCTTTTCGCTAACCTGCCGCACTTGATCAGCGTATTACTGCTGTGCCCTCTTCCCTTTGAAGGAATGCTGCATGTCCACCCCTCCTGTTCGCGAACAATTCCTTGTCATCAGCGCCCTTGGGGCCAACTCCATGGAGCTGACCAGCGTGCTCTGCCGTGTCAGCCAGGAGAACCGCTGCGCGGTGATCAGCACCCGCCTGAGCCGGCATGGCGAGTACAGCGCACTGGTACTGCAAATTGCCGGCAGCTGGGATGCACTGGCGCGACTGGAAGCCAATCTTCCCGGGCTGGCCAAGAAACATGCCTTCATCATCAACGTAACCCGCAGCGCCGCCCAGGAACCGCGTCCCCAGGCCCTGCCCTATGTTGCCTATGTCAGTGCAGTCTATCGTCCGGACATCCTCAATGAGCTTTGCCAGTTCTTTACCGACCAGAAGATAGAGCTGGAAAACCTTACCTGCGACACCTACCTGGCACCGCAAACCGGCGGCACCATGCTCAATGCAACCCTGACCGTGACGTTGCCAGCAGGCACCCAGATCAGCTGGCTGCGTGACCAATTCCTGGACTTTGCAGACGCCTTGAACCTGGATGCCCTGATCGAACCCTGGCGCCCCCAGCATCCTTAAAGGAATCTCAGATGACGTTAACCGTCGGTCAGCCCGTTACAGATTTCGTCGCCCAAGCCACCAGCGGTTGCCATGTGCAACTCTCGGCACTCAGGGGTCGCCAGCTAGTGATCTATTTCTACCCCAAGGACAGCACCCCCGGCTGCACGACTGAAGGGCAGGACTTCCGTGATCACTACGCCGCTTTTGCAGCAGCAGATACGCTGATTTTCGGCGTTTCCAGGGACAGTCTGAAATCCCACGAGAACTTTCGCTGCAAGCAGTCGTTTCCTTTCGAACTGATCAGCGACAAGGACGAAGCCCTGTGCCAGCTGTTCGACGTGATCAAACTGAAGAAACTGTATGGCAAGGAATACCTTGGCATTGATCGCAGCACATTCCTGATCGACAGCAACGGTGTGTTACAGCGCGAGTGGCGTGGCGTGAAAGTGGCAGGCCATGCCGCAGAAGTACTTATGGCCGCTCAGGCCTTGCGCAACCAGTAAGCATAAACGCCACAGGACAGGGCCTCATGCTCCAGGGAATGGCCCGCCAGTCGCGCAAAGGCACGGAAATCCCGCTGCGAGCCCGCGTCGGTCGCCAATACCTTGAGCACAGCTCCAGAAGCTAAACGATTGAGCTCCAGCTTGGCCTTGAGCAGCGGCAGCGGACAACTCAATCCTCGCGCGTCCAGCTCGGCAGTACAGGGATAATCCGGCAATATTTCTGACATGTGAACTCCTGATCGGTCGCCCAGTCTACTCAAGGCGCGCCGTCACTGGCCAGCAAGCACACCTCCCGATACAGTAGCGTCCATCCGAACAAGAGCCTTTTCGCATGCACCCTTTGCGTACTGCCCTGCTTTCCTTGTCTTGCCTGATCGCAGTACCGGCGATTGGTGAAGATTTACCCTCGTTTGGTGACTCCAGCTCCGGAATAGTTTCACAACGCGAAGAACGCGAACTGGGCCATGCTTACCTGAGTATTATTCGCGGCCAGACGGCACAGATACCCGACCCACTGCTCAAGAACTATCTGGAAGATACCGTTTATCGGCTGGCCGAATCGAGCCAGGTGCAGGACCCCCGCTTCAGCTTCATTCTGCTCAAGAGCCCGCAACTCAACGCTTTCGCAGCTCCTGGCGGCATCATCGGCGTAAATGGCGGGTTGTTTCTGTATGCCCAGAACGAAGGCGAGTTCGCTTCCGTGCTAGCCCACGAACTGGCGCATTTGTCTCAACGCCACTTCGCTCGCGGTCTTGAAGCCCGCCAACAAATGCAGATACCGATGATGGCCGCCATGCTCGGCGGCATCATTGCCATGGCCGCCGGTGCAGGAGATGCCGGAGTTGCCGCCATTGCCTCGAGCCAGGCAGCGGCCATGCAAGCGCAACAACGCTTCTCGCGACAAAATGAGCAGGAAGCTGACCGCATTGGCATGCAAACGCTGGGCAATGCCGGCTACGATCCGCGCAGCATGCCAGACATGTTCAATCGCCTGATGAGCCAATACCGCTACAACAGCAAACCACCCGAATTCCTAATGAGTCACCCGGTGACCGAGTCGCGAATTGCCGACACCCGCAACCGTGCCGAGCAATACCCTGCAGGGGGCGTCAAGGACAGCGTGCGCTATCAGCTGATGCGCTCCCGCGTTCAGGTGACCTTTGAAGAAACCCCCGGGCTTGCAGCCAAGCGTTTTCAGGGCATGCTGAAAGAAGATCCCAATTACGATCCCGCTCGCTATGGCCTGGCCATTGCGCACCTGCGCGGCGGCCAACTAAAAGAGGCCGGCGAAAATCTCCAGCCGTTGCTAACCAAGGCCCCTAAAGAACTGGTTTACAACCTCGCCCAGATCGAACTGGACCTGACCGCCAAGCGACTTGGCGATGCCCGTTTGCGGATTGAAAAGATGCTTGCTGCATTCCCCAACAATTATCCGGTGCTTCAGGCGCTGGCAGACCTGCAAGTCAAAGAGGGGAAATCAGCCGAGGCCGAAAAGACCCTGGACAAACTGGTGAAGCAGCGTCCATTTGATCCTGACATCTGGTATCAGGTAGCCGAAGTGCGCGGTCAAACGGGAAACATTATCGGACTGCATCAGGCCCGTGCCGAATACTTCGCGCTGGTGGGCGACTACCCGCAAGCCATTGAGCAGCTGAATTTTGCCAAACGCCGCGCCGCCTCCAACTATCCCCTGGCCTCGCGCATCGACGCCCGGCAGCAGCAGTTGATTGCCGAGCAATCGATCATTCAGCAAATGATGCGCTAATCGCTACTCAGGCGTTGCCCGTCACCTTCAGCCGGGCAGCCTGATTGAAGTCCAGCATCCTTTTCAGCGGTCTGACGGCACGCGGAATGAGCGCCGGATCGACCAGCACCTCACCCGTTCCGTGCTGCAAACAATCAAGGGTGCGCTGCAGGGTGTTCATCGCCATCCACGGGCAATGCGCGCAACTGCGACAAGCGGCGCCATTACCGGCTGTCGGCGCCTCCACGAACTCCTTGTCCGGACACAATTGCTGCATCTTGTAGAAGATGCCGCGATCAGTGGCGACAATGAATTTCCGGTTCGGCAGTGTCTGTGCCGCCTTGATGAGCTGACTGGTGGAGCCCACCGCATCGGCCAGCTCGATCACCGCTTCCGGCGACTCCGGGTGCACCAGAATCGCCGCCTCCGGATACAACGCCTTCATATCAGCCAGTTGTTTGGCCTTGAATTCCTCGTGCACGATGCAGGAACCATCCCAGAGCAGCATGTCCGCGCCAGTCTCGCGCTGGATATAGCGCCCCAGATGCTGGTCCGGTGCCCAGAGGATCTTCTCACCGTTGTCCATCAGGCTTTCGACAATTTCCAGCGCACAGCTGGACGTCACCACCCAGTCAGCCCGTGCCTTCACCGCCGCCGATGTATTGGCATACACCACCACTGTGCGCTCGGGATGCTGGTCGCAGAAAGCCGAGAACTCATCGACCGGACAGCCAATATCCAGCGAGCAAGTGGCCTCCAGCGTTGGCATCAGGATGCGCTTTTCCGGATTGAGAATCTTGGCGGTTTCACCCATGAACCTGACGCCAGCCACCACGACGGTTTGCGCCGCGTGTTGATTGCCGAATCGGGCCATTTCCAGTGAATCCGAGACACAGCCGCCGGTTTCCTCTGCCAATGCCTGAATCACCGGATCGCAGTAATAATGCGCCACCAGCACGGCATTCTGACGCGTTAACTCAGCCGCTATCGCCGTGCGCAACTGGGCTTCTTGATCCGCCGTCAGCTGCACCGGCTGCTTGGCATCCAGATGTGCCTGAACCAGCAGGCGTTCGGAAATATGCGTCATGGTTGCAGGCCTTCAAGGGGAGCCAGGCTAATGGACAGAGGGAATATACCATCCAAGCCGGTAAACCCCGAGCAGCCCGGTGCTGATGCAGGAAAAAGGAACGTCGAACAGAGATGGTGGGTCGTGCAGGATTCGAACCTGCGACCAATTGGTTAAAAGCCAACTGCTCTACCAACTGAGCTAACGACCCAAGGCGCGCGCATCATACTGATTCAGTTGATTAAATCAATATCCCTGCAGTCACTGATAGCGGGTCGGATCGGCAACCGATGCTGCGGCAAAACCTGCAGCCCGCAGCCTGCAACTGTCACAACGACCGCAGGCACGCCCCTGCTCATCGGCCTGGTAACAGGAAACTGTCAGCCCGTAGTCCACCCCAAGCTTGCTGCCAGCCTGAACAATCGCCGCCTTGCTCATGAACTGCAGTGGCGCCTGAATGCGAAACCCCTGCCCTTCCACACCCGCCTTGGTCGCCAGATTGGCCATCGTTTCGAAAGCACTGATGAACGCCGGACGACAATCCGGATAGCCCGAGTAATCCACGGCGTTGACGCCGATGAAGATATCCCGCGCACCCAACACTTCGGCCCAACCCAGCGCGAGCGCCAGGAACACGGTGTTGCGCGCCGGAACATAGGTCACCGGTATGCCTTCAGCGGGCGCTTCAGGCACAGCAATGCTGCTGTCAGTCAGCGCCGACCCACCGATTCCGTTCAGATTCAGCCCGACAACCTTATGTTCGATGACCGCCAGCTGCTCGGCGATCTGCTGCGCGGCATGCAACTCGGCGCGATGGCGTTGGCCATAATCGAAACTCATGGTGTAACAGCTGAAGCCTTCCGCCTTGGCCATCGCTACAACCGTGGCTGAATCAAGGCCGCCAGACAGCAGGATCACCGCTCTTTTCTCGCTCATGTCAGTGTCCCGGCTCGTCGTTCCAGAGAATCTTGTGCAGCTGCAGTTGCAAGCGCACGGGCAAGTTATCGGCAATGATCCACTCAGCCAGGTCGCGGGCCTTGAGATCATGCTGGCTGGGTGAAAACAGCACTTCGCCCGCGCGTTGATCAAGCCGATACTCGATCAGCTTGG
>JACCDZ010152556.1_pt1 | contig 14270 bp, 14 predicted proteins | sample 7449551 | NCBI WGS metagenome assembly JACCDZ01 (sample SAMN15323452, study PRJNA562643) | freshwater metagenome | isolation source: river surface water | place: USA:Blue River Watershed | collected 2017-08-18 | reverse complement strand
TTGTCATACTCTTTCTTCATGGCATCTCAGACCAAAATCCTGCTCATTGGAATTGATGGTCTGATACTCCAGCGGGCACTTGATTCAGGGCGAGCTAAGACCTTGGCGCGGCTACGAAATGATTCATTCTTTAGCGACATGGTTGTAGATCTACCCACGGTATCTGGGCCAAGTTGGACAACGTTACTGACTGGCACCACTCAAGAAGTTCATGGAGTAGTAGATAATGATTTTCAGGACCATCGCTTAGAAAGTGCGCCTGACTTGTTAACTCTGGCAAGTAGAAAGTTCCCTGAGCTTAGGACATTTGCTGCCGCAGGTTGGCCTCCACTTATCGATCCAGATGACGTTGGCCCAGTAATAGCCACTCGAGCCAATGATCAAGAGATTGGCAAGCACTCTATTTTTGTACGAGATGGTGAGACCAATGGCTACGAAACTGTTGATGTGGAAGTGGCACATCAAACTATAAAGGCTCTTCACGAATCTGGCCCCGACCTCAGTTTTGTCTACTTCTGTGGCGCAGATGAAGCGGGGCATTTGCATGGAACTGTTGAAGGTAAGTACTTCGACGCCATCGAGCGCATTGATCTACTTGTAGAAATGTTGCACCAAGCCATCCAAAATAGATATGAGAAATTGAATGAGAAATGGCTGATCGTTATCACCACAGATCATGGCCATCGCGATGAAGGTGGGCATGGTGGAGATAGCAGTCAAGAACGTGCTTCATTTGTTATCGCACACGGAGTTGGTATGCCTCACCCTTCATGGCCTGCAAATATCAAGCCTCACGAGATAGTCGGGCAGGTACTGGCGACGCTATAAGATTGCCAATGACGAGGCGGTAGCTCAGTTGGTTAGAGCCCCGAACTCATAATTCGGTCGTCGTCGGTTCGAGCCCGACCCGCCTCACTATTCTGGTTACGGCTCAAAAAGCATTTCGTAGATGGGCATCTCGGCATCTTAAACTTTCGCGAAAGCCATTCACGCATTCCGATTAAATGTACCGTTTAACAATTTGAGGGGTCGAGAAGTAACCGCTTGATAGGAATCTCGTCTATCTATTCCTAACTCATCAAGAATCTCGAGCGACCGTTGAAGATTTCCTGTGCCACCAGCTAAGGTGCCATCCAATCTCCGAGCCTGTCCATCTTTAACCTGAATAGTCATGTCGCCGAAATTAAAGCGGCCTTCTCCCAACCCCGCTGCTGCAACACAGTCGTTAGTAATGACGAATCTGTCGAGTGCTTTTGACAGTGCAAGCATGACATTGTCCCGATTTACATGCACATCATCAACAATAATCTGAATATACACCTCTGGACGTTCTAATGCTGCGGAAGCAAGTCCCGGGATTTTGGACATCGCATTGAAAAGGTGAGTTACTGCGATTGCCCCTGCATCAAAGCCTTTGTGTGCCTCATCTTCGCTCGCATTCGAATGACCCAATGAGACGACCACGCCTTCAGCGACTAGAAATTTAATTAGATCGATAGCACCCGGAACTTCTGGTGCAAGCGTAACCATCTTCACCAAACCCAACTTCAACATACTCTTCATGGTCGCTATCTCTGGAGGCAGGATGTGCTGGATGGGATGCACGCCGCATTTCTCGATTGAGATGAAAGGGCCCTCAAGGTGCAGACCCAAAATCTCTGCCTCTCCTTCTAGAGGATTGCTCATGACTTCATTGATTAACTTTGCAACATTGTGAAGCCGACTCTGTTCAGATGTAATCAAAGTTGGCAGAAAGGCTCTGACTCCATTGCTAAACAGTGAACGTGCAGCCAACCGAACGTCAGAAATATTCGTGACCGACAAGAAATCCACGCCTCCATGCCCATTGACCTGGAGATCGACAAATGAGGGATTGAGTTTCATGTTGCCCCTATAGAGTCAAAGTTACTTTGCTCAAACCAGCTGGATTATCTGGATTGTGACCGTTTTTCACGGCGAGTTCTAAAACGAAACGTTGCATCAAAACTGCATCAACTATGGATGCTACGATTTCATTCTCAATGCTTGACCCACCAATAGTTTTCTCGTTGCCCAAAGAAACTCCTCCCTTACCAATCCAAAAAATCTTTGGGTTATAGGTTCGAATTCTCTCTAAGGCGTCGATCATCGATTGGATAGGCATCTTGTTCGGAGCCATAAGTAATACTTGCGTCGAGGGCCTTAAAGCCGAAATTGGGCCATGAAGGTAGTCCGCTGAAGAAAGTCCTTGAACTGGAACTTTGCAGGTCTCTTGAATCTTCAGAGCCGCCTCTCTTGCATTTGCATAAGAAAATCCCCTGCCTAAAACCAATATCTCGTGGCTAAGGTCCCAACTGTCTACCGAGCTAGCTATGTCTCGACTCAAAATTTCTCGAGTAGCATCGACTAGATTGTTTACTTCGGGATCTCTTTGTTCCAACGTGCAAACCAGTAAATAACTAACTAGTAACTGCGCTGCGTATGACTTTGTCGCTGCTACTGCAATTTCTGGAGCGGCGAGTAATTCAAGATTTAGATGAGCCATTTGAGAAAGTGGTGAATGGGAATCGTTGGTTATCGCAATCATCAATGCACCCGAATCAACGGATGCCCGAGAAAAAGCAACTAAATCGGGAGACTGCCCACTTTGGCTTATCGCAACTAGGAGCACTCCTTCATGATGAAGTTGAGTCCCATGGAGACTAATGACAGATGGGGATGCTAGCCCAACAGGTAGGCCCAACTTGGTTTCAATTAGATATTTAAGAAAGAAGGCCGCGTTGTCAGAAGTTCCTCGCGCAACAATGATCACTGAATGAATTTCACTTAAGGCAACTCGAGCCGCTACTCGCTCGAATTGCTCTTTATTAGAGATCAACCTTGCGAAAACATTTGGAATTTCGTAGATTTCATTTCGCATAACTTCACCCAGCATGCCTCGCGCCTCCTTATTCATCATGATTCAATAGTGGTTCCTCGCATCAAACGATTTCAAAAATCCTTCCATCATTGCTCCCAGGTTCCAGGATGTGCTGGCGGCCTGAGATATAGAGAATTCGATTCTGATTCTCAATTATGCAGATTGAAGTTGGATTCGTGACGGGTAGGGGAAACTTCTCCAGGAGTTCTCCAGATCCCGTGAACTTCCAGATTTCCGACCCAGCCCAAATGGCCACAAAAATATTCCCTTCTGAATCAACCTCTAAACCATCTGGGTACCCCGAAAGTCTATCTATTGAGATAAATGGCAAGAATTCACATCTGGGTTCGAGATATTTCGCAGAATAAACAACACCTTGAATACTTTCGGCAAGATACAAAATATCTCCTTCTTTGGACCATGTGATTCCATTCGGAATAGTTAGCCCAACTAAAAGGGTTTCGTAACTCAGGGACTTAGGGTCAAAACGAACTAAAGATCCACTACCTGAAGCTGCTTCCTTATCCATGATGCCGGCAACAATTCGCCCGTGACTATCAATGTTTGAATCGTTGTATCTACAATTACTCAACATTTTGTCATCAACAAAAATAGTTTGTGCCTGTCCATCTAACCCGAGAATATCGATTCGATTCTCATAAAGTAGGTAGACATCATCTCCGATTTGTATTGCCGAACCTAGTTCACCTTCAACCTTGAACTGTCGTTCAACTCTTAAGTCAGGCTGGAAACTACCTTCATAGTACGTGCCCGAGGGAATATCAACCCAAGATAAAACCTGGCGTTTAGCGTTCCAACGCAAACATTCACCCACCTCAAAGGAAAGATCGATCTTACATTCGGAAATCATCGTTCATCCCTGAAATTTGAACGGCACGGTTTACGGCGAGAAGAGTTGAATTCCCAGGACCAATTTTTCCAAGACCACTCTTACCGGAAGGTTCAAAGGTGGAACCATCGACTGATGAGTGCCACTCATTTATCCAGACAATCGCAGTGTCAATTTCCTCTAGAATTTTTAGAAACTTCGAATTGTTCGACATAATCGTTGTCGCAAGTCCATACCCATCAGAGTTGAGTAGTTCAACTAATTCTGCATGTGAAGAATAGGGGTAAAGCGATACGACGGGTCCAAAAGTTTCTTCAGAGTGAATCTCGGCATCTAGCGGTATATCTATGAGAATAGTGGGCAGAAAATAGTTTGAAAGTGAACCGCTGACTGTCCCACCAAAAATGCACTTTGCACCGAGGGTTACGGCTTGTCTAACCTGATTTTCAACAATCCTGACTTGCTTCGTATCTATCATCGGTCCGATAGTTTTGAGTTCGTAATCATGCTCACCCAAAGTCCAGGCTTGCATTTCCTTCACCAATGCGTCTGTTAACGAATCCCGCAAAATGGCAGGAAAGAATACTTTCTCAATGGATGTACAAATCTGTCCCGAATTCTCGAGAGAAGCTCTAGCGATTTTTGGAGCAGCTTCTGTTAGGTCGATGTCGGTATCAAGAATTATTGAATCTTTCCCACCTAACTCTAAAATACAAGGCTTAAGGAGTTCTCCGCATTTTGCTGCAATGGATCGGCCTGATTGAGTGGATCCAGTATGAATCACTAATTTCGTCCGGGAATCTGCGACCAAAGCCGCTCCAGTATCTCCAAAACCTAAAACTAGATTCACAAGCCCGCTAGGAAGATTCATCCTCTTGAGAATCCAGTAAGCCGAGCCTGGCGTTCTTTCTGACGGTTTCCATATGACTGTATTGCCTGATATCAGCAAGGCCGGGAGGGTCCTGAACGCAATCGCAATCGGATAATTCCAGGGAACTATCAGGACTGTTGGGCCGTATGGCCTGAATAAAGTGTGCCCAGTCAAATTCTTTTGGGGCTGGAAGAATGCCTTTGCTAACTCGGCGTATTTTTCAAATTGTTGTAGGGCACCAGAAATTTCAGCTGTCGATGCTGCAATACTCTTGCCTGTCTCATGAGAGTGTTGGATAGCTAAACTCTCAATATGCAGCCTGGCTCTCTGGGCAGCAGTTAACAATATGTCGGTTCGTTCCTCGAGAGAAAGTGCCGACCAGTATTCGAATTTCTTAGAACTCGATTTTATTGCCGCGTCAATGGTCGAATCGGAGGCGGTCGGGAATTCCAGATACTCCTCTTGTTCTTTCGGACTCCTTAATTGATGCAAGGATTCACTTGGATCGCTGTAATCACTCCCATCAACAATGTGGTGTATTGATTCAATCATTAATTGCTCCTGCTGGAGGCGGGGAGTACACAAGGTCTACCTCTTGCGCCGCACTGTCCCATTCCGCGGTCCGTGCATGAAAATCCCACCCAAATGTGTGCTTGTTGATACCCTCGCCAGCCTTTTGCCATGGGTGCGGGCCATTGATTGGTCGATAGTTCACGTTAAGCGCTTGTAGACGCTTTTCGTGAAACATAAATCGTGCCATGAAATCAGCTGGGTCCGATGCTTGAGATTGCCAACTAATTTCAGAAAAGGCACAGGCGCGTGGCCACATCATGTACTCGAGCTGCTTGCTGGTTCGAATGAACTCTGTCCATAACTGGAATTGGCAGCCCAAAAGATGATTCTTCTCTTCTTCACTCCACCCAAGTGAAGTCAAGTCAAAAGAAAGAACATCTTCAATCGAAATAGGCCCTCCTATTGCCTGGGGTTCGTCTGGGGACTCTGCTTGGTAATAATCAAAGTAGAAAGGAATCACAGGCGCTAGAACGACGTTGTGACCTGAATTTGCAGCGCGTTGAGCAATCTTAGTGCCGCGCCAGGCCATAATCACCGTATCCGTATCTTTGCGGAAGCCACTCGCAAATGCATCGTCCCAAGTTATGATTCTTCGACCATGAGAGCGAGCATGATTTGCGATTTCAGTCATCAAGTTTTCAAATAATTCCCTTGCATCTTTAATGCCCTCTTCTTTCATGTAGGCAGCAATGTCAGGATCCTCAAGCCAAACCGCCTGCAAACTTTCGTCCCCGCCAACATGTATCAAGGGCGACGTGAAAAGTTCATAGATTTCATCAAGGACTTCCTTCATGAAATCAATGGCTTTCGGTAGTGGCGAAAGCAAAGATTTGAAAATTCCCCACTCAGTATGAACTTCTCTTGAAATTTTGGGAATTCCATATTCTGGGTAAGCCGCCAAAAGAGCAGCGGTATGCCCTGGAATCTCAATTTCGGGAATAACTGTGATTCCACGTGTCTCTGCAAAAGCGATGATTTCAACAATATCTGCCTTGGATAGAAATCCCCCGTGTGGTGTGGCGTCAAATATTTTGTCATCCTCAAAATGACTGAGTTGGGATTCCCTGCGATGGCTGCCTATCTCATTCAAGAGAGGAAACTTGGTGCTCTCCACGCGCCAGCCCTGATCATCGGTGAGGTGAAGTTGCAAATAATTCAGTTTATGAACTCCGAAAAGAGAGATAGTTTTTTTGATGACTTCCTTGTCATAAAAATGCCTGGCGATATCCAATAATCCACCACGCCATTTCATGCTTGGATAGTCATAGATTTCACAGCAAGGGAATGTGAAAACTGCCTCAGAACTAAATCCGCGATAGATTTCTGGAATTGTGAGCTGCTTCAAACTTTCCAAAGCATGTAAGGCTCCAGAGATGTCCTGCGAATAAATCTCAATTCCCGCTTTTGCTATCTTCAATTCATATGCTTCATCTTCGTCAAAAACCTGGTCAAAATGAAAGCTGAGATCGGCGCCGGACGACACCTCTTTGGGGAGACAAAACTCAGAAAGTCGGAGATACAGTATTTCGGAATCTCTCTTTGAAGCATTGTGAAAGGAGACACCAACTGAACACGCCTTTAGAATGAATTTTTCTTCAAATATCTCAACCGATTTAGGTGCGGGAACTATAGAATTCATGATATTCATACTCCGAGACGCTTGATTCGTCCGGCATATTGGTTTTCGAACTTCAAATTTCTTTCATGCCCTCCCTCAATATTGGCAGAGACATAAACTGGAATGCTTTGTCCAGAATCTTCTAAGACCTTAACGGTTTCCGCGACAATAGATTGGACAATGAATGCTGTTGTGATTGACGATACCCCGCAAGCTTTTACCGCAGACTTGGTTTCAAGAATAGAATCTCCTGCAGGGGCCCCATTGTCGATATAGATATCTGCAATTTCGGTGAGAGTCTTACCGCTAGCATGTCTTGAGGATTGGATTCCTGCGTGAGCCCTTGAGCCAATCGCAATTAACGGGACGCCCGCCATTTTTACATCCAATGCGAATTGGACAATTGCACCATTGATCCCCGAATTTGAAAGAATAACCACTACATCATTTCTTCCAATTTCAGAAAGTTCGAATAGTTCTCGACCATACTCTGCTTTGCGCTCATTCAATGGGTCAATGAGGTCGCTCATTGGATGGCCCCCCTTGAAAACTAGATCAAATAAATCAATCTTGTTAGTTGGGATCAGGCCGCCAGCTCTCCCGGCTAGCTCAAGTGCCCCACTTTGTGAATGGCCCGTTCCAAATGCATGTATTACCCCGTTTTCTTGGATGCACTTGGCAAATAGCACTGCTGAAGCATCAATCTCCTCACTTGCGCCATGCACTACGTCCGGAATCATGGCAAGTAGTTTCTCTAAGAAGCCGTCTTTTCCCATTTTCATTTGATCCTCCTATTTATCGGTGCCGCTAGTGAGGCCGGCAATCACTTGTTTTGTTGCAAAGACAAAGATCACTACGAGCGGGAGAGAGACAATGACTAACCCCGCAAAAAGAAGTCCATAATCCGACTGATATTGACTGAAAAACTCTGTTAGTCCTATTGGAAGCGTGTATCGGTCCTTGTCTCGAAGAAGGACCAGTGGGTAAAAGAAATCGTTCCAGATAGGCGCTGCCTGAATAATTGCGACTGTTGCAAGAGCGGGGCGCGATAGCGGAAGAATGAAACTTCTGAAGATCCGTAATTCTCCAGCTCCATCAATTTGGGCTGCTTCCTCAATTGATGCGGGAATTTGACGCATGAATGCAGTGAGAATCACTATCGCTAAAGGTAGCGATCCAACTGAGTACACGATTATCAAAGCAAATGGCGAACCGATTAAATCCATTCTATTGAGCAAATTGAAAACTGGCAGAATCCCCAATTGCGCGGGAAGCAGTAATCCCGCCACAAAAAGGTTTAGGAGAAATGCTCTTCCAAGAAATTTCTTTCGGGCAAGCGGATAGGCGGCTAAGGCGCCTAATAGCACGCCTAAAATTATGGAAAGCGTAGTGATAATCATGGAATTTACAAAGTAACTTGAAAATGATGCCTTCGACCAAGCGTTGACATAGTTATCAAAACTGATTCCACTCGGAAGAGCTAATGGCTTTTGATAGATCTCTTGACTGCTCCTAAAAGAGTTAATCAAAACCAAAGACAAAGGTGCAAGAGAAAAGAAACTCCACACCATTAAAATCAAATAAGTAAAAAAGCCAGCCTTATCGAAATTAGACAATTGAACTTCTCGAGTTTTGCGCGATATCACGATACTCGATTCTCAGCCACGCTAATGAGTTTCCTAATCAGGATGGCAACACTAAATACAAAAAGAAATATCAAGACGGCCAATGATGAGGACATCCCGATCGAATTGAGATTAGAACCAAAAGCTAGGCGGTAGAAAACCAATGAGAGGACATCCGTTTCACCCGCAGGCGCACCGTTAATTCCTCCGATCGCATACTGTAAGTTGAAAGCGTTAAATGATCCAATAAATGTAAGGAGCGTTAATGTCCCGATAGCAGGACCTAGCAACGGAAGTGTCAAAAACCTGAACGTTTGCAACCTACTCGCCCCATCGACCTTGGCTGCCGACACTATATCCCCAGGTATTCCAGCTATTGCGGCCCCAAATACCAACATGGGAAACCCCACCCATTGCCATGCATTTATAAAAATTACAAGCAATTGAACATAACTTGGATCAGCAATCCAAGGCCGAATCCACTCATCCCTTCCAATCATTGTGAGAAAGGCTGCAATTGGTCCACTGAGCGGATTCAAAAGAAGCGTCCAAATGTATCCAATTGCCAATGGATTAATTAAAAAGGGTAAGGAAGCTGAGGTTTGGAAAAAGCGCTTACCTTTCAATTTATTGTGCAGCAATACAGCCAAAAGCAAACCTATTGTCATCTGAATCATCATATTCCCAAGAAAGAAATATAGGTTATGGGTGAAAGCTCGGATTATTTGGCTTCCCACTTCTCCAGTTTGGAAAATTGTGAAGTAGTTGTCTATACCGATAAATCCCCGAGCGGCCACACCTTGCCATTCAAAGAGACTATAGAAGAAGACTGCTACCAAGGGATAAATTGTGAATGCTCCGTAAAAAATGATTGCGGGAAGAACAAAAAAATAAGGTGTCGCAGAAGGCTTTAGAAACTTCATTTTCTCCCACCTTCTCCTGTTCGTAGATCTTTATCACAAAAAATGCTCATTTCGGCTGATAGGTACATCACGCATTCTAAGCATCGGACTTACAAATTCAAAGGATGGAAGTTAGGGCTTTAAACGAACCCTAACTTCCATCTTGGTATTGATTAATTACTTGATTGACACGTGGTCAAACTTGAGTCAATTGATTTTGCAACTTGCGCAACCGACTTTGTTTTAAGCAATAGCTCCTGCACACCGTTCATCAATGCGGCATATGGAGCTGGACTACTCACGCCAAAACAATCAGTTACCCAGTACATTGGAACCGGATTCGCTTGATAGTTCTTGATCATTTCATTTAGAACAGGATCAGAAACTTTCACACCGTTTACCGAAGAAACTTGCTTGAGAGTATTGGTGAATAGCTGTCCAAACTCCTTAGTAGTGAACCACTTCATAAGCTTGAGTGCCTCTTCGCGGTTCGCAGCCTTCGAACTTAGACCAAATGAACCATCTTCATATCCCCAAGTTGGAGCCACTTTGCTACCTCTTGAAGGAACAGAAAACACACCGATCTTGAGGTTTGGATTAGCCTTTTGGAAGCCAGCTAGCTCCCATGCGCCACCAGGGTACATCGCAGCCTGACCGGAACTAAACAAAGTCTGCGAGGTCGCATAATCCACTCCCGTTACAAAACGAGGAAAGAATTTTTCAAGTCCTGCAAATTCGGTTAGTGCTTTCCGAAATGCAGCATCAGATGCTTTTGAGGTGCCTGTGCGAGCTCCCTCAACCCAAGAGCGTCCACCATAATTAGGTCCGACAATTCCATCAAAGACATTGACAAGTTGCCAAGCATCTTTTCCAGTAATTGAGATTGGGGTGAATCCTGCGCTTTTGATTTTAGGAAGCATCGCCTTGAATTGGGCAGGGGTCTTAGGAACTGACACGCCCGCTTTCTTAAATATATCCTTGTTGTAGTAAATCTGAACAGTCTGCAATGCGAACGGAACTCCGTATTGCTTTCCATCATATTGGGAAGCCTTTAGGGAGTCTTTGCCAAAACTGTTCGCTAATCCAGGAACTTGGGTAGTCGTAAGAGGTGAAAGTTGACCAGCGGTAACGTACTGATCAATTGATTTGTAAGGATGAAGCATCACAATGTCTGGTCCGTCAGAGGTAGAAAGACCGGTCTTGATTACCGTCGGATAATCGGTACTTGCATATCCTGTGAATTCAACTTTGACATTAGGATTAGCAGCTTCATAGGCTGAAAAAATCTTCTGCCAATCTTCGGTCATTGGCTTTTGCCATGACCAAACCTTGACTGTGACTGTGTTTGCATGAGCACCGGGCATGGCTACCGTTGCGATGCCAAGAGTCAAACTTGCGATTGCCGCAAGTAACTTTGGGGTAAAGTATACTTTCATTCTGCACCTTTTCTATGTGGGATGGGACGGTCAGTTCCTGGCAGCTAGATACTGTGTAACCCAGGAATTGGCCGTTCGTTATTAGTTGTCTTCGGACGTCGCGCAGTTCTGTGGGAAGCAAGCGCTCGACCCGTTGTTGCTATTGATTCTGCTGATTCGTCATACCTTCTTTGAGCAACTCCGGTATAGACGAAATCAACAATGAGCAGCTGTGCATTTCGCGCAGCCAGCGATCCGTGGCGCACTGAGGTGTCCTGCACATGCGTGGTAAGAACTGAATCAGCCTGAAGTGCTAGCGGAGAGTCAGGAAATGATGTTAAAGCAATGGTTTTTGCACCCTTATCTTTAGCTACCGCCATGGCTTCAACAACTTCAATAGTCTTTCCACTGCGGGAGATTCCAAAAAAGACATCATTGGAGCTTAAAAGTGACGCTGCCATAATTGCTCCGTGTGAATCTCGAGCACCCCAAATCGGCATGTTTATCCGCTGCATTCGCATTTCAAACTCTGACGCCACGGTCGAACTTGAACCAACACCATAAGTTTGAATTCTTTTGGCGGAAAGCATGAGTCCAATAGCCATGTTGAGTTGATTTAAATCAATCTCTTGAAGAGTCTGTTCAATTGCAGTCAGGTGCGAGGATCCGACCACTTCCACTAAATGTTCGAGGGAGTCCGATTCCTGTACTTCAGTTCCCACATCTAAGCCATCAATTACATGGCTCGATAGGGCCGAGGCTGCAGCGAGTCGCACTCGAAGTTCTGAGTATTTGAGATCCAGGGCTTTGCAGAATCTGGTGACTGAAGCTTGGGATGTTCCACTTAATGCCGCAAGCTCGTCAATCGAGCTCATAGAAGCAAGTGCTGGGTCATCCAAAATCTGCTCCGCAACCTTTTGGGCGGTCTTTGGAAGTCTTGGAAGGATTCCTCGGATTCGGATGAGTAGGTCTCCCCCAATGCGAGAGGGTTCGGTGCCTTTTCCTAGCGCGAGTCCAGCTGTTTTCATGTTGTGAATGCTACTATCATCAAATTGAAAAAAGCAAGAAATTTTTATTCAGATTTGGAGATTTTTTTGAGTTACCTTCTTGGAGTCGATATTGGTGGTTCCAAAGCGGACTTTCTTCTTACATCGGGCGATGGCCTAGAGATGAGTCAGCTGACGATTCCCAGCAAGAATCTGACTAATCCAGACACAAACACAGTCGATCTTCTCTTGAGCAAGGGTCTTGACCAGCTCTCCTCATCAGTCGACCTTAAGGAAGTTTCGAGTATCTGTTTAGGAGTGGCTGGCCTACATCCTGGAAATAAAGTTCAACTCATCAGTCTCGTTGGGCAATCAATTTCGAAATACACCTCTGCGAAAGTGCAGGTCGTCAATGATGCCGTGATCGGATTTCATGCCCTTTTCAGGCACCGTCAAGGCATCGCCCTTATCGCTGGAACTGGTTCCCTGGCGGCGCGAATTCACGATGACTTGGTGATTAAAACCGCTGGCGGCACGGGTGCCAAATTCGGAGATAAAGGAAGTGCCTTTTGGATAGGGAAAAAAGCTATTCAACACATTCTTGAGGATTCCGACTTGGGGGCTACTAAGCCGGAACTGCTGAAGGAATTTGGAATTCGCAGTTCTGACTCAGAATCGTCCAAATGGGAATTGACGCAATACGTTAACAAAATGACCAACAGCGAGGTGGCTGCCCTATCAATCAACGTCGCCCGTTGGGCAGAGACTCATCCCTGGGCTATGAAGATACTCTCCGATGCTGCCAGTAACTTGATTTCTCTTGCCGAGCAATTGAACCCTAGAAACGAACCTGTCGCTTTGATTGGAAGCCTGTTCTCAAAAAACACATTCATTCGCGAAAAGGTTAGCTCAGGGTTACTCGAAATGGGACTCAGCCCAGAAATTGTTAATCGACCTGTTGAAGGTGCAATTAAATTAGCGCGCCTCAGCCTTTGATTGCTGCAGCTCGGGCACCGATATATTAAAACCGTGGGAACGCAATCAGATGTAGGTTGGAAAGATGCAGCCAAGAAAAACTGGCTGGCAATCGGTCTGCCTGAATTCCTCGCAAGCATTGGCGTTGATTTTGATAAGTATTTCGTCGAAGCGGTCAATAGATCCAAACTCAACGTCGACCCTTATGACGATGCCACTTGGGAAATCTGGCCACACTCTCAGATACCTAGTGGAGTTCTACATTGTTTTCCAAAAAAGGTCGAAGCAAGCGGCGTTAATTGGGAGGAATGGTTCTTGATGGATGGCGAAATCCATCACCATATTCTCTCTAATAAAAAATTTGATGGCGCTACTGGGATTTGGGTTCCCCAGCCAGGCGATGCAGATCATCCAGTAGCAATTCTTGATTTTTCCTGGCATTACGAAATTTCAGAGAATGTGCGACCGCTTAAATACATTTGAAGTTGAGTTGAGCTGACTACCGCCCCACTCGTCGTCGGTTCGAGCCCGACCCGCCTCACTCAATGCACAATCCGTGCACTTCCTCCCCCAACAGAGGCCGTTATGGAAGGACGTCGGAACGTAAGTTGTTAGTTGTGACTGCGTCAACCACGCTTAACCGTGTTACTCCCAGTCATCGCTTCCGAACTCATAATTCGGTCGTCGTCGGTTCGAGCCCGACCCGCCTCACCAGTTAATTGCGATGAAGAGAGTTGCCCTACATGACGAATAAGAAGCGAGATCTCGCTCCAGATGTTCTACGTGGATTCGCCCTCTTTGGAATTCTAATCGTCAACATCCCATTCATGGCTCTTAGCAGTGAGAATGGCGCCTGGGGTGAATTTGTACAGGGCGCACTAAACGGTTCTGTAGCACTCGTCATGTTGGCCCTCTTCGCCGGAAAGTTCTATCTTCTCTTCTCATTCCTTTTTGGCTTTAGCTCTGGTTACATCATCCAAAATGAGAAGCGCAATCGCGCTCGATGGGTGCGACGCTGTCTGGTCTTGATGGTCTTCGGCGCACTTCACTTCACATTCTTATGGCATGGCGACATTCTCTTCTTCTACGGAATCTTAGGGCTACTTCTCATTGCCTTTCTATTCCGAACAGAGCGCACACTTAAAATTTGGACGCGCATCATCTATGCAACTTCATCAGTTATTTTGGTGGCTTTAGGTTCACTTATCTATATTGGCGAAAGATACTTTCCAGAAGAATCCAACGCTTCAATTCCAGACTCTGGTTTAGATGAAGTGCTACGAAATAGCACCTTCTTGGAATCCATTGCACCGCGAGTAGATCTCTGGGTCTGGGGATCTTTGGGTGCAGGGCTCCTTCTTCAAGGCGGCTTTGCCTTTGCCGCTTTCCTCTATGGATTACGTGCTCAACGCTCAGGTTTTCTCAGGGAACCATTTGATTAACAACGCACTTCTAGGATGATCAAGAATGGACTCATCTTCGGCCTTCCGATTCAGCTGGTTATGGCAATAATCGCAATCCGCAATGAACAATCTGCAGATGTATCAGAAGCAATC
>JACCDZ010197541.1_pt1 | contig 14276 bp, 17 predicted proteins | sample 7449551 | NCBI WGS metagenome assembly JACCDZ01 (sample SAMN15323452, study PRJNA562643) | freshwater metagenome | isolation source: river surface water | place: USA:Blue River Watershed | collected 2017-08-18 | reverse complement strand
TCGATTGATAATGTCGCTCCGGCTTCCCTCTCCCTGAGCTACTAAAGCATCCAACTTACTCAATAGCTCAGGTTCTATGGTGAAGCTGGTTTTAACCCTTTTGACGGCTCCTATTGGCTTTCTACCAGTGCCGGGGTAGGAGCCGCCCCGCCCGATGTATTTAGTTTTTGTCACTCGACAAAACCTCTACTAAATCACTACCTCTAAATCACTAGCTGGTCTCATGGGGTTTATATAAACAAAGCCCTGTTCAATTGGGCTTTTTAGTGTATAGACTGGCCCTTGTTTCCATCCGTAATCAGAAGGTTTACCCATTACCGTATAAATAGTTTCAGCATCACACCCCGCAGGGTATGGGGCTTTATTGATTTTAACTTTGTCGCCAGATTTAATCATTTGATTTATCCTCTGTTGTGTTTCTTTAACTTGTTTTATTTATAGCACGGGCTTTTTAGATTTGTCAAGTATTAATCTAAAATTCTTTCGGGGTAAGATTTGGACATCAAAAAAACACGATCAAGAAATTATTGTAGATGGAACTGTTAAGGAACATTCCACTTATAAAGGAACTAAGCAAACAGCTTTAAACCGTGTTAAAATTAAAGAACTGAATTAATTGGTTCTTTTTTCTTCCTTCCCCCTCTAAATTATGTTTAGAGGGGTTTTTGATTTAGAAGAATAAAACTATGCGATCGCTAACCAACAAAAAACCACCCGTAAAAAGGTGGTTTTTTTTATGTCTCAAGGAAAAAATCAAGGTATAAAAATTATAACGCAAAAAACGAGTTGATGTATGTTGTGATATCAACTCGTTGCTTTTTTTGAGGTACTGTTGTTAACTGAATGGGATCAATTATAACACAAAAGCGAGTTGACAACAAATTTAATCAACTCGCCTACTTAACCAAATCATAGAAAGGAACATGAAATGTTCATGCTTTAAGTATAGCACAAAAAAATATCAACAGGAAACCGATTCTCTTTCCTTAGCTGAAAGATTGCTCTCGTAAAGTTTTAATCGGCTTTCGTGTTGAGTCAATTGAACGCTCGACAATTTACCTTGTTGAATAAATAAAGTATAGTCAACCCCTCCTTGGGAATAAGGGAATATCCTATCCCTTAAATCATTAACAACATTTCGGGTTGCTATTCTGGTATTTTCCTGAATTTCCTCATCAGAAAATGGTTTAAAATCTTGCTTCCGAAAACAAGAGGATGAAACCGTATAAACCAAAGATCGTTCCCGTGTTGATGAAATTACAATCTTGTCGCTATTATGATGCTTTCTAATCATAATCTCGAATTTAATTTCATGATTCTTATTACTGGATACGATCGCTTTATCAATCATCTGACTCAAACAAGCGAAAAAATCGTCGAAGTTGTTCATAGCTTTTTACTAGAAATAGTCAATAGTTACCCACCCCTTAAAAAAAGAGGTGGGTTGTAGTTTTTTTTATTCAGTAACGATAGGTTCGCTGGAGTTGTAAATTAAGTAGCGAAGTTCACGCAACCAGGGGAGGGGGAAGTCGAAATTAGTTCCGCAATGATAGCAATCCACACCAACGGACATTTGTGGGCCAGGTTGAATTTTAGCGATCGCATTTTGCAAAGCAGTCCGATCTTTCCTACCCATTTGGTTATACAAATCTTCACAGAAAGGTCTGCCCTTGATTTTCCCGTAGGTTGAGGATTCAGGGATTTTGGCAATCATTTCATAGAATAATTTGATATCCGCAGGAGCCGAATTCTTCCGATCCAATAGCTTACCCAGTTGATACAACTTTAACGGTTCAATATAAATGTGTCGAATCAAATCACCAGAATCTTTAATCCCATTAGGTAACACAACTTCAATTAAGGGAGAACCTGTAATTCCTTGAAACGCCTTAATTTCTAAATCCGCTAAAGTGTGTAGTGGACGACCTTCTTCTGGATTATCTCGAATATCTTCTCGACGTTCACAGGGGCATTTAGTAGCGATCGCAATTTCTACACCAGCAACTTGCTTACGAACTCCCAAGATCATTGTCGTGACATCGGCAACCCAAGCATCTTCAAATAATTTAGCTTCTGAAGAACTGCGTTGTTGAGCCAAGGTTTTCAGGGGAACATCACCGATTTTGTCAATTGCTTTAGCTAAAAAGTTACTAACCGTTGCAATAATTTTGGTGGGGCTGGGATTATTCCCTGCTTGTTCTTCGAGTTGTCCCAGGAATTTATCGTAGTATCCTGTATCGATACTGTCTCGAACTGTGAAGCTTGTCGTCATCCGTTCAGGTTCGGTATCTGTTGCAGGAATTAGAAATCCAATTGGCAGTTGTGGCATTTCGTTGGGTTCATAATCCCCAAATCGAGTTGTGACGTAGCGCAGTTGATCCAAGGGAATTGAATTTTCTGGCAAATCTCCCAGTTGTAAGTCTTTCGAGTCTTCTTTAGTTGCGAATCCGGTGTTTGGTTTGTTCATCGAAAATTTGGGTTTGAAACCCCGTTCTTTGAGAACGGCTTTATATTGTTTTTGAATACTACCGCCTTGGGGTTGGTTGACTCGGTGTACCTTTGTGTTGCACTTTCAACAGGACAATTACTGTTTCAAATCTTCCTACCCTGTACGCATAGTATTTTGCTCTTTCGAGCCTCCCTTGCGGGGTAATGTTAGCTTCGCCAAAGTTTTAAGAGCTTGTTAGACTTGCAGCACTGTCTCAGTGACCTTAAAACTGTTTAACTGCAAATGACAGAGCAGGGAACTAGCTTCGCATTCCAGGGTGTCGTGACTCAAAAAACGTAGTCAGTAAAGACTTAGGCTGGTCAGAATGACTTGTCAGATTTCTCTTTCAAGCCTCATGCCTTTAGGCTGAGGTTCCTGACATAAATAGAATGAGGTGTGGAAACTCGGTCAATCCGAATCTCCAACAGATTGACAAACAAAAAACAGGGAAACATTTGCCTTACAGCAAAAAAAAATATCCCCCCTGTTTTAGGTTTCTATTCTGCCATTGTCACCCTGAATTATATAAATAAGTTAAACAACTTGACAATTATTGATCACAAATCTTTAGAATTTATCGATTCCAGAGTATCTTCTGGATGTTTCGGAAGAGAACGTTTATTTGTGAAATACCCTTGCAGAGCCATCAATAGGGAGATTGGCAACCCACCCAACTCAAGGAACTGCGGAACAATAATACCAATTAAAGTTGTCAGTTGGTCGTTATAAGACAAGTCTGGGAGATTGAAAACTCAGTGTCTTTAGACCTGAGATGAAAATCGACCCAAGGGGTTTTAACCCCTGTGAATATTTTCCTGGTTTGTGTTAACATAGAAACAGGTCGAAACAAGGAGATATTCATGATAGTTCTGGAATACAAAGTTAAAGGCAGATCCAATCAATATCAAGCGATTGATCAAGCAATTCGCACTACCCAATTTGTTCGCAATAAAGCGATCAGATATTGGATGGATAATTCCAGAGAATTGAAGATTGATAGATTTGCTTTAAATAAATATTCCACAACTCTCAGAAATGAATTTCCCTTTGTTGCCAACCTAAATTCAATGGCAGTCCAATCCGCATCTGAGCGGGGATGGGCTGCCATTAGTTGCTTTTACGACAATTGCAAGAAAAAGGTTTCGGGTAAAAAAGGATATCCCAAATTCCAGAAAGATTGCCGTTCCGTTGAGTATAAAACATCGGGATGGAAGTTGCACCCAACCAAAAGACAGATTACCTTTACTGATAAAAATGGGATTGGTAAGCTTAAATTGTTAGGAAAATGGGAGATCCATACTTACAACCTTAAAGACATAAAGCGGGTACGTTTAATTCGTCGTGCCGATGGTTATTACTGCCAATTCTGTCTTGATATTACCGTCACCGATGTTCAACCTAAAACCGGGAAAGAAATAGGACTTGATGTTGGCATTGAGTCGTTTTACACAGATTCCAATGGGCATCAAGAACCGAATCCTAAGTTTCTAAGAAAGGCGGAAACGTCTATTAAAAAATCTCAGAGACAGATTTACAAGAAAGCTAAAGGTTCATCAGGAAGACGGAAAGCTAGAAAAGTTTACGCTAAAAAACACTTGAAAGTAAGTCGGCAACGGAATGAACACGCTAAAAAACTAGCGAGTAACGTATGCAAGTCTAACGACTTAGTAGCCTACGAAGATTTAAGTGTTAAGAATTTAGTTAAAAACCACTGTTTAGCTAAATCAATTAGTGATGCCAGTTGGTATTTATTTAGGCAATGGATAGAATATTTTGCAGCTAAATTTGATAAATTGGCAATACCAGTTGCACCCCATTACACTTCACAGAAATGTTCTAATTGTGGGGCAATTGTGAAAAAATCTCTATCAACTCGCGCCCATATTTGCAATTGTGGATGCGAACTTCATAGAGATACAAACGCTGCAATTAATATTCTGAATTTAGCTAAAAATAGGGAAGGGCATTCCCGAATTAACGCTACAGGAGTTGGAGTCTCTACTCTTCTTGGTGAAAACCTGGTTGAGCAAATTCTGACGTAGAATGTAGAATCCCCGTCTCTTCAGAGCGGGGAGTGTCAATCATAAATTTCAGTTGATGTATAATCGAGAAAGAGTCTAACAATTAATTATATGCACCTTTTTACCTGCGGTAGCTCTCTTCAAATACCCCCTGATATTCTTTCTAGGTTTGATGGCGTGGTCGCAAACTATTTTTGGGATCTACCGGGAATGGGCATTAATCCTTCTGTATTTGATTTTTCAGAGGGCAAAATAGTAAGGCATCATTTCTTGTATGGAAATAAACACACCAAACCCCCGATAAAATCAGGATGTAAAACCATTGAAGAATGGGTTAGGAAAAGGGCTTCAGCATTTCCCAAGGTCAATGAGTGGGTAATCGTAAACGAATTTACAGGTAATACTCCATATAGCTACTATCGTGGTTATAATCCTAGAGAAGTTATTTCTTATTGCAAAGCAGTACACGAAATCAACCCAAAAGCAAAATTAATTATTGCCGATTTTAAACCCTGGGAAACAGATCGTTGGTTGAAATCAATAAAAATTATTATTGAAATGGGGCTAGAAGCAGGATTGCCAATAGAGTTAGGGATTCAAACACATATTAAAACGATAAATGCTCCTGTTATCTTGTATCAATTAGTGAAAATACTAAAAACTTACAAGAATTTATGCCCCGTTCATTTTATAGAAGCGTCTGTATGGCATAGCACTGTACTGGACAAAAAATTAGTCAACACAATTTGGTGTCACTTGGTTGATATAGCGATCGACTATAACGTCGCTTCGTTTTGTCCTTGGTGGTTAAATGAAATTGATGAAGAAAAAATGCCTTCATTTGACGATTTTCAAGGGGGATCTATTTTTGACAAAGATTGGAATCTCAAGGTTAGTGAGAAGATTTTGAGCCTCAATTGATTGCGATCGCTTTTCAAACTTATTTGTAATAATTTTCTGCATCTTTAATTAATGCTTCATTAGCAATAGCTAACGAAGATCCTTCTCCCTTAAAACCATTAAGGGAGATTTCCCACTTTTCTGTACAGAATTCTACCCGAATCCCAAAGCCGAAAGTGGTTTTAAATCCACCTTCCTCGGTAAAAACCAAATTTTCTCTGATTTCTTCCCTTGAATTGGGATTAAATAAATTAGAGTACAAAATTTCGTGTAAAAACATAGAAACTGTCATACTTTTTTCCTTTTTGCTTATTACAATTATTACACAACAAAAATACGGCAAACTCAAGTTTTTTCACTTAGTTTTCTGACAGAAATAAACAATATTCTGAGGATTTTGTAATTGTATTGCTATATTCTGAGGAACTTCAAATTCACCGACCCTTCCATCTATCAATCTCAATGGATCGGTGTTAACTGCTCGGATTGCACTTCGAGGAGATGTGTTTACAACAGGTTTTTGGTACAGTGCAATTTGTCCTCCCGATAGAGCGATTGGAGTGCGATCGCGGTACAATGACTGGCCTGCAATATGTTCGCCTAGTTGCCAATAAACGAGGGTGTAGTTTCCGGCTTTGGCATATCCCAGGATTTTAAACTCTGCTCCAGAAGGGAGGGGGGATTCATCGGGAATGATTACACCGTCTTTTCGAGTTAGTCGCTGAAAAAAGTAGGGATCTAGCATTGTTTGATTAAGATTGTTTTTTCTAGTATAGCGATCGCGCTCTCAATAAAATATTCCGTATCTACGGAGGATTTTATTAACAAAGACTACTTATTCCATCCTGGGGTATAATGGGGTACAAGAATTTAAAAAAAAACAATGGATCACTTACCATTTTTAAAACCGCATCGCTCATGCAAACAATGCGAACATTATATAGCTCCAGATATCCCATATTCCGAAGGAGCCTGCAATATCCATGAATGCGCGATGACCGATGAATGGGGAGAATCCAAAGAGACTTCGAGCTACCCGGAAGTCTCAGAGGTTTGGCAGGAATTTGGGGAAGATCATGCCGCCAAATATTGTGGTGAGTTTGAGTTAAAAATCCATGTTTTGAATTAAATACAGAAAAAGCGATCGCATATATTAAATACGCGATCGCTTTTTATTAATCCTCCCAAAGGTTTTTACACTCAAACAATTCCCCTTCATCTATCTGCCAATCAGGACAAAGCCCATCCAAAGCCGAAAATGCTTCTTGTATTTGCTCTGGAGACAGATCCGAGGCTTCTTCTACCTCACCACGCGGAACTTCAATCCGAACAGAAAACTTAGCAGTAAAATCTATTCTTACGACTTTTATGTCCAAACTTTTAATCTCCATCGTCTTCTCCTTTCTTGTTTGAATTGTTAATTATTTTAGACTAGAGGTTTTTGCTTGACGTGATTATTGCATTAAGCTAAAATAAAGCCAAACAAAAACGAGATGGAGTAAAATAAAGTATGTTTTCTTTGGGTTTATTACAGGATACAGTTTCAACAAACAAAATAAATCTTTCTTGGGGTGAACTAACAAGTATGTATTCTGACAAAGAATTAATAATTCACCCCGACCATCGATCAGCCTTTGACTGGTCAAATACAAAAAAAAACAAGGTTAGTGGAATCAATCTTGATAAATCTACCAGTACCAGGATTGATTTTAATAAAAAACCCTAATCAAATATTAGAATTGATTGATGGGATGCAACGGTTATGTACTGTAATCCAATTTATCGATCCAAAAGCATTGGACACTTCTCTCTTGATTCTTGAGAAACCTAAATTAACTCCAGAATTGAATGGCAAATCTTTTCAGGATTTACCATTATCCCTAAAGATAGAATTTAAACGCAGAGCGGTAGAAGCAATGATATTATCTGTTAATTACAAAAAAACAGCAGGTAATAAATCACCATCAATTGCTACAGATACGATGCAAGATATTTTAACTAAAACAATTATTGAACATCTATCGTACACTTGACACTCTCGCTGTTACATCACTTTGCGATTGGCACTCTCAGTGTCTTTAGACCTGAGAGTGCCAACTGACATAGCTAGTGGCTATCTCCTGAAACTATTTGACTTTTCAGCGACTAACGAAAAAGCTAGTTAATAGCAACCCCCTCCAATTTGTCTCTAAATTAGAGGGGGTTAATCTTTAATAAGTTGACTATTCAAAATATTTAACATAAAATATCAGTGTTGAGTTAATTTAAAAACATGAATTACGATGAATTCACGCAAGAAGTAGCGATCGCAGTCCTAGCAGCTAAAATATCAGACTATGTTTGGGCAAATGATTACGACTATCAAGAATTAGATCAAAAAATTAATCGTTGCTTTTACGATCCAAGGGCTATAGAAAATGAAAACATTATCAAGAATGTAACAAGCTTATTTTCAGAAAAAAAGTCAACATCAAAAAATATTGTAAAGAAATTCATATTTTTGTCATAGAAGAATGTGATCGTATGGACAATGAGTTTAAAAAGCAAAAAGCCAATATAACGGTTGAAAAAATGATGGAATTAGATCCACTGCGTACATCAATGGAATTACTTAACCAATTTCAACTGGATTTTGGAATTCAAGCAGAAGCCTTGTTTTGGGGTAAATTTGATCCCAAAGAATTTAACTACAAACCAGTAGAACCAAAAAACATTGCGATCTCGGAACAAATAGTAACAAAAGCAATTAATGCCATACACCCAATCAAAAAAGGATTTTTCACCAAATTCATTAAACAAATGCTTGAACAAATGCTTGAATTGAAAAAACAAAGCTAAAATAAATTAGCACCAAACTCAAATCTACAAAACCTCTAACCCAGAGCCTCTAGGTTGGAGGTTTTTTGTTTTTACTATTTTTTAACCATGAGCTTTGAATCAATTTTCAAAACCGATACAGTAGAATCCCATGCCACGCATCTGAAAGAAGGCTTCTTAATGGGTTGGATTCCGGGTATCATCACAGATTTGCGAGATCCTGAAATGATTGGACGGGTCAAAGTTAGATGTGACCTGTTGGCAGAAAATGTGGACTTGCCGAACGAGAATGACGGATGGGTTTGGGTTACAGAGGAATTCTGTCTAGCTAATCGTTCAGGGGGAACCCATCGGATGCTAGAGGTGGGAACTCAAGTCGCTATGATTCCCATGATGGGAGATGCTCGACAAATGCTAATTATTGGATGCCTCCCCAGTCGCGTAGACCGTCCCCCAGAAGGTGCTGACCGGGCGGAGAAACGCTACGGGAAACAAACACCAGGGGGAGTGATCGAGATGAACGACGATAAGAAAGCCGCTAAAATCACAACGTTCCCGCACGGGGTTCTCCAAGGTGTAACGGGTACTGGAGATATTATCTACGAAACCCGTGACAAAGCCCGATTCTCCCTAACTCAAGATGGTAACTCCTTATTAGGAAACGACTTAGCTTCACTGCAAGCCGGGAAAAATGGTGATGTTTCCCTATTCTCCGGGGGTAGTGCCACAGCTAATTTTTCAGCCGATGGGCAGGTAGCGATCGCATCTCCTAACCAAGCCGTTTTATCCTTAGATGGTAGTACCGCTTTAGTTACAGGGCCTAATCCTCAAGTTTCCCAACGGTTAAACCAACTCAAGGGATTATTGTTAGGATGCTTCTACTACGCAGATCAAGACCTCAAAACCCTTGAGGCAATGACCAATGACTTCAACGATGAGCGAATTCAACCAATTGTATTTTTAGAAAAGACACGACAAGCTTTAAAACGACTGTATCAAGGAATTGGTAGTAATTTAAGTCAATCCGTTAAAGAATTTAACGAACTTAAGGAATATTCAGTAATTGACTTTTCCAAATGCTGTGAAGGTCAAATCAAGGAAGCCTTGCGGTTAGGGTTAGGAGAATTAATTGAAGTTGTTAAATCCGTTGCCGGAAAATCAGGGGAAGAAATTGCTGAATCCTTAAAAAATGATATTCCTGAGAAATTCTTAAATACCTTGGATTTAGGAAATCGGATTGAAATTTTCAGAAGATTATCAGACCTCAAGCCAACACTAAACGCATTGAGATATAACCCAGATTTCCAAACTGAATTAATTTTATCAACTTTATCTCCTCAAGGATGGTCTGGAATCGAAATTTTATTCGGGTTAGGAATTGCAGATAAAATCGAGAAATTAGAAGAAGCGATTAACCCCAAAGAAAAACTTGATCAGTTAGCCAATGCCATGACTCCCGAAGATGAGAAGAAATGGTGGGAGGATTTAAGCGATCGCATAAACAGTGTCAAAGGATTATTAGACCCTAAGTTAGTAGAATTTATATCGGATAAAACAGAAAATTTCAATATTTTTGAATGGAGTGAACAAGATAAATTATCCGAATCAGGAATATCTATTCCCTACAGTTCTTCGTTATTAAAATCAGTTCCCCTAGAAGAAGGTAAGGAGAAACCCGATTGGTACACCCTTGACAATCAACTCGTCCCTGGAGAATCACCTTTAGCAATTTTATTGGGAACCATCTTCAAAGGGATGATGGATAAAATTAGTGATCGCTTAACCGAATTACAAAACCAGCAAGAAATTATCGATAAAATAGATGAACTTTATACCTTAGCAGAAACCTTAGTTTTTGATGATGCCAATACTGAAAAGATTTTATTTTTCATCGACAAACTAGGGGGTACAGTTGAGAAAGACAAGAATCCAATTGCGATCGCAACCTTTGATTTACTGCCTCGACTTTATAAAGAATTAATTGAAAAAGTTAAGCCCTTAATTGAAGAAACCTGGATTGATGCCAATTCCTTAATCAACTGGATTCCCGAAAGCCCCAGAGGTGCAATACTGCAAGCTAAAGATGACCAGGTGCAAATGCAGTCCAACGCAGGTAGCAACGGGGCAATCGTTAAAATTGACCGCACATCCGCCACTATAGCAGGGCCAGAATTCGGAGATTCTATGCGAACCCGAGTCTTTGCTGATAAATCCGATGCCGGGATGCAGTCGGGAGATAAAGGGGGTGCGGTTCGAGTTGAACGTCGGGTTTCTGAAATTTTAGGGCCTGAACGGAAATCTGACGAGGAGCGTAATTCTTACCTGGAAGGGGAAAATAAATATCAAATTGATTCTAAAGGACGTGCGATCGCTAAAGGTGCTGTTCACAAGGAACCTAAATATTTGAAACAGAAAGAAAATACTCCAACCGTCCGTTCCTCGATGGCAGTAGATAGTGATGGTAACGCCATGATTCGGTCGGGAGGAAAAGGTAGCTCCTTTACCGTTGGCGAACAAAAGGCGGAAATTCAAGGGCCAGAAGTTGAAATTGATGGCAAAAAAACCCGGACTGAATTCTTTGCTTTAGCCGGGGAAATCGGTATGGCAGCCGGGGGAGCCGGGGGTACAGTTTGGATGGGGCAGGAACAATCTGAGGTTCTCAGTCCTGAAATTGAGGTTAATGGGAAAAAGGTCAGACGCACAGTTTCGGCAGACCCAAAAGAAGCTAAGTTGTGGTCGGGAACAGAAGATGGAACAACGGTTTCCAGTGACGACGAGAAAGCTCTAGTTTTAGGGCCAAAAGGGAAAGGTAGTATTACCGTTGACGGTGACAAGGTTAAGATGATCCGTCCTGATGGTCAGGTTTCTATGGAACTAACCGATGTTTTGGCTCAGGTTCTAGGGCCTAAAGCTAAAGGAATTCTCAGCTTCACAGAAGATGTAGTGGAAATGATTGGGCGCGACGATATTTCCTTGCTGCGATTGGCAGAAGGTTTAGCTGAATTTGTTGGGCCTGATGGGAAAAAAGCGGTTCAGATGACGCAACAACTGTTAAAAGTCCTCGATGGCAAAGGCTCTATTTTAGAGATGGCAGAGGAAGGATTTAACTTATTGGGGTTCGGCAAGGAATTCAGGATGGCAGAAAAAGCCCTAAAAATACTAGGAGGAGGGGGTTCAATTATGGAGATGGCTGAGGAAAGCTTAAACCTACTAGGATTTGGTCAGGAATTTAAAATGGCGAAAAACCTGATGAAAATCATCGGGGGAGGAGGTTCAGTTCTCCAGATGGCAGAACAGGGATTAGAACTATTGGGGTTTGGTCAGCAACTCAAAATGGCTAAGGGTATCTTAGAAATCTTTGGGAGCGGGGGTGGAATGAAAATCGCCCAAGGTGCAATGCAATTGATTTCTGGGAGTTCTAGCCTCAACATTACTCCCAACGGCATCTTCTCTAAGGGACTAGGTGGGGGACTATCCATAGGCGGAAACGGAGCATCAATTAGTGGAACCGGGAAAACCGTGATGCGGAATGGTTCTTCTGACGGGGAAACTGGAATCGCCATCATCCTAGATGCAGAAGGTGGGTTTGCCACTCTCAGTAGCTTCTTTGCCGGGGAGTGGAATATTCCCAATGAAGATGACGACATCCTCCAAAAACCCAATACCGAACATCAAAGCGCACGAATTGGGGTTAAAGGGAATGCCGCCTTTATTGAGGCTTTAGGTGAAGATGGGGAAGCAGTGAACAGTTTGGAAGTAAGCGATCGCGGCATCCTGTTCAACGACAAGCGATTAGGAGAATTACTTGACCTTATCGACCTAATTCCAGATATCTTAGCAAGGATAGAAAGTCTGGAGTCTTCTTCTGGTAATTCTTCTGGGGGTGAAGAGTAAAACATCCCGTATGTACGGAATATTTTTTGAGATTTTGCAATCTGGGGTTATATGGGGTAAAATATAAAAAATTACTACAGGCAAAAACAATGTCAACAAACACACAATCAAAATTAACTTCTCGACAAAAATACAATGAAAATGGAAGCATTACATACACCCTGTTTGAAGACGGGTTAATAAAAAGTGTTAACCACTCATTTTCTGGTTTACAAGCTATGGGTTTATCCGATTTAGCGTTACATCCCACAGAAAAAGAACTTTATTGCATTAGTTTATCGGATGGATATTATTTGGTTGATTTCAACAATTGGGAGTTTTCTACTGACATCAATGAAGCTTGTGCATGGTATTCTTATCAAAATGCGATTCCCACTTTAAATAAATGTATTTTTAATTTGAGAAAAATGGAAGAAATGTATGGCAAAAAAGAACCTGACGCAAAAATTGTAACAACAGTCAGAAAAGGGTAATACTGTTTTATAAACAAAAAGCGATCGTATATCTACAAAGACGTGCGATCGTTTTTTCGATTTTGATATACTAAAACAGTATATTCAAACTCAGTACCATGCGTTACTTTACTTGCGGTAGTTCAATGCCAATTCCTCCCGATATTTTTTCAAAATTTGATGGGGTAGTAGCGGCTTATTATTGGAATCTTTGGGGAGAAATTGAGGCGAAGGACAAAAGACCTTCTGTTTTTAATTTTTCTGAAGGGAAAATTATTAGAAGTCATTTCTTATATGGAAACACACATCAAACCCCGCTAAGAGAATCGACAGGATGCCAAACTATTGAGGAATGGGTTGAAAGACGGATATCCCGATTCCCTCAAGTCAATGAGTGGGTGATCGTTAACGAGTTCACCAAGTATGAAACGTACAGATATTACCCTGGATACAGCCCAGAGGAAGTTATTAAATATTGCAAAATCCTACATACAATCAACCCAGAGGCAAAGATTATCATTGCTGACTTCAAGCCCTGGATGTTAGACAAGTGGCTTGAATCAATCAGGATTGTAGTTGAATTAGGGCTTAAAAACAACCTCCCAATTGAGCTAGGAATCCAAACCCACATCAAAACAATCAACGCTCCGCTTTTTTTAGCCCAACTGCAAAGGATATTAAAATTTTATCAGAATGTATGCCCTGTTCACTTCATAGAAGCTTCTGTTTGGCATACAACAAAGGTTGATAAAATTTTAACAAACACAATCTGGGATGGATTGATAAAAATTGCTTCCCATTATAATATAGCTTCATTCTGTCCTTGGTGGTTGAATGAAGTAGATGAAGAAATGATGCCATCTTTTGAGAATTTTCAAGGGGGTTCTATTTTTGACAAAGATTGGAATCTTAGAGTTACAAATAAAGTTCTGCCTTAAAAATTTTAACTAAAAAGCGATCGCACGTCTTTGTAGATATGCGATCGCTTTTTAGTGCTTAAGAAGGGAAACGTCCCAAATTAAATACTAGCGTAGGTTTTTTCAACTCTATGGGAGTAAATTTAAGATACTCCGATTTGTTACTTTCAAATTGGTATTTAGACTTTAACTCCACGATAATTGCATCTTCCTCCTCGGTGAGATCCCAATTACCATTTATATACAACCCATTAACCCTTTTAAATAATTCAACAATGGGAGGCAAAAAATAAATAAGTGAAAAACCCTTAGAGAATTCTCTAAGGGTTTTATTAATTGGGCGTTGGTTAGCGATCGCTATTCTTCTTCACTTTCTTGATTTTCTAACAAATCTTGAATGTTGTAATACTCCAAGCCCAAATAGGTTTCAATCAAGTAAGCTAGAACGGACTCTGCTTCATCTTGGTTATCAATTGCAGTTTTCTCTTGCAACAATTTGGTATACCTGGAAATGACTTCAGTTAGTTTTTTGTTCATAGCGATCACTGATATATTTACAAGTTGTCGATTTATTTTTTAATTGCTATTATGTTAGCAAACTTGAGGAAATTTAATATGTTAAGCAATTCTGATGTCGCTGCATTAATCGAATTAACACCAGAGCAAAAAGAAAGACATCTTGCCATCCGAGAAGAAGCAGAGAAATTACCGTCGTCTAAGTTAATTGAATGGATCAAAAATGGGATTGAGCTTTACTTGCATCACATCCAGACAACAAAAGGTTTAT
>JACCDZ010136346.1_pt1 | contig 14278 bp, 20 predicted proteins | sample 7449551 | NCBI WGS metagenome assembly JACCDZ01 (sample SAMN15323452, study PRJNA562643) | freshwater metagenome | isolation source: river surface water | place: USA:Blue River Watershed | collected 2017-08-18 | reverse complement strand
GAGGACAGGATTCGAACCTGCGAACGCTTTCACGTTAACTGTTTTCAAGACAGTCGCTATCGACCACTCAGCCACCTCTCCAACAAAATAATTATACCACGTCTTCTATATAGTTGTTTACATCATCACGTAATTCAACCATAACATCATCTGATAAATCTAATTTCTCTGCAAGCATATCAAACAATTCTGCATCTGCTAAAAGCATCTTGAAACCTTCCAGGATGACAAGCAAATCGTGTTCTGATTTATCTGATAAATAATTCAATGTATCGTTTGGCATTTGATTTTCCTTATGGGCGATGAGGGACTCGAACCCCCACTCAAGGGATTATGAGTCCCCTGCTTTAACCGTTAAGCTAATCGCCCAAATTCCTGATTGACTTTTCTCATACCCCTACAAGTAAATTTTCAAACCATCAATCAGGAAAAGAGTGGGATGGGAATTACACCCATTTCAAAGGTTTATGTCCTCTGCTTTATTATTAAGCTACCCACCCAGTTCCCAGAATCACCACATTCTGGATTTGTTCTCAACGCTGAAGTCGTCTTGAACATTTATATATTATCGCTATTCTATAAATTCTGCAAGGCATTTACGATAATTCTGTTTAGTGCCTACAAATTCAGATAAAAAATCTATATCTCCCTCAGCATTCAATTCCATAACAAGAAACTTTGGGGTATACTTTTTATCTGCAGTATGTTGTTCAAGAAACGCATTCAGATAAGTGTAATTTTCAAATGATAACTTGATTATAACATCATAATCATCTGTCACTTCATAGAGTACAAATTTCATAAAACAGTGTATATTATGAAACTGTCCTTGTCAAGAAAAAATATTTTTGAAAGATAATGTCAGTTATGGTATTACCATAACTAAAGAAAAATCTCCAGAAATTTTCTGGAGATTACATTTACGGTTTGAAGTCTTTGGATACTACTTGATTAAACTTTCTAGGGTCATACCAATAACATCCAACACAAGTCCCTTCATAATTAGACTTTCCAAGATACCATCCAACCGAATAACCAAGCCTTTTCGCATCGTATCTTTCATTTGTTTCCCTACAGACTTTGCAGTGTTGACGTTTTGATGAATTGACGTTTTTATGAAGAGGTTGAAAATCATCTTCTTTCTGATTATTTATATCAGAGTAAGTTTCATTAGTGTATCTTCCATCTTTATGGTCACACTCTATTAAGTCACTATTTACATCGACAACTCTGCATCTTTGTTTTCTGATTGACTTTAGAATGTCTGCTCTTATGCTTTTACTTATAGAATCATCCTTGAAGCCATCTAATTGAATACCTATTACACCAGTGTTATCTTTGATAGTTTTCACTTCAAATGGCATCAAATCAGGGTCACTTGCTCTACGCCAACCCCCGCCATTATCTGTTTTAAATTTTTCTCCCGGATAAAGGCTCTCCAATTCATCAAAGTACCAGACTCTCGTTTTACCTTCATCATCTGGTTGAGCCACTTTCAAAAACAGTTTAGCAAGTTTAGACATTTAATTTAGCGATTCTTTCTGTTGCTTTTTGATAGTAAGTCTTATCTAATTCACAACCCATAAAGTTGCGTTTAGTGTTATGACAAGCCACTGCACAAGAAGCACTTCCGGCAAAACAATCAAGAACAGTATCGCCCTCATTTGAATGTTTATTTATCAATGCTTCCAAAAGATTCAATGGCTTCTGGGTGGGATGAAAACGGTCTCTCTCATGACATATTGGAAATTCATATATTCCCTTATCATATTGAGAATGGAAAGTTGGTTTGCTTCCCTTAATTGCAGTCAAAGCAATTTCTCTCGAATTGGTAAGATAATTAATCTTCGAATTTATAGGAACCGGATTTGTCTTTACCCATTCAATAAATCGGAGTTGCTTAAACTTGGCACTCTCAATCCAGTTCTTCAATGTCTCGATTTTCCACAAGTCATAGAAACAAATCAATGTTCCACCGGGTTTGAGAATACGATAACATTCTTCCATCACTTTATCAAGAACAAATATTTCATTATCCCACTCTCCAAATTCATAGGACATCTTAAATCTTTCAACACCCTTTTCACCACAACTCTCAAATCCTGTTGCTCGTGAAATTGTGTATGGTGGGTCAATCAAAACAAGATTGACTGATTTATCTGATACACGGGGCAAGAAATCTAAACAAGACTCATTGTTCAAAACGATAGACATTTGGTTTCCTCATATACATAATACGATATATCTTTAGGGTGTGCAAGTTTTAAAAATTAAATGATAAAAGATTCTAGGAATGGTATTTACCATTCCTGAAATAAAATGACAAAAAAATTCCCCCTTCCTATGAGCGGAGAAGGGGGATTAGAACAACAGAACTATGAGCGGATTCTGTTGTTCATATTATATCACGAGATACTCATCGTGCAAGTTTTCATCAGTAAAAGGTATTTCTGTGATGAAATAAAGGTCTCTGTCAATCCATCTAAATCCGGGAACAACGTATGATTCATCTCCAACATTTACCAGAGTCCATATATTGTAAGGATTTTGAGATTGAATAAATTCCAATTCCTCATCATATGTTTCAAAAGCACAACCATCAAATGAGGTGTTTTCGTCAAGATGATTTTTGATTGGTTTATATTTCTCTTGCCATTCATCAATAGTCAGTACACGGTCGAAACGATGAACCTTCAAATCTTCTGCTTTACAAATACCAAGAGTGTAATTGTGTATGAAAGTGTCAACAAACTTTTCGACAACCTCATCTTGTGTGCCAGATTCAGAAAAGTATCCTCCCTTTTGAATCTTGCGTTTTGAGCCATCTGCATAGTGCCACATAAAAGTAAGGGATATTTTGTATGTGGGAGTGATAGTGTTTTCCATACCTGTATTATATCAGATAAAATATAATATGCAAAAGGAAATCCCCTTCTCCGACCATAGAAGGGGATTGGTTTCACTTGGCGGAAAGTATAAGTTCCAAGTGAAATGGGTTGAGTGGGATTTGAACCCACGACCAATGCCTTAAAAGGGCACTGCTCTTCCACTGAGCTACCAACCCTATCCCCCAGACGAGACTCGAACTCGTACATCTTGCGATAAAGGATTTTAAGTCCTTCGTGTCTACCATTCCACCACCGGGGGTTACAAGAATATGATACCACAATATCTATAGTATGCAATAGGCTATTTGATAATAAAAAATTTGATTAAAAAATAAAGGGATGATAGATATCATCCCTTTCAAAATATACTAAAAATATTTTTATCTAGTCCATACCTCAAAACTTGCTCCACTACCAGACATACCAGTTATTGCAACACCTGACACATAAAGATATCTTCTATCTAAAGTTGTAAGATTAGCGGCATTTGTGTACGTTACAAGAATGCCTGCAGTGTAAGATAAAACAATAGCATCACTTCCACCATCACTTGCTCTAACGCAACTTAAACTTATGGTTCCTGTATCATTTGCTGCACCATACTTTCTTACTTCTAATAGAGCACCAGCATTATCATATGTTCCTGATGTTCCTGAAAATGTTCCAGCAGTATTTCTTTCGTGCAGTTTGTAAATTAACTCGCTATTATATGTTCTTCTGTAAATATCTCTAAAACTTGAAAATCCAATACCTGTAGATGTTGGTGTAGTGGCAACAAAGTTTATTGTTCTATCTGTAGTTTTAGAATTAAAATAGTCTCTAAATGTACTAGATACTACAGTATTAAAATATGAATTTAATGCCCCTAAAGTCCCAGAATAAACTGGATCTAACTGAGCAGGAAGAGAAGTTTCAGTGTTTCTTACTGCCTGGGATAAAACTAAAGTTGCATCAGTGTTTGCATCTGTACTACTTGAATCCATTGAGTCTACTATAAGATCTCTTGCTGTTTTAGTATATGAAGCAGCAGTACCAGCAACAAACCTCAATTCATCTTGAAATTGTTTGTCAGCTAATCCTAAATTAATTGCTATGCTAGTAAATACTCCAGCTTGATAAACATATGGCATAAGTTTTTCCTCTATATGGATTTTCTTTTTCTGGGCATTCAAATCCTGTTTAAAAATATTTTTCATATGTTTTTTTAGGAATGGTAAATACCATTCCTCTAATAAAATAGCAAAAAAATATCCCCCAAATTTCTTTGGGGGATACACTTGACAGAACTGGTTTTATGGGTTCAGTTCGTTGTAGAGTGCTTTGGCATCACTCTCTGTAGTATGATGCAACAGTACCTCGTAGGCAACACGGGTCTGCTCATCATAGTTATCGTATTCACGTCTCAGGGACATTGCCAGAGCAGGTCTACGTGATGAGAACAGATGACCAACCAATCTGATGAGGTTGACGGTTTGCTTAGTCCAATCAACGCTCTGCATTTTGTTGTCAAGGTTGAGAGTCAGTTGAACCTCTGTCTTTGGTTCTTCTTCATCATCCTCATCATTACAATCACAGGAATCACTGCAACAGGCACAATCACCACAGTTGCAATTCCCGCACTCAGACCAATCACACTCATCCTCATCATCCCAGATATCGACCTCATCATCTTGGTCTGTCTCGTAACGGGATGCATACAATGGGTCAGTGAGGTCAATCTCATACTCTCCCACAACCTTGTACTTGCAGGTGCGGAGTTTCTGGAATTGGCAGTCTGTTGGAATGGATACAACATCTACTGGGTTGATTTCCACCAGCATAATGTGACCATTGCCACCCCAGAAATCCCTAGCGTATTCGATGGTTCCTGCGTGGAAACCATATGAACATCCGACCTCTTTGTTGTCATCGACCTTGTTACGGGGCATCTCAAGGACAGAATCGACAGTGTTCAGGAACTTGCCTGTATGCTTGTCGGTGTAGTCCATCCGAACCGCTTTGTATGCAAGGAAGTTGCCATTATCAGTGATAGGCAATGCACGATGCTCAAGGAAGGTATAGAGTTCATCCACTGCACGTTTTGATGGATTGAGGTTCAACTTAAGGATAAACTTGAACAGGTGAACACAATCAAGCCCAGCCTCAAGGAAGGACAAAACACGGGTTGCAACGGTAGAGTGAACAGGGTCACCAAAGACGTAGAGGTTGCCATCCTTAACCTCAATGCCCTCATACTTGGCATAGAGCGACTTGAGACGAACCTCTGGATTGACGCATCCAATAAATGTATCCCAGTCATTGACTTTGTATGCTTCCAAAGCCTTTGTGAACAAACCACTACCTGCATTGATTGAATAGGACTTGCCATCCAATACTACAGTGATGTATCCTGATTGTGGGTCAGGATTTACAATACGGGCTGATACGGTCATAGTGTTTCTTTTTCCCTTTATAACTGAAGCGATATACCAGTTTACCATAAGTACAATGGTCTGCAAGCCAAACTCGAAAAATAACTACCTCATCCTCGAAAAAAATATTTATTTGACATATTTTTTCAGGGATGGTATTTACCATCCCTTCGAAATTCTTTCAAAAAAAAAGGAGGCTAAAAAGCCTCCTTTTCCTATCGGACTGTTTGTTTTGAGGAAACCTATCAGTCCAATAAGCCCTCACTTTGCAGATAATCTTGCGACTTAAGGTAGTTATTGACGTTTTGCCAATACTTATTGATGCTTTCTGCGTATGGACTGGTGGATTTATTGTCATATCCAAACAAATTACGCAATATTGGATACTTAATCAGCGTATTACTCACTAATTGCTCGCATTCTTTGTAAGTATCTAGATAAACATCATAACCTCGATTTGTAAGGTATCCAATTCTTACTCCATTGTTTTGTATGTAAGAGTGACCAGTGTAATATTGGTCGATGATTTCCTTAAGGCGGGTTAAGTCTTTATCGTAAGTAACCATCCCACTTGAGAATGCATAACGCCACTCATCGGAAAGTTGACTACTGATACGGCACTTGTTGAATTTCTCGATTTGCTCGTCAGACAAATTGTAGAGTGCCTGTTGAACATAGTCTGTCAATTCCACCCAGCCAGAGCCAAGTTTATCAATGTCACAATACTTAACACCGTAGATGTTTGGAACCTTAATTTCAAGGTTGTAAAGGTTTGTAAGCAATTCCTCAAAACTTTCCATCGTTTTGATTTCATCGCCATTTGGATGTTTTGAAACGGGCAAGAACCGTTTGATTTCAACATATATGCCCTCGGAATTTTGCAAGGACATATTGTTGGATACCCAAGTATCACGCAAGGTTCGTCTGTTTGATGCATAACTGTAAACTTCACTTACAGCAAACGAACCAGCAGATTGCCCCTTGACTTTGACATATGGCAGTGTTGATATATCAACGAATTTTGCACCAAACCACTCTGGGTCTTTGGTCACAGATTCGGCATCTGCTTCACAAGCAAACTTGAGAATGTAAGCATTCTTCAAACTTACACCACTGTTCAATATTCGTTGACGAATTGTGTTTTGCGGAACATTGCCAGTGTAAACAAAGATTGTCTGGTTTGCATTGATTACAATTCGTTCCTGATTTACAAATGATGTGCGGGCATCATTTCTTATCTCAAGCACTTCCTTAATGAGAGGATAGTCTTTCCTTGAATAATAAACTTCGTAGTGCTTTGCGAATGTTTTGGTTTTGTAAGGTATCACCAAATCAAACACATCACGAATTTGGCTTGTTGCGTGATACTGAATGCCAAATTGATAGAGCGACTTGCATTCCGCAAATTTGGCTTTTGTATCAATCTCAACATTACGTCTGATATCAACAAGGGATTTGAAGATGTAAGACTTGGTTTTGTCATTCATCTCAAGCGATTCACGGGATGCAGAAGGAACCACACTGCCGATAGGAGCATAGAGCTTAACATTTAGATTTCGGAAGCACCTAACCTGTGTTGATTGTTCGCCAGTCAATCCCATATCGTCAATGCGAAAAGAGTAATTCACATTACCCATACGGACAACTGAATCTAGATTCCAACCCCAAGTCTGAATTGCATAATCTTCTGTCTTTACCAAGTATGATTTCTGTACCTCTTGGTACAACTGATTCACAACACGGTCATCATTCTTAACGATAGGCTTAGGGTCAAATTCGGCTAGGAATGTACCTGCGACTTGACGGAACGATGACAGGTCGATGGTTTTGATTACGATATCAATTGCAAGACCTGTCTCAGACGTAGACTCTTCTGCAATCTTTGAAATCTTACCGATGTTTGTTTCGTCAATGTATGCAAGGTAAACAGATTTCTTGCCGTTGTGATATGACGTGATGGTGAAATCGTTTACATAACAAAACGCACTCTTACTCCCCAGACCAAGCATTCCTACCTGCTCATTTGTTCCACGCTTTGTAGATTCACCGTATGATACAAAGATTTCAAATACCTCTGTCTCTGATAAACCCTTGCCAAAGTCTCGGATGGTCAATGAGTTTTTAAATGGAGTAGGGAATGATACTTCAATTGGACGTTGTGGGATACCAGCATCGACGTGTGCATCAAATGCATTTGTGCAGTATTCACGGATGATAGCAAGGGGTTTGTTGCTATACAATTGGTTGCGGAGAATGCCAAAGATATGTCCGATGTTGGACTGCTTGACGGTGAAGAACGCTTCCGACTGGATGCCAGAAGACTGGACTTGGATGGACGATTCTGCGATTTTCATAATAGGTTTCCTCATCAGAATATTACCATCTGTGTATACTACTTGCAACACCAACTTTAAAAATAAAAAAAATTGACAAGTTTTTTCAGGTCTGGTCTTTACCAGACCTTAAGTAAGAAATCAAATATTTTTTTTTAGCTGTGTTTAAACACAAATAAGCACGTTATAAGTGCATTTAGTGCACTTATAACGTGCTTTAGTGAAGGTTTGTGGGCTATACGCCCACAAACTGGTACTGATTGATGGTTTTTTGTTCCAATTGCTTGGCTCTATCACCAATTAAGCCCCAACGCTTGGAGATTTCCTGCAAAGATGAATCAATAGCAGGTGCAAGTATCAGGCTTGCTGTTGTTTCCATCTGTTCACGGGTTGAACCGTTGTAGTCCTGTGCGGAACGGGTCAAACCGTTGATGATACCAAAGGCGGACTTGTCGTGTACATCACCGTGACGTTCGTGCAAGGAATCCAAGTAACCCTTGTGCCAGAGTTTACCCTGTTCAATGGTCATTTTGTTATCACGGGCAAGCAGGGCAATTGTTGCAAGCGGGTCATTGACCTTGACTTGCTTTGCATAACCCATAAGGGTTAGCATATCGTTGCCTTGTGTCAATGCTACCTGCACGGCATTCTTAACCTGCAAACGTAGGTCAACCAAGTCGATGTTGCCAAGGTGTTTTTGGTTTATCTTGATGGACGAATCCTGCCGTCCCCAAATCATACCGTTAAGGCATATAGCCCTGAATAAGAATGGTGAAATGCGGAATGTTGAATTGCGAATCTCACTGTTCTTGAAGGCGATGCCTACGCCATAATCAGAGTCTGGTTCACTCTTCATATAGTCTGGTAGCAAGATGTTACCAAAGATATCATCCCCATCATTGAAGATATGGGATGCAAGAGCATCATCAAGGGATGGGAGAGCATCCTTAATGATATCCATTGCTTCGTGATTGTCAATCACGCCGTATCGTTCTGATACGATAGCACGGATAATATCGTTGCCTTCCTCATCGTGACGAACACGCAAGCGGAATTCACGGGCATCTTTACCCTTGCCAAACCATTCACTCTCTCTACGGTCTAGTTCGTCATTAACGTACTTGACCATATCATCATCATATCCACGTTCCTTGAGGAACGATATCATAGATGATGGAATATCAGTGAACATACGCAACGAATTCAAACCAGAATCCGTCAATGGCATACCATTGGCAAGTGTGCTTGAATCCTGTAAGCGGATTTCTGATTCCATTGTCGTAACGTCTACCTTGTGGGTTGACTGTTCCTTAACGGTTTGGATGAAATCTGCAAGAGGGGTGCATTGTGCTTGCCATTGTTTTGCAACGTGGCGGTGGGTTGCGGTAGACTGAAGACCGATAGCATTAAACCAATTACCATTGGCATCTTGCTTTGCGGTAGCACCTTCACGGACTTGGAATCCACCGGCATTGGTGAAGACGTTCTTGTTTGGTTGTGCTTGGACTGGTGCGTCATCCAGTTCCAGAAACGACTTAGGTGTATCAGACATAACGATTGGCTTCCTTTGTGTAATTGAAATTTACAATCTGATATTACCATCTGTATATACCTGATGCCACAACTATTTTAAAAAGATTTTAGACCCAGGCACTACCACAAGAATATATTTTTGTCAAGAAAATAAAAAAACTTGACAAATTTTAAAAGCCGGGGAAATCCCCGGCTTAAGAAACTTCTTATATTTAAAATTACCATCCACTAGGAAAGTCTTCTTCTTTGCAATAATAGTTCTGATACATATCTACTGGGGTAACACCTGATAACGGATATACTTTATCTGTTTGTGAAAGAATCCAAAATTCCCCCCTGTTAAGTTCAGCATAGTTTTCGGCTGTAATTTTAGGAAGATTCTTTATATAATCAGAGTTTGCCCACCAGAAATTACCTTGAAAGTGTTTAGGGTCTTCTACATAAAACCCACCAGCTGCATCATTCTCTTTAAGGGAGTCTACGCATTCTTCCCATTTATTGATAACATATAAATCTAAATATCTAACCCAAGCTTCTACATTCTTTTTTAAATCTGGATTTGTGTGAGATAAACCTTTAGTATGTAAATAAAGCATAGGAGTATTTGTCTCATACTCATTTGCTTTTTTCAACATAAGATTTAATGTATCTGGTTCGTTATTGAAAGATGCATTTGTAATAACACCAAATTCAATCTTTGGATACATATCTTTGAAATCATTTAAAAATTCAGAATGAATTTCAATGTCACCAAAGAGTGTTAGATAAATCTTATTTGCTTTTTCGTAAAGCCCAGAAGATTTAAACTTTTTAAACTTGTCAATAAGAATACGAGAGTATCCTGTTTTTAAATATACGTGAAAGAAAATGTCCATATATTTTTTCTACAGATTAGGAGCCAACAATCATAGGAGTTCTGATTCCAAGATATCCACCAGCAATGTTATAGTCCACCCATTCCATTGCGTCTGTTTCTGCTTCATCTTCTGTAATTGGATTTTGGGTGTCAGCGAGAAATTCTTCTTTGAAATGTTCTACTAATTTTTCATAAGAGTAGATAGCAACATCCACCCATTGTTCTTCTCTTATTATTTTAGCAATACCGATAAGGGCAGAATCACAACCATCGTAAGTTATGGCACCTTCACAGTTTTCTTCTATGTAATTTTTAATTTGTTCTGCTTCAGTCATAATATTGCTCCAAGTCTCCTGTAACGATTGATATAGGTTCAAATCCAAGTTTCTTTGCTTGGTCTGCTTTGAGAGGTTTACCATCAACATACACCGTGGGATATATCTTGATTTGTTTGCCATCTTTAGTTTCAAATATGCCATCTCTAACGTGTTTGATATTATCTGCTTTAGAGAAGATGCATTCAAAGCGTAAAGACCAATCAGACTTGAATGCGTCAAACTGTTCATCCTGGCATTCATCGTCTTTATGATTGAACATATTATCGAAGTATTGTTGAGGTTTAGTGTAGTCTTCCTCAAGGATAACTTCAGTACCATTGTGTTCGAGGCGTTTACAGAACAATCTCAAATCGCCATCTTCTTCAATAAATACTTTAGTGCCCAGTCTACGAGAATATGGGCTGATGAGTTTACTGATTTTTAATTTACGAAGATGAGCGATGGTTGTTTGTACATATCCGTGACGCTCTGTTACATAGTATGTGAATTTGGCTTCCATAGGGTCATTATATCATTCTGGGGATAACTTGCAAATTAAATATTTTTCTCTTTTTAAATAAGTGTTTACTTTGTAAACACTAAAAAAATATCCCAAAGAAAAATCTCTGGGATATCTTGGTGATTAGTCGAACGATTCACCCCATACAAAGGAGAAGTAGATTCTTATGTTGAATTTTTCTCCCTTCTTGTACTTCTTCTTGTCTCGGAAGTATTCTATAAACCAACCACTAGTACCAGTATGGAAGTAATTGCTTTTTTCTTCCTTCCTATATTCTAGGATTGATTTGTAGAGATATTCAATTGTCTCTACTTCTTTAAGGAATGAATAGTCTGTATTGATTCCTGTAGCGATTCTGATGCAATTGATTCTGTCTGCATAACCGGAGATATAACTAATCTCTTTATCCAGAATCTTTATTTCTTTTTTGGTCATTTGGCTTCTTTCTGATTGAGGGATTATTTCTTTATAAAAAAGTAATATCCGCCAATCTCTTTACATTCTACACCAAGAGACTTAAGGTGTGCAAGAAAAGTCTCTCTATCTTTTTCAATTACTTTAGCTGTAAGTTTGTCATCTATGTCCTGATATATAAAATAAACAGGGCAGTAAACTTTTGCATTCTCTGAGATGTATGTTTTTAAAGAGACGATGTTTTTTACTGGGTCTAAGGAAGATAAAATTAAAATATTTATAAGTGCTAACATATTTAAATTATACCTTGTGCTCGAAATTCTTTAACTTGCTCGATTTTCTGTTGGTTGATTAGGTTTCTTTTTTCTGCTAATTTTATTTCACAATAGCTTGTTGCAAGATGTTGATGTTTTGTTCGAAAAACTTCAACATCATTTAATTCAGCAGAAAAGCCATCCTCTAACTGATATACTTTAAATGGCTCGATTTTTTTTCTGGTCTTGATTAATCTTTTCAATTGCATATCTTTCTGCTGCACGTCTTGTCTCTAATTGTTTTTGGACATAAGAGTCACAAGTCTTAAGAGTCTTAGCTGTCTTAATAATATATCCGTATTGGTCTGTTACTGAATATCCATCGTCTACTTTATAAACATAGAATCCATCAGCCATATAAAGAAATTTATTCAATTTCATCTTCATCCTCGAAATAATCTGATTCAATTAGAGAGCTCGATTTTAATTCTTCGACAATAGATGGATTCTGAAATAATCCGTTTCTAAATGCTCGAATAATTAAATCTTTTGTCTCATCATCATACTCGCTCGAAAGTTCATCTCTCAAACGCTCACTCATTGCAGATATCCACTTGAGGTTTTCCATACTCGAATTATATCACTCTCTACATAAAAAGGAAAGGGGAGACTCGAAAATCTCCCCTACAATATATCAGGATTCGTCTTCTTCCAGTGATTCAAGATAACTGGTTTCAAGAGAGCCACAGAAAGCAACTTTGCGTTCACCGATATTTGTGAATACTACATCAACTTCGGTACAAGTGGTGATGTTAAAAGCATCGTCTGTATCAATAGAAACAACACTTTGAATGTCGTCCCCATACTCAGCACGAATCTTCTCCAGCACTTCAATTAATGCCTTAATTGTCATACTTCTTCACTCTCCTCAAGCAAATCAGACCATTCATCCCATCCGCCCCATTTACCATCCTCAACAGCAGAACGGAAATCTTCATAGGAGCAAGTGAGTTCTATATTGCCATTACGACAAGTGTATTCATAATGGTCGTTATTCTCTATGCTACCTGCCACCAATTCAAAAATGGCATCAGGATACATTTTAGATAACTCTTCAACAAATTTTGTCGGAGTGCCCCAAGGAGAGTCAAAAGAAAAGACCATTGTATTGAAGTCAGATAGTTCTTTTATTTTAAGATTAGAGGCATCCCATTTAACACCCCAATTTGCATAGCACCACTCATACCAATCAGAGTAACCAGTAACGGTTTTTGCCTGTTGATTCTTAAGTGCTTGTTGTGCTACTCCTGAAAACCAATGATGATTAGAGTCAATGATATCCTGGAGAGATGTAGCATTATTTCCTTCTTTATTAAATTCAAGAATCAATTTATCTACATTTACGCTTGGTGCTTGAGTGTCGATTAGAATCTCAGGCATTGGGATGAAAGAATTATAAAGATTCTTCTCATCCACTTTGTTCTTAAACGATTGATACTCTTCACTTGTCTCGAAAATACAAGTGAGTTCATTCATTACCCAGTTTGGCATTTTTGGCTTCTTTCTCGTACACTTTGAATGTACATGATGTTATATCATCACTTACTGTATATTGCCAGTAATTCAAGGAGATATTTCTTTTGTAGAAATCTAATCCCTTATAACGCTTGTAATAAAAATTAAATGTAACGTGGTCCCAAGAGAGATATCTAATTTCTGTAGCAAGCTTTTTAATATATTTAATTTTCAATATGGCCTCTTAGATTGGGGAAAGACTTCATTGTCTTTCCCCAGTTTACCAGAGAACAAGAAGCCAAAATCATTCTCTGGTAAATTTTAGAAATCAAAATGTAGTTGGTTCTCTAAGCAAGAAGACCAATACCTCGAATTCTTATATCCTTGTTTAACATCCCAATAGATACATCTTGCAATATAATTGGGTGCTTTCATTTTCTCTGCTCGATAATGCCATTTACGTTCACCTTTCTCGTATTCAGCAACATCGGTTTTAGAATCTTTCTTATATCCTTGTTCATTCATTCCTAGTAAACGGAGCATATGAACATCAAGACATACTGCTTGACATTTTTCTGGATAACATAACTCTAATGCGAAACTGGTTTTTGCTAATCCAATTCCCCACAATTCTAATGAGAGACGATTGCGAAACTTAAACCAGTTCTCTCTATTAGTCTTTTTAAATCTTTCTGGATTCGCCCAAAACTTACTCGAAAAATCCCAGATATAATTGGTGCGTTGATTATGACATCCTGCTCTACTAATTAATAATAAGTGAGCAAGTTTGTCTTTGTCACCAATCCAAGACTCGAAATTTTTAATATGATTGTATGCACGAACATTACTTTCCCACGTAGTATGGATGCTCGTATATGCAAACAACCAACGCTGGAAAATTTCTCCATCTGTTACAGGAGCAACATTATTCCAGTACTCCTTATATTGATTCACCTTGTGTGAATCGACATTCTCTAATACACTCTCGTAGGTCATCTTGGCTTCGACCCTTTCGCTTGATGACTTATATACTATCAGATGTATTTTAAAGTGTCAATAGGAATTTCTCTTTACCTCGAAATAATGGTCAGCAATTTTGTTATATAATCGTTTTGAGATTGTTCTTGCATCGATACAAGATTTATCTTTAATATTATAATAAGATATAATACAATTTGGGCTGTTAAAATGATTAGAGACGTGAATCTGTGTTTTCTTATCCCTTAAAAATATTATT
>JACCDZ011152079.1_pt1 | contig 14280 bp, 13 predicted proteins | sample 7449551 | NCBI WGS metagenome assembly JACCDZ01 (sample SAMN15323452, study PRJNA562643) | freshwater metagenome | isolation source: river surface water | place: USA:Blue River Watershed | collected 2017-08-18 | reverse complement strand
GCTTGATCCATGACTGTCTCCGCTTGTAAGCGACCATGTTTATCTCTATGATCCCGTTACTTTATCATTATCAAAAGCCGAAGTCCTGAGAAAAGGGATGCAAATACCAGTTTCATTATTTATTGGCCTACGTTACAGCCAAAGTCGCAAAGGCAACGCCTTCATTTCGTTTATTACGTTGTTTTCGGTCGCCGGGATCTTTTTAGGGGTCGTTGCATTAACCTTAGTCAGTTCTGTGATGAATGGCTTTGAAGGCGAACTAAAAAAACGCATTTTAGGCGTGATCCCGCATTTGACAGTAAATACTGAGGGACAAGTCAGCGCAATTGACTTGCAAAAATTGTCGCCAGAAATTACCCAAGTCACGCCATTTTTGCAGCAAGAAGCGCTCATTCAATCCAGCAAAGACTTGTCGGGCGTGCTGCTGCAGGGAGTCGATGCCACACAACTGCCGACCTTTTTACAAGACGCTTTGGTCTACGGCGATTGGCAAAGTTTTGCTGACGGCCGTTTTCAGGTGGTGCTTGGAGTTGGTTTGGCGGAGAAACTTAAAGTCAGAACCGGTCAAAAGATCCGCTTGTTATTGCCCTCTGGTGGCCATTACACGCCGCTGGGTTGGATGCCAAAACAACGCCTGTTTACCATCGCTGGGATTTTTGAAAGCGGGTCTGAAGTTGATAATTTAGTTGCCATCGTCAAACTGCCGGACTTACAGAAATTAAGTGGCGCAGCGCATTCTCAGTGGCGAGTCAGTCTCATCGACCCGTTTAAAGCGCCGGAAGTCGGCGAAGCGCTGAAAGCAAATTCTGCAGTGACAGCGCTAGTGGACTGGCGGCAAAGCCATGGCAAGTTGTTTTCTGCTGTGGCGATGGAAAAGTCGATGATGTGGTTGATGTTATTACTTATTGTCGCCGTCGCCGCCTTTAATATCGTCTCGGCGTTGGTGATGATGGTGACGGAAAAGCAACGGGAAGTGGCTATTCTAAAAACGCAAGGCATGACCAATCAGCAATTATTTTATGTATTCGCCATTCAAGGCATGAGTCATGGTGTTACCGGTGCTGTGCTTGGTGCTTTAGTTGGTGTGCTATTAACCAGCCAATTAAATAGCATCATGCATGCAATCGGTTTGCAACTTGTCCCGGGTATGGAGCTGCCGATAGATTTACGTTTCGGCCAAGTGGCGCTAATTATGGCCAGTGCATTATTACTGACGGCGCTAGCGGTGATTTATCCAGCGTGGCGTGCAGTGCAGGTAGAGCCTGCTGAGATTTTAAGAGATGAATAAAACCATGTTAAGTTGTAAAGCAATCTGCAAAAGTTACCGCGATGGCACTCATGTAACGCCGGTGCTCCATGAGGTGTCGCTCGATGTGGCAAGTCATCAAATGGTGGCAATTGTCGGTAGTTCAGGCTCTGGTAAAAGTACTTTGCTGCATATCCTAGGTACGCTTGATCAGCCAGATTCTGGCGAGTTATGGCTAGCAGGGAAACAAGTGTCGAGCTTAAGTTCTGCCGAGAAAGCGCAGCTTCGCAATGAACAGTTAGGTTTTATTTATCAATTTCATCATCTTTTGATGGATTTTACCGCGATGGAAAACGTCGCGATGCCGCTGCTTATCCGCAAAGTGGATAAAGCGAAAGCCCATGCCGCAGCTAGTGACATGTTAACCCGGGTTGGTTTAGGTCATCGGCTGAACCACCGGCCATCTGAGCTCAGTGGCGGTGAACGCCAGCGTGTGGCGATTGCCCGTGCAATGATTGGGAAGCCAGGCTTAGTGCTTGCCGACGAACCGACTGGTAATTTGGATCATCAAACGGCTGAAAGCATTTACCAGTTGATGCGCGAGCTAAACCGCGAGTTAGGTACAAGTTTTGTGGTGGTCACCCACGATCGCGCATTAGCAGCAAAACTCGATCAACAATATTGGATGCGTGACGGCCGTTTAGGTGTCAATAATGGCTAGTCTTGCATGGCAATTAGCCAGTCGCTATCGGAACACCCGTAACAATAGCGCCTTTATCCGTTTTATCTCCGCGTCGTCGACGTGGGGGATTGGCCTTGGTGTCGCTATTTTAATTTTGGCACTGTCGGTGATGAACGGTTTTGAACAAGCTCTTCGCGAAAAAGTACTGAACGTCATTCCGCATGTTGAGCTCGAAGCTGTTGAACAACCTATTCAGGATTGGCCGAAAAAGCTAAGTGTGCTTAGTAGTGAGCCTGGTGTCGTTGCCGGAGCCCCTTATATTCGTACTGATGGCCTGTTGCGGGCTGCCGGTAAAGTAAAAGCGGCGCAAGTTCGTGGCGTTGATTTAGCCTATGAAAGCGGCATCAGTCGATTAGATTCATTTGTAAAAGAAGGCCAAGTGGAAACGCTTGGGGCCGACCAAATAATCTTAGGTCAAGGCATCGCGTTAGAGCTTGCAGTTAAAGTGGGTGACACTGTGCAACTGATGCTGCCAAAAGTTACCGATCAAGGTGAACTTGCCGGTCAGAAAAATGTGAATTTACAAGTGGCTGCGATTGTAGGAATCGGTGGTCAACTGGATTATCAGCAAGTTTGGGTGGATATGCCGGCATTAGCGCAATGGCTAGATATGCCAGCTGACAGTATTCAGGGTTTTGCGTTCAAGGTTGCTGATATTTTTCAAGCGAATAGCATCTCTCGCGAGCTCGGGCAAAAAGCCACTGATTATATTTATATGTTGGATTGGTTTCGCACCCAAGGCCATTTATATGAAGATATTCAAATGGTTCGCAGCATTTTATATCTGGTACTTGCGCTTGTGATTGCCGTCGCTTGCTTTAATATTGTCGCAACTTTGGTCATGGCGGTGCGTGAAAAGGAATCTGATATTGCCATTTTACTGACCATGGGCACAGCACCAGGCGTCGTGATCCGGGCCTTTATGTGGATGGGGTGGTTAAACGGTCTGAAGGGCACCTTTTATGGCAGTTTAATCGGGTTGTTGTTGGCGTGGAAAATTGAAGTGATTTATCGGTTTTTTGCCGAACTGACTGGTGCAAGCTTGCTCGATCCAACCATTTACTTTATTGATTATTTACCTTCAGAAATCCATGGCCAAGATGTGGTTATTACCATCTTGGTCGCCGTTGTGCTCAGTGGCCTTGCGACGTTATACCCAGCGCTTCGCGCCGCAAAAGTGCAACCTGCACAAGTGCTTGGTCAGCGTTAACTGACCAAGCTGATGTTCATTCTGCTCGGCATGCTTTAGCTCACTGATATCGCCCCCATGTGGGATACCTATATGGTGTACCGATATGGGGTAGATATGCGCTCGCAGTTGCACCGCATTATTAAATAGCAAAATCTGTGACTGGCAAAACCAGTGGTTTTGGTTTATTAGTAAATAAGTCACATTTAAATAACCAAAAATAAACATGGAACGTTTTTGTTTGGGAGTGTTTGCAGCCATTGTGTTGGCAACCGGGCTGCCTTGGCTGCCAGATCTGTCGATCATGCTATTACTCGGTGCCAGCGCAATTTGCTGCGTCTTTTGGCGTGCGTATTTTGCGCTTGGGTTTTTATTGTTTTTGCTCAGTTTAAGTGCACAGGTGCAACAGCATCAGCGCTTAGTCAAAAGCGTTTTGACCGAAAATACTTCGGCACAAAGTGGCACTATTGTCAGCATCCCCCAGCAATATGGTGATAGTTTCTTTTTTTTGTTCGAGTTGGATGATGTCACTGCTGATTTTATCGCAGTAAAGTCGAGAGTAATTGCGGTGCGTTGGTTTGACACGACGAAACTGCCGCATGCCGGACAACGTTGGCAATTTCAGTTAAAACTCAAAGCGGTGCGGGGCGTCGCAAATCCAGGATCTGGAAATAAAGAAGCGGCGGCTTTGGTGCATGGCATCCTAGCGCAAGGCACTGTACAACACGCCTTGCTACTGAATAATGATCGCAGTTTTCGCCAGCAAGCTTTTGATTTATTACAATATTCAACCAAGGACTTACCGAGTAATCCCATCTTGTTAGCCTTGACGGTCGGCGAACGTCCGTTTACCCCCGAGCTCTGGTTAGCGCTACAAAGCAGTGGTCTAAGTCACTTGATTTCGATTTCAGGGATGCACATTGCCCTGGTGTTTGGCTGGATTTTACTCTTAAAACCGAGTTTGCAATATCTGCCGGTATCACAACTCTGGCGAGAACGCTGGTTATGGTCGATTGCACTTAGTGCAGCATTTGGTTATTGCATGTTAGCAGGCTTTGCAATTCCGACCTGGCGAGCGTTATTGGCCATTATTGTCGTCACGATCCTCAAAATGATGTTACGCCGAACCAGCGGTTGGCGCTTTAGTTTGGTGTTTACCGCAGTTTTATTATTGTGTTGGCCCACCTTGATGCTGAGTATTAGTTTTTGGTTATCAGTAAGTGCAGTTGCTTTGATATTTTTTATGCAATGGCGCTTTGCCGAGCCCACAAATTGGCTCGATAGAGTCCGCCAATTTGTGTTTTTTCAGTGGCTTTTTACCCTGATGTTACTGCCAGTTAGCCTGTTATTTTTTCATGGCGTCGCGCCACTCGGCTTTTTTTGCAATCTATTGTTTGTGCCATGGATCAGCGTGCTCGGTATTCCGGCATTATTACTGGTTTTTTTGCTGCAGCTGTTATGGCCGACGCCATTGGTTGCGCTTTGGTGGTTCGTCGATTGGGTATTTCGCCCGCTGATTTGGTTATTCGAGCAGTTGGCTGTGCAGAATTATTGGTGGTCGCTACCGGAGCTGAGCTACTTGGCGCTGGCTTTTTTATTAGTTGCTGTTGTGGTGGCTTGTCTTGGTCAAAGTCGCTATAGCGTTTTTTTAGCCTGCAGCTTAAGTCTGCCGATCTTGTTGCAATGGCAATCGCCAAATCCCAACCATTTACATCTTGTCGATGTTGGCCAAGGCACGGCAGTGGTGCTCCAACAAGGCGAGCGCGCATTAGTTTATGACGTTGGCCCGCGTTATGGTGACTACAGTGCCACCAAAAATCACTTGTTGCCGTATTTGCGTTACCTTGGTATTTCACAGTTAGACTATCTGGTATTAAGCCATAACGACAGCGACCATACCGGTCATTGGCAATTGCTGCAACAAGCGTTTCCGAAGCTAACACTCGTCACTGATATCAATGGCGTCGGCAGCAAATTAAACTGTCGGCAATTGCCAGAAAAGTGGGGGGGGGGTTAATCTCAAGGTTTTATGGTCGCAGCAATTATTGCCGATGCCACTAGCGAATCGCGCAAAATTACCGCCTGAGTCGGATGCTCTTGCTGCGCCGCTTGTCGAGCAGCCGAAGAATCATGATTCCTGCGTCATTTTGATAACCAGTAGCGCCACAGGGCATCCCTGGCAGGTGTTGTTGACCGGGGATGCTGATATCGCCGCCGAACGGCAAATCATCGCTAGGTATCCTAATCTTCGCGCTGATGTGCTGGTGCTTGGGCATCATGGCAGCAAAACTAGTTCGGATTTAGCATTCTTAAAAACAATTCAACCGAAAATTGCAGTCAATAGTGCAGGCTACGATAATCCTTATCGGCATCCGGCAGTTGACGTAAAAGCGCGTTTAGAATTGCTGCAAATTCCACTCTATACCACCGCTGACGTTGGCGCGATTTCAATTGAATTTGGTGACAAACAGCTCGGTTTGCAGTTATGGCGACATCAGCCCTGGCTCGCTTGGGTGGAAAATGTCGCTGACAATGCTGAAACTCCTGATCTAACAAGGTAGAATGCATAGGATTTTATTTTTCAGGTAATTACTTTGACTACGCAAACTCCAGGTTCAGTCTCTACTTTCCGCCGCTTGATGAGCTATGCCAAGCCTTATCGTGGTGGTTTTATCATGGCTATCTTGGGCATGATTGGTTATGCCCTCATTGATGTTTATTTTATCAATGAATTTGAGACTTTTATTGACCGTGGTATTACCCAAAAAGATCAACAATATTTCTTCTGGGCACCTATCGTGGTTGTGTTGTTATTTGCTATCCGCGGTGTCTTTAACTTCATTTCTAGTTACAGCTTAAGCTGGGCTGGCACTCACATCGTCAAAGATCTGCGCCAGCAGTTATTCCGCCACATGATGCGCCTGCCGGTGAGTTATCACGACCAGCACAGTACAGGTGAATTAATTTCGAAAATCACCTACGACGCTGAACAAATCAAACAAGCGTCAAGTAAAGCCTTGGTGGTGCTGATCCACGAAGGCGCCTTTGTTTTGGGGCTTTTGGCGGTGATGTTCAGTAAAAGCTGGCAGCTATCGGCAATCTTTTTATTAATTGCACCGATTATTGCGGTAATAGTCTCGGTAGTATCCAAGCGTTTCCGCCATATCAGTAATCGGATGCAAGGCACTATGGGAAATGTGACGTCCAACGCAGAGCAAATGCTGATTGGTCACAAAGTCATTTTATCTTTTGGTGGTCAAGCAATCGAAGATAAGCGGTTTGGTGAAATCAACAATCGTAACAGACACTTAGATGTGAAGCTTGAGTCTACTAAAGCGATTAGTGTCTCGTTGATCCAAACCATCGCATCTTGTTCTTTGGCCTTTGTTATTTACCTTGCTAGTTTTCCGGAAATGTTAGAAACATTAACCCCAGGCAAATTCACCACGATTTTGACCTCAATGTTGTTATTGCTAAAACCGTTGAAACAGTTGACCACAGTTAATAGCGATTTCCAAAAAGGCATGGCCGCCGCAGCCGCTGTTTTTCAGGTACTTGATGAAAAGCCGGAGCAAGATACCGGCACTTTAGAACTTGCCAATGTGCGCGGCGACATCGAAGTGAAGGATTTGAGTTTTCAATATCCAGGTCATGACAAGCAGGTGCTGAAAAACGTTAATTTCACGGTGAAAGCGGGCCAAACTATCGCGCTAGTTGGTAAGTCCGGCAGCGGCAAAACCACCATTTCTAGTTTATTACCGCGTTTTTATGAAATTGAGCAAGGTCAGATTTTACTAGATGGGCATGATACCAAAGGGTGTACTTTGGCCAGTTTACGCCAGCAAATCGCCGTGGTATCCCAGCAAGTCGTGCTATTTAATGACACCATCGCCAACAACATCAGCTATGGCTTTACCGGCGAGTTAACGCGTGAGCGTTTGATTGATGTCGCTGAAAAAGCCCATGTTATGGAGTTCGCCGCTAGCATGGAACATGGCTTAGATACTGAAATTGGTGAAAATGGGGTCACTCTGTCAGGCGGCCAGCGCCAACGTATTGCCATAGCTCGTGCATTGTTGCGCCAATCACCAGTGCTAATTCTGGACGAAGCGACTTCGGCGCTGGATACGGAATCTGAGCGCAAAATTCAGGGCGCTTTTGACGAGTTGCTGAAAAACCGGACCAATATTGTGATTGCACACCGTTTATCCACCATCGAAAAAGCTGACGTGATTCTGGTGATGGCAGAAGGGCAGATCGTTGAACGCGGCAATCACCAAGAATTGCTTGCCCAGCAAGGCGTTTATGCCAACTTGTATAAATTGCAATTCGGGGAAGGGGCATGAGTAGCAAAACGGGCAGCACGCGTGACGGCAATATGTCGCATGCGTCTGACCAATTTGGCAGTGCTATCGAACAAAGTTGGTATCATGCGCGGTGGTGGACTTGGCTGTTATTGCCGTTGTCGTTGCTGTTTGCTGGTATTAGCGCCCTTCGTCGGCTGTGTTTTCGACTGGGACTAGCAAAAGCGACGCAAGTTACCGCGCCAGTGATAGTGGTTGGTAATATTAGCGTTGGTGGCACTGGCAAAACGCCTTTTACCCTCTGGCTTTGTCAGTATTTGCAGCAACAGGGATTGAAACCGGGGATCTTATCTCGTGGTTATGGCGCAACGATTAAACATCCGCAGCTGGTCAGCGCCCAGATGTCTGCAGCTGATGTTGGCGATGAGCCACTGCTGTTGGCCCAATTAACAGGCGTGCCTGTGGTGGTTTGTCCAAAAAGAGTGAGTGGTGCTCAGTTTTTATTGGCGAACACTGACTGCAATATTGTGATTTGTGACGATGGGTTGCAGCATTATGCCTTAGCCCGAGATCTAGAAATAGTGCTCATTGATGGTCTGCGTGGTTTGGGTAATGGCTGGTTGTTACCCGCCGGACCATTACGCGAGGGCGCGTGGCGACTGGCGAGTGTCGACTTAGTGCTAAGTAATTCTGCGCCAAGTTCATGGACACCGTTTCAACTTGATGTCATCGCAGCACCGGCAAAAGCGTTAGTTGAAGGCTCAACATTGCTGGCCCCGAAGAGCTCAGTGGCTTTGGTTTCTGGTATTGGCAATCCCGAACGATTTGCCACAACCGCGCAGCAAGCAGGCTTTTTTATCAACTCGAAACATTATTTTCCTGATCATCATCCGTTTGCGGTTGATGATTTTCAAAAGATCCCAACGCCACTGCTGATGACCGCAAAAGATGCGGTAAAATGTCAGCCGTTTGCCAAGCCAAATTGGTATTATCTGCCGATAACCGCCCAGGTGCCCGCTGCTGCGCAGCAAGTGCTTTGGCAAAAATTACAACAGATCCGGAGCCGCTATGGCCTTTAATATCGCCTTATTAGATATCGTTGCTTGCCCGTTATGCAAAGGCAAGCTGAAGTTGGATAAACAGCAACAACGCTTAATTTGTACTTTTGACCGCCTGGCGTATCCTATTAAGCAAGATATTCCGGTTTTGCTCAGTCAAGAAAGCCAAGAATTAAGCGCTGCTGAGGTCGAGCCATGGCTTTCGTAGTCGTAATTCCAGCGCGCTATGCCAGCAGTCGTTTGCCAGGTAAACCGCTGGCCGATATCGGTGGCAAACCCATGGTGCAATGGGTTTGGCAACAAGCGATGCAAAGTGGTGCGAGTCGAGTGGTGATAGCTACCGACGATGCACGAGTTGAACAAGTTGCTCGTCAATTTGGCGCTGAAGTCTTAATGACAGATCCAGCGCATAACTCTGGGACCGAGCGTCTGGCCGAAGTCGTGCGCAGTTTGAGTTTACCTGCCGATACCGTAGTGGTGAATGTGCAAGGGGATGAACCTTTTGTCCCGCCGGTCATTATTCAGCAAGTTGCGGCAAATTTGGCAGCACAGCAACAAGCAAGAATGGCAACACTAGCCGTCGCCTTACACGAACCCAGTGAGATCGCCAATCCAAACATGGTGAAAGTCGTCTGCGATAAAAACGGCTATGCACTGTATTTCAGCCGTGCTGTTGTGCCTTTTGACCGTGATGGTGCTTTTCAACATGAATGTGCTGCACATTATCGGCGACACATTGGTATTTATGCTTATCGTGCCGGTTTTATTCTCGATTACGTGAGCTGGCCTGCGTCCGCATTGGAGCGGATCGAATGTTTGGAGCAACTTCGGGTATTGTGGCAGGGCGAACGTATCCATGTAGCCCTTGCCAAAGAAGTGCCGCCAGTTGGCGTTGATACCCCAGCGGATCTTGAGCATGCACGGCAAGTTGCTGCGACTTTATTGAGTACCCAGCACGCGACAAGTATGGATACAGAGTGATCACCAGCGAAAGTTTTACGATAGTCGCAGAGCATGCAGACTTTTTGGTGATCGCAAAAGCGCCCGGTGTGAGTTTTCATTCCGAAGATGGCGCTGGTGTGGTGGTGCAAGTTGAGCAAGCGCTCGGAATGAAGTTATTTCCTGTGCATCGTCTTGATAAAGTCACTTCAGGTCTGCTGATTTTGGCCCGTAGTAGTGTCGCTGCCGCCGAATTTACCGAGTTATTTAGCCATCATCAAATCCAAAAATACTATCTGGCGTTGTCGCTTGATAAACCCAAACAAAAACAAGGTTGGGTGAAAGGAGATATGGCGCCGGCGCGCCGTGGTGCACAAAAATTATTGAGCAGCATGGATAATCCGGCCGTGAGTTATTTTATCTCGGTGGGTTTTCAAGACGTATCTGAGCTACCGGTTGGCTGCCGTGCGTTTTTGATAAAGCCGTTTACTGGCAAAACCCATCAGATCCGGGTGGCTTTGAAGTCGATGGGCGCTGCAATTGCTGGCGATGAGTTATACCAAGCGAAAGCCGCCGATCGGGTTTATTTGCATGCCTATGCGCTAGAATTTATGTGGCATGGTCAGCAGCATCAATTTGTATTGCCGCCAGAGCATGGTGCATGGTTTCGGGCTGCAGCCCTAGAAGCGTTACTGAATTCACAATGGGCAACCCCATGGCAAATGGCACTGCCGACGTATCAAGCACCAAAAGCTTTGTTGGGCCCAACCAGTTAACGAATAAACAGTTTTTAAGCACCGCAATTTACCGCGAGTGAAAACCTTTCGATAGGATAAATATGAACGACGATTATTTATTGCGATTTGCAGGCATCGGTCGACTTTATGGTACTGCAGCGTTGCAAGCTTTTGCTAATGCGCATGTTTGCGTGATTGGGATCGGAGGCGTCGGTAGCTGGGCAGCTGAGGCTCTGGCACGCTCGGGTATCGGTGCTATCACCTTAATTGATTTGGATGATATTTGTATCAGCAATAGCAACCGGCAAATTCATGCGTTAAGCGCGACTATTGGTAAGGACAAAGTTGAGGTTATGGCTGAACGGATTTTGCAAATCAATCCAGCATGCCAAGTCACGCAAATCGACGATTTTGTTGCTGTCGAAAATTTATTTGAGATTTTCGCGACACCTTTTAGTTATGTAATTGATTGTATTGATTCAATTAAAGCAAAAACGGCGTTAATCGCCCACTGTAAACGCAATAAAATTCCATTGGTGACTATCGGCGGTGCGGGCGGCCAGTTAGATCCAACCCAAATTGAATTAACCGATTTGGCGAAAACGGTCAATGATCCACTGTTGGCAAAAGTGCGCAACAACCTACGTCGAGACTATAACTACAGCCGCAATACGAAGCGTAGTTTTGGCATTGATGCGGTTTATTCAACCGAGCAATTACGGTATCCAAAACCAGACGGCACAGTCTGCAACGCCAAACAAACGAGTGAAGGAGCCATGCGTTTAGATTGTAGTGGCGGTTTTGGGGCTGTGACTGTCGTGACAGGTAGTTTTGCTTTTGTTGCGGTCAGTCGGGTACTGAAGAAGCTGGCGGATAAAGCCATTCGCACTGATAGCACACAAACTTAGCCCCTTGCTTTTCAATCAAAACAAGTCTTGCAGTTCGAGCAACTCATCGCTGAGCTTGTTGCATTAAGCTCAGCACGGCAAATATTCCGTTATTCCGGGATGCAGAAAGCTCAGCGCCAAGGCCTAGTTGTTGCCATAACTGCAAAAAGTCTGCGGTTTTTCCCTGTTGATACCAGCTTGCGAGCACTAAGCTGATAATTCCTTTGACCACCCTTGCATCGCTATCAAAGGCAAATTGGTTTGGTTTGCTATTTATCAGCAGCCATGCAGCACTTTCACAGCCACTGACCAAGTGTTGCTCGGTTTTGTCGACACTGGCGAGTGCGGGTAACTGTTTACCCAGTTGCATAATTATTCGATATTTGCTCTGCCAATCAACGGCTTTACTTAATTTTTCCAGTTCAGCAATGGCGATGTCATGGACAAAGCGTTCCGTTTGCTGGAAAGCCATCTGACTTAATTGCTCAGGGGTGTTGCTCATTTCTATCCAGTTCTTCTGTTCTTTGTATGGGCAAATCGCCCGATGCCATCATCTTAGGCCAGGATGTCTGCGGCCGCTGCGATGGCGGCAATGGTCCGTTCAATTTCTTCTGTAGTGTTATAAGGCGCCAGGCTAAAGCGCACGGCGCCGGGTTGCTGCATCGCCTGAAACAGTGGCATTGCGCAATGAGTGCCAGCGCGTACCGCGATATTTTGTTGATCTAATAAGACTGCGAGATCTGACGGATGCTCATTTTGTAAATTGAGACTGACAATTCCGGCGTTATTTTCGACAGTTGATAACAAGTGCACCCCAGAGATTGCTTTTGCGCCTTGCCATAGCTGCGTCAGCAACTGCTGTTTGTGGCTTGCCAGGTGAGCAAAATCAAATTGTGAAAGCCAATTGAGTGCTGCGGCAAAGCCAATAGCCCCCGCGATATTTGGCGTACCCGCTTCTAAACGATATGGCAGTTGATTCAAGGTGGTGTTGGCAAAAGTCACCTGTTTAATCATCTCTCCGCCATAATTGAGCGGTCGTAAAAGCTCTAACAATGCAGACTTCCCGTATAACATGCCGATGCCCGTTGGACCGTACAATTTGTGCGCTGAACACAAGTAAAAATCACAATCTAGGGCTTGGACATCGACACGTTGATAACTCGCACCTTGTGAGCCATCAACTATGGTGATGGCTCCATGCTTTTTCGCCAAATCAATAAAATCTTGAATAGGCGTAACATGCCCTAAGCCATTAGAAACATGAGTAAAACTGACAACTTTTGGCTTTTTTTCAACAAGTAATGATGTGTAGGCGGCTAGATCTAAATGATGGTTCGCCAATAACGGCACAACCGCAAGCTCAACCCCATGACTTGCGGTGTGAAATTGCCAAGGCACTATATTGGCGTGATGTTCAAGGGTGGTGATGAGCACACAATCGCCGGGGTGCAGGATGTTACCGACCAAGCCAAATGCGAGCTGATTTAATGCGCCGGTGGCACCTGCAGTCCAAATAATTTCAGTGGGACTAGGGGCATTAAAGAAACTGGCAACATCAACTCTGGCTTGTTCAAAGAGTGCTGTAGCGCGTCGACTTAAGGCATGGGCTCCGCGATGGACATTGCTGTAATCCTGCTGATAAAACTGCTGCATGCAAGCAAGGACCGAATCTGGCTTTTGCATGCTCGCGGCATTGTCGAGATAAATCCACGCAGGATTATCGCGAAAAAACGCGAATTCTGCGCGAAATGCAGCAACATCAAACATAACACCAACCTTAGTTTTAAAGCTGCCGAGCCTGCAATTGAGCGCTTTGGCAAATAAGACGCGGATTTTGCCTTGTTTTCAAAACTGCAGCAAGACGAAACTGTGATATCGGCGGTTGTCGCGGACCGGCAAGAACAGAAATGGCGACACGGCGAAGGCCCAAAACAAATTTCGGACGAAAGGGAGGGTGGACTTGGCGTACTTAAAAACAAAAAACCGGAGTAAACTCCGGTTTTTTAGTGAGACGTTTGGCGAAAAATTACGCTTTACGCTCAGGCTTACTGATGAAGTCACGGGCAGTGTAACCAGTGTACAACTGACGTGGACGGCCGATTTTGTGGCCTTTATCCGACAGCATTTCATCCCAATGCGAAATCCAGCCAACAGTGCGGCTCATGGCGAAAATAACCGTGAACATGCTGGTTGGGATACCGATTGCTTTTAAGATGATGCCTGAGTAGAAATCGACGTTTGGATATAATTTCTTCTCGATGAAATACGGGTCTTCCAAAGCGATACGCTCAAGTTCCATTGCTACATCTAACAGCGGATCTTGGATATTCAGCTCTTTTAACACGTCATGGCAGGTTTCACGCATCACTTTGGCGCGTGGGTCAAAGTTTTTATAAACACGGTGACCGAAGCCCATCAGGCGGAAAGTATCATTTTTGTCTTTGGCACGACGAACGAATTCAGGAATACGCTCAACTGAACCGATTTCTTGTAACATTTTCAAGCAAGCTTCGTTAGCGCCGCCATGAGCAGGGCCCCACAGTGATGCGATACCTGCAGCGATACATGCGTATGGGTTTGCACCTGAAGAACCAGCTAAACGCACTGTTGAGGTAGAAGCATTTTGTTCGTGATCAGCATGCAACATGAAGATCCGGTCCATTGCCTTAGCAACAGTAGGGCTCACGTTGTAAGTTTCTGCTGGCACTGAGAACATCATGTGCAAGAAGTTTTCTGCGTAGCTCAGTTCGTTACGTGGATAAACAAAAGGCTGACCGACAGTATATTTATAAGCCATTGCTGCAATAGTTGGCAGCTTTGCAATCAGACGATGTGCAGAACGTTTGCGTTGTTCTGGATCGTTGACGTTTAAATCTGAGTGGTAGAACGAAGACATTGCACCAACCACACCACATAACATGGCCATTGGATGCGCATCGACGCGGAAACCTTGGAAAAATGACGCTAATTTCTCATGCACCATGGTATGGCGAGTGATGACATGTGTGAATTCGTCATATTGTTCTGCAGTTGGCAATTCGCCTTCTAACAGCAAATAACAAGTTTCGAGATAGTCAGATTCAACAGCCAGCTGCTCAATTGGGTAGCCACGGTGTAAAAGAATACCGTTGTCACCATCAATGTATGTGATTTTTGATTCACAAGAGCCAGTCGACAT
>JACCDZ010825191.1_pt1 | contig 14286 bp, 11 predicted proteins | sample 7449551 | NCBI WGS metagenome assembly JACCDZ01 (sample SAMN15323452, study PRJNA562643) | freshwater metagenome | isolation source: river surface water | place: USA:Blue River Watershed | collected 2017-08-18 | reverse complement strand
GCTTCCCCACCCTGCAGCACACCGCCGAGCTGACCACCCAGTCCACCCGCCGTGGCGGTTTCGAGCCGGCCCTGGTCTTCGCCCTGGGCCAGATCCTGATGCTCGGCCCCGTGGCCGTGCTGGCGGGTGGGTGGCTGCGTCGCCGCCGTGGGCAGCCCCAAGCGACCGACAGCCAGATGGTGTCCGTGCCCGCCAGCCAGTGGGCGCCCACCAGCATCATGGACGTCACCCGCCCCAGCGTGATGCCCGACGAGGTGGCCACGCCACGCAAGGTCGCGGCCCGCAACTCGCCCTACTACCTGGCGTCCGAATCGAGCTTTCGCTTCCTGTGGGCACTGAGCCTGCCGCTGCAGCTGATCGCCCTCGTGCAGGCCTTCCACGCCGATGCACACGTCAATTGGGCCGCACCGTCCATGGTCGGCTTCTGCATGCTGATCGCAGCCCGCCTGAGCCCGCCGCTGCTGCGCCTGGCCGATCCACGCCCCAACGGCTGGCTGGTGGCCGTGCTGCTGAGCAACATCGTGCTGACCTCGGCCGTGCTGCACCTGCGTGACATCGTGGGCCCCACCCTGCCGTCCAAGCTGGACGTGCTGGTGCGCATGCGGGGCTGGGACACCGCCTTTCAGCAACTCACGCCCGCCATCCAGGCCCCGACGACCACGGGCCTGCCCGTGCTGACCGACCAGCGCCTGCTGATCACCCATGCCGCCTACCACTGGCGCCAACACGGTGTTCGCACGCTGTACTGGAACCCGCAAGGCACGCGCAACAACCATTACGAAATCACCCACAGCCTGCCTGACCAGATGGGCGCCGACGTCATGCTGGTCACCAGCCAGCGCGAACCGACCCACATCACCAGCCGCTTTGCCACATCACGCCTGATGGCGTCGACCCGCGTGCCGGTGGGTCCGGACCGCTCGGTGGAGTTGCACGCCTACTTCTTGCGCGGCTTCCTGGGCTATGGTGAGCGCAACGACGACGCCCAGACCGCACCACGATGACCGAGTCCCTCCGCCCAACGACCGATCCGAACGCGCATGACGAGGTCAGCCTGCAGCGCCTCAACCACCTCATCTGGGCCCTGCTCTTCTTCGCGCTGGCCCTGTTTGCCAAGCTCCCGGGCCTGGACCTGTTGATTTCGGCCCGCTACTACGACCCGGAACTGGGCTTCTTTCACCGCCACCAACCGGTGGTGATCGCGCTGTACGACTGGACGCCCTGGATCGGTCGCGCCCTGGTGATCGCCCTGGCGCTGTACGCGCTGCTGGCCCCGCTGCTGGCCCGTTACTTCGACCAGCAGCGCCAGCACAGCCTGGCCCAGCGCGCGCGCGGCTCCTGGCGTCATCTGGCCACGGTGGCCGTGGTCTGTGGTCTGCTGGGCCCCGGCCTCATCATCGAAGGCATCTTCAAGAACCAGATGGGGCGTCCTCGCCCCGTGCAAGTGGTGGAGTTTGGTGGCACCGACACCTACCAAGGCCCCTTCGTCCCAGGCAAGACGCCCGAGCGCAACCGCAGCTTCGTCAGCAGCCACGCCGCCGCCGGCTTCTGGCTGATGAGCCTGGGCCTGACCTGCGGCCCGCTGTGGCGCCGACGCTGGCTGCTGATCGGCATCGTGGCCGGTGGCGTCGTCGGCCTGGGCCGCATGCTGCAAGGCGGGCACTTTTTCAGTGACATTCTGTTTGCGTTTTTCACCGTATGGCTGTCATGTGAAATCGTGGCCTGGCTCGACAAACGCCGGCGCAGCCGACACACTTGAACCCCTTGGCCGAGCCTCAGCCAGACACAGCCAAGCTTCCCCTTCGCGTCCAGACCGTTCACGAGACGACACCGACCATGAACTCCACCGATTCCGTTTCCTACGACTACGACCTGCAGGACGCCTCGGGTGCCACCTGCACGGCCCACGCCTGGGCCAAGGTTCCCACGCCCCTGGCCCCTGACGAGAAAGAGCGCGTCAAGGCTCGGATCAAGGCGCTGCTCAAGGCGCAAAACGCCGTGCTGGTCGCCCACTACTACGTCGATGGCGACCTGCAAGACCTGGCCATGGAGACGGGCGGCTGCGTGTCCGACTCGCTGGAGATGGCCCGTTTTGGCCGTGACCATGCCGCCCAGACCCTGATCGTGGCGGGTGTGAAGTTCATGGGCGAGTCGTCCAAGATCCTGAGCCCCGGCAAGCGTGTGCTGATGCCCGACCTGGACGCCACCTGCTCGCTCGACCTGGGCTGCCCGGCCGAAGACTTCATCGCCTTCTGCGATGCCCACCCCGACCGCAAGGTGGTGGTCTACGCCAACACCAGCGCCGCTGTCAAAGCCCGCGCGGACTGGATGGTGACCAGCTCGTGTGCGCTGGCCATCGTCAAGCACCTCAAGGACCAGGGCGAGAAGATCCTCTGGGCCCCCGATCGCCATCTGGGCCACTACATCCAGAAGGAAACCGGTGCCGACATGCTGATGTGGAACGGCGCCTGCATCGTGCACGACGAGTTCAAGGGCCTGGAGCTGGACCTGTTGAAGAAAGACCATCCCAAAGCCCTGGTGCTGGTCCACCCCGAATCGCCCGACAGCGTCGTGGCCCAGGCCGATGTGGTGGGATCGACCTCGCAGCTGCTCAAGGCCGTGGTCGAGTCGGACGCGCCCGAGTTCATCGTGGCCACCGACAACGGCATCCTTCACCGCATGCGCCAACTGGCGCCCAACAAAGTGTTGCTGGAGGCCCCCACCTCGGGCAACAGCGCCACCTGCAAGAGCTGCGCGCACTGCCCGTGGATGGCGATGAACGCCCTGCAAGGTGTGCTCGACTGCCTGGAAAAGGGCACCGGCGAGATCACCGTGCCCGAAGACATCCGCGTCAAGGCCCACGGCTGCATCGACCGCATGCTCGACTTCGTGGCGAAGAACCCTGCTGCCATCGCCCAACCCGCCCAGGGCTTCGTGCCCAACATCGGCGCGGCCTGATTCACCCAGCCCCAATTGCCCACTTGCCCCATGTTCGACCACAACGAAACCCTGCAAGAAGCCCGTGAGCGCAATGTGCGCGACGCCCTGTTCGAAGACGTGGGCGTGTGCGACTGGACGGCGCAACTGGTGCCCGCCAACCAGCGTGTGAAAGCCCGCCTGTTGGTGCGCGAAGAGGCCGTGCTGTGCGGCCGCGACTGGTTCGAGGCCTGCCTGTTCCAGCTCGATCCGACGGCTCACATCCAGTGGGCCTACAACGAGGGCGCGCTGATGGCCGCCAACACCGAGGTCTGCCTGATCGAGGCCGATGCCCGCGCCATGCTGACGGCCGAGCGCCCCGGCATCAACTTCCTGCAAACCCTGTCGGCCGTGGCCACCCTCACCCACCGCCACATGCAGGCGATCGAGGGTGCCTCGCCCAACCCGCGCGGTTGCGTGGTGCTCGACACCCGCAAGACCCTGCCCGGCCTGCGTCTGGCGCAAAAGTACGCCGTGCGCGTGGGCGGTGGCGCCAACCAGCGCCTCGCCTTGTACGACGGCATCCTCATCAAGGAAAACCACATTGCCGCCGCCGGCAGCGTGACGGCGGCCGTGAAGAACGCGCAAACCCTGGTGGCTGCGCAAGCCTCACCGCTGCGCGAACAGATCACGATTCAGGTGGAAGTGGAAACGCTCGAGCAGTTGCGTGAAGCGCTGGCTGCAGGTGCCGTCAGCGTGCTGCTGGACAACTTCAGCAACGAGATGATGCGCGACGCCGTGCGCATCAACGACGAGGTGGCCCAGGGCGCCGCGCTGCTCGAAGTCTCGGGCGGTGTGACCATGGACCAGTTGCGCGACATCGCCGCCACCGGCGTGGACCGCATCTCGGTGGGCAAGCTGACCAAGGACGTCAAGGCCGTGGACTTCTCGCTGCGCGTGCTCGAGCGCATCGGCGGCTGATCAAGGCAGCCAGGCGTCCTTCTTCTTGGACTTCTTGCTCAAGATGGTGGGGAAGCTCACCGGCAGGGTGCGAGGGTAGTCGCGGCTGAAGTGCAGGCCGCGGCTTTCCTGGCGCGACAGGGCCGAGCGCACGATCAGCTCGGCGCAATCGACCAGGTTGCGCAGCTCCAGCAGGTCGCGCGAGACGCGGAAGGCCGCGTAGTAGTCGTCGATCTCATGGCGCAGCAGCTTGATGCGGTGCAGTGCCCGCTCCAGGCGGCGCGTCGTGCGCACGATGCCCACGTAGTTCCACATCACCAGGCGCAGCTCGTCCCAGTTGTGGGCGATCACGACCTCTTCGTCGGCATCCGACACCTGGCTTTCGTCCCAGCCCGATACCTTCGGGGCGCTCGCCGGGATCTGCGCGGTGATGTCCTCGGCACAGGTGCGGCCCAGCACCACGCACTCCAGCAGCGAGTTGCTGGCCAGGCGGTTGGCGCCATGCAGCCCGGTGTAGGTGGTCTCGCCCACGGCGTACAGGCCCGGCAGGTCGCTGCGGCCGTGCAGGTCGGTCACCACGCCACCGCAGGTGTAGTGCGCGGCCGGCACCACCGGAATGGGCTGCTTGGCGATGTCGATGCCCAAGGACAGGCAACGCGCGTGGATGGTGGGGAAGTGTTCCTTCAGGAAATCTTCGCCCAGGTGCGTGGCGTCCAGCCAGACGTGGTCCACGCCGTGCTTTTTCATCTCGAAGTCGATGGCACGGGCCACGATGTCACGTGGGGCCAGTTCGCCCCGCTCGTCGTGTTCGGGCATGAAGCGCGTGCCATCGGGCAGACGCAAGATGGCGCCTTCGCCACGCAGCGCTTCGGTGATCAGGAAGCTGCGCTCTTGCGGGTGATACAGGCAGGTGGGGTGGAACTGGATGAACTCCATGTTCGCAATCCGGCAACCGGCGCGCCAGGCCATGGCTATGCCGTCGCCCGTCGAGGTGTCCGGGTTGCTGGTGTAGCGGTACACCTTGCCCACACCGCCGGTGGCCATCACCACGGCCGAGGCCACCAGGGTCTCCACACGGTGGGTTTCGATGTCGAGCGCGTACACACCGTGACAACGGGGCACGGCGCCCGGCTCGACCGCATTTTTCTTGAGGTGGCGGTCGGTGATCAGGTCGATCGCCATCCACTTCTCGCGCAAGGTGATGTTGGGATGGCGCTTGACCTCGTCGAGCAGCACATCGTGGATCGCCTTGCCCGTGGCATCGGCCGCGTGGGCGATGCGGCGCACGGCATGGCCGCCTTCGCGCGTCAGGTGCAGCCCCAGTGGGCCGGTCGGGTCAGGCGAGAACGGCACACCGCGCTCCACCAGCCAGGCGATGGCCTCGGCGCTGTGGCGGGCAATGAACTCGGCCGTGTGCTCATCCACCAGGCCCCCACCGGCTTCCTGGGTGTCTTTGACATGGGAGGCGATGCTGTCGTCGCTGCCCAGCACGCCCACGATGCCGCCTTGGGCCCAGGCGGTGGCTGCCTCGTGCATCTCGCGCTTGGCCAGCACGATCACGGGCTGCGTTTCTGCCAGGTGCAGGGCCACGGTCAAACCAGCCAGACCGGCACCGACGATGACGACGGGCAGGGACGATTCAGACACAGCAGACATATCGCTCACATGGGCCTCAAGGCAGAAGGAGAGCGCCGATTCTACGCCCCCCGTTCAGGTGGCCCCGCGTCAAAAACCACTCACGGCGTGCAGCGATCGGCCCCGCAATAGCGCTGGCAAAAACTGCATCCCCACACCGGCAGCCACGACGGGAAAGCGTAGTAACGGCGGTTGACCTCGGCCATGACCTGCTCACGGTAGGCCGTGTACGAGAAGTTGACGCCCTCCAGCGCGTAGAAGGTCGCGCCATCTTGCTGGAAGGTCAGCAAGCGCACCGAATCGAAGAAACCGCGGTAGTCATCCAGCGACAGCTTGCGCGTGGCCATGACGCGGATGGTCTGGCCTTCCAGCGCGGCGTAGTCCACGATCAGGTCATCTTGACGCGCGTGCTTGCCGCCCAGGCCCAGCACCGGCACATGGTGTCCTGCGGCATAGCCAAAGATCGAGGCCGCCGAGTAGGCATTCGACGCCAACACCACACCAGGCACCTGCACCTGTTTGACCATGTCTTCGGCGCGGGCTGCCTCGACGAAGCGGTGGTAGTTCTTGTCGACCACCCGGACGTGCTGTTTCATGTCCTGCCACTGGCTCAGGTCCGAGAGTGCTGCCCCACCGGCCACCAGCAGGTGCAAGACCAGGAAGACGCCCAGGCCCCGTGCGGCCGTGCGCAGTGCCGGAGCGGGCAGCACCCAGGCCCACATCACGAACAGGAAGGGGTAAAAGCCCATCACCCAGTGCAGGCCGATCTCCTTCTTGAAAGCGAGCAGGCCGAACAGTGTCAGCGGCACCAGGGCGGCACAGGCCAGCAAGGCTTGCCCCTTCAGACCCGCGCGCCATGCGCTGCGGTGTCGCCAGCCCAACCACAGCAACACCGGGCTGATCAGGTAGGCCATCATCACCGCATAGACCGCGACGTTGGCCAGCGAACCCTCCGAGCCCTCGTTGCGATTGAACAGGTTGAACATGATGTTGGTCCAGCAGTGCTGGAGGTTCCACAGCACGTTCACCGCCACCGACGGCAAGGCGCACAGCACGATCAGCACCAGAGCGCGCCAGCGCGCCCGCGCAAACAGCGCGAAGTACACGACAAAGGCCATGCCCAGCAGCACGGCAAAGTACTTGGACAGGAAGGCCAGGCCCATGAACACGCCACTGAGCGCATACAGGCCCCATGGCGAGCGCCCCCGGTCGGCCGCCTGCTCGGCCCGCACCAGGGCCGCCGTGGACCAGGCCGCCCACAGAATCAAGGGCGTGTCGGTGGCGATCAGGGCATTGAGCCAGTTGATGGGAGCCAGCCAGTACAGCAAGATGGCCCAGGCCGCGCGCTCGCGACTGACCGGCGACCAGGCCCACCACAGCGCCCAGCCCACCCCCAGTGGCAACAGCACCGCCGGCATGCGGATGGCCCACTCGGCATCGCCCAGCACGGCCCGCATCGCGGCAATCCACCACGCCACCATCGGCGGGTGTTCGTAGTAGCCGTAGTCCAGAAAGCGCGCCCACCAGTAAAACAGCGCTTCGTCCCCCGTCAGGGGCATGACGGCGGCCATCCAGCCACGCCAGGCGAGCGAGGCCAACGCCACCAGCCACAGCCAGCGGGTCGGCATGGTCAGGCGGTTTGCCCCTGCGGAAGACGAGGAGACAGGGGCGGTGAAAACGGACAAAAACGACATGCTCAGGGAGAGGCCAGAAAGAAAGTGCCGCCGTCGATCCGCAAGACGGAACCAGGCCCTGGATTCTAGGTCGCCGCTGCTACCATGCCACGCAGGCACCATGCGACACGCTCACCCTGAAAGGACCGCACCATGCGCTGGCAAGGCAACCGAGAAAGCGACAACGTCGAAGACGTCCGGGGACGTGGCGGCCGCGCTGGCGGCTTGGGCGGCGGCAAGCTGGGCCTGGGCGGTGTGGTCATCGCCCTGGTGGCGAGCTACTTCCTGGGCATCAACCCCATGACGGTGCTCAACCTGCTGGGTGGCGGGGGCGGCCCCATTGTCAGCGCGCCCGACCCGAACGCCCCGCCCGCCAACGACGAAGAGACCCGCTTCGTGCGCACCATTCTGGCCGACACCGAAGACGTCTGGCGCGTGCTGTTTCAGCAAGCTGGCGGCCAGTACCAGGACCCGAAACTCGTGCTGTTTCGCGGCGCCGTGCCCACGGCCTGCGGCACCGGCCAGTCGGCCATGGGCCCCTTCTACTGCCCGGGTGACAGCAAGGTCTACCTGGACCTGGACTTTTTCGACGTGATGCACCAGCGTCTGGGCGCCCCGGGTGACTTCGCGCAGGCTTATGTGATCGCCCACGAGGTGGGTCACCATGTGCAGAACCTGGTGGGCACCACGGCCAAGATGGACCAGATGCGCCAGCGCCTCAGTGAGGCCCAATACAACGCCATGAGCGTGCGCCTGGAGCTGCAGGCCGACTGCTATGCCGGCGTATGGGCCCACCACGCGCAAAACAGCCGCCAGATCATCGAAGCCGGTGATGTGGAAGAAGCCCTCAATGCCGCCGCCCAGATTGGCGACGACACCCTGCAGAGCAAGAGTGGCGGCCCGGTGTCGCCCGAAAGCTTCACCCATGGCACCAGCGAGCAGCGCATGACCTGGTTCAAGCGCGGCATGCAGACGGGTGACATCAATCAGTGCAACACCTTTGACAAGAACGCCCTGTAACCCACGGTTCAGGGCACCTCGACCCTCGGAGACCTCTACACATGCAAGCCTGGATCTGCAACGAACTGAGCGGCCCTGATGCCCTGACCTGGCAAGACTCACCCACGCCTGAACCCGGCCCGGGTGAAGTGCGCGTGGCCATCAAGGCCGCCAGCCTGAACTTCCCCGACCTGCTGATCGTGCAGGGCAAGTACCAGATGAAGCCGCCGCTGCCGTTCGTGCCGGGCGCCGAATTTGCGGGTGTGGTCGAAGCCGTGGGCGAAGGCGTCAAGCACCTGAGCGTGGGCAGCCACGTGGCCGGCTTTGGTGGCACGGGCGGCTTCGGCACCCACACCATTTCCAAGGCCGCAGTGCTGATGCCCCTGCCCCCGGCGTTTTCGTTTGAAGACGGCGCCGCCTTCCTGTGCACCTATGGCACCACCTACCACGGCCTGATGGACCGTGGCGCCTTGAAGGCTGGCGAGACCGTGCTGGTGCTGGGTGCTGCGGGGGGCGTGGGCACCGCCGCCATCCAGATTGCCAAGGCTGCGGGCGCCAAGGTGATCGCCGCCGCCTCGACCGACGAGAAGTGCGCCTTGTGCAAGGAACTGGGGGCCGATGCCACCATCAACTACAGCACGCAGAACCTGCGCGATGAGCTCAAGACGCTCACCGAAGGCAAGGGCCCGGACGTGATCTACGACCCGGTCGGCGGCGATCTCACCGAGCAGGCCTTCCGCTCGATCGGCTGGCGCGGTCGCCTGCTGGTGGTGGGCTTTGCCAATGGCGCCATCCCCAACCTGCCGCTGAACCTGGCCCTGCTCAAGGGCGCGTCCATCTCGGGCGTGTTCTGGGGCGAGTTTGCCCGCCGCGAACCACAAAACAACGCCGCCTGCCTGATGCAGTTGGCAGCCTGGTACATGGAGGGCAAGATCAAGCCCGTCATCGAGCACAAGCTGCCGATGTCGCAGCTGAAGGAAGCCTTTGCGCTGATGGGCACCCGTCAGGTGCGCGGCAAGGTCGTGCTGGTCAACAGCTGATCTGATCCGCTTGCGGAGCGTGTTGCTGGGCCAGTGCCCAGCGCACATGCTCTGCTACCTGGGCTTGGGCGTCCCCTGTCACCATCGGGGCGTCCAGCCAGGTTTGCAGGGCCTGCACCATCTGCTCACGCAAGGCGGCCTCATCGGCCGCGAGCTCGCGGTCACGCCACGCGGCCAGCGCATTACCCATCGCCACCGCGATGTTGCGCTGCCAGCGTGCATGGCCAATGCGCCGGATCGGGCTGCCCTCGGTCAGGCGCAAGAAGGTGGCTTCGTCCCACTGCCACAGCTGCAGCAAGGTCGGGTCGTTCAAGGCCGGTCGCACATCGAAATCGGGCACGCGGGCGCGCTGCGCGAACTTGTTCCAAGGGCAGGCCAGTTGGCAGTCGTCACAGCCGTAGATGCGGTTGCCCATCAAGGGCCGCAGCTCGTGCGGAATCGGGCCATCGTGCTCGATGGTGAGATAAGAAATGCACCGCCGCGCATCCACCTGGCGTTCGCCCACGATGGCCTGGGTGGGGCACAGGTCCATGCACGAACGGCAGGCCCCGCAGTGGGCCGTGACCGGCTCGGTCAGGGGCAAGGGCACGTCCACATAGATCTCGCCCAAGAAGAAGGTGGACCCGGCCTCGCGCGACAGCAACAGCGTGTGCTTGCCCCGCCAGCCCACGCCGCTGCGGCTGGCCAGTTCCACCTCCAGCACCGGGGCCGAGTCGGTGAAGACACGGTAGCCCAGCGGCCCGAGCAAGCCGGCCAGTTGGTCAGCCAGCTTTTGCAGACGGGCGCGCAGCACCTTGTGATAGTCCCGACCGCGTGCGTACATCGACACGGCTGCGGCGTCGGGGCGTTGCAGGCGCGCCCATTCCACCGCTTGCCAGCCTTCGGCAGCGACGCTGGCTGGCAGGTAATCCATGCGGGCCGTGATGACGCGCACCGTGCCGGGCACCAGCTCAGCCGGGCGCGCGCGCTTGAGGCCATGACTCGCCATGTAGTGCATCTCACCGTGAAAACCACGCGCCAACCAGGCCAGCAAACCCGGCTCGGCACTTGACAAATCCACACTGGCTACGCCAATCTGAGAAAATCCCAATGTTGTCGCCCATTGGCGCAGTTGAGCCATGACCTCGACAGGATCGGCCTGGAGGCAGTGCTCGTCTGGCAAGGGCGGCTGAAGTTCAGGATGCATGTGTCGATCGTAGCAAGTTCGCCCCCCTCTCAAACCGACGCTTTCCAATGGTCGGATGAAAGCGACTGCCAAGTCATGGCCGAGCGCCTGGCCGAAGGGCTGCGCCCCATGCTCACGCAGGGTCAAACGGTGTACATCGAGCTGCATGGCACACTGGGTGCAGGCAAGACCACCTTCACGCGCCACCTGCTGCGCGCGCTGGGGGTCGAAGGCCGCATCAAGAGCCCCAGCTATGCGGTGGTGGAGCCGCACGAAGCACCGGGTATCCAGATTCACCACTTCGACTTCTACCGCTTCAACGACCCGCAGGAATGGGAAGACGCCGGCTTTCGCGACCTGTTCGCGGCGCCTGGACTGAAGCTGGCCGAATGGCCCGAACAGGCGGCGGGCCTGTTGCCCCGTCCTGATCTGCGCCTGTCCCTCACCCCCGTCTCCGACACACGCCGCGATGTGCGCCTGCAGGCCCTCACCCCCACGGGCGAGGCCTTGCGCCAAAGGATTGCCCAGCCATGAGTCAGACCCGCAAGCCAACGACCTCCCCTTCTCGCCGCCAGCTGCTGCAGCAATCGCTGGGTGGTGCCGTGGTGCTGTGGTTGGGGCCTCAGCAACTGGCCTGGGGCGCGGACTTGGTGGCCGTGCGCGTGTGGCCGGCCGAGGCCTACACCCGCGTCACCCTGGAATCGGACACGGCCCTCAACGCCAACTTCTTTGCCATCGACCATCCCAACCGTCTGGTCATCGACATCGAAGGCCTGGCCCTGAGCCCGCAGATCAAGGAGCTGGTCAGCAAGGTGCGCGCGGACGACCCCTTCATCGCAGGCGTGCGCGTGGGCCAGAACAAGCCCAATGTGGTCCGACTGGTGTTGGACCTCAAGCAGCAGACCAAGCCTCAGGTGTTCGGCCTGGCGCCCGTGGCGGCCTACCAGCACCGGCTGGTGTTCGACCTGTACCCCACGCTCGACAGCGACCCGATCCTGGCCCTGCAGCGCAGCACCAACCTGAACCCTCAGCCCGCAGCGCCCACCAAGCCGCCAGTGGGGGGCAGCCCAGGGGCCTTCATGTCGGCGCCGGGCAGCACCGCGCCTGCCGACCAGGCGCCGCCCGGCAGCTCCGAGCAGGCCGCAGCGGCCATGAACGACGCCCTCGATGAGTTCATCGGTTCGCTGCACCACAAGCCTCAGGACAAGGCCGTGGCCAAGGCCGCACCGCGCCCTGCGGACAAGGCCCCTGAACGCAAGGTGGTGACCGGCAACCCGCGCGCCAGCGCCCAGCGCCTGGTCATCGTGGCGCTTGATGCCGGCCACGGCGGCGAGGACCCGGGCGCCATCGGCCCCAGCGGTCTGTACGAAAAGAATGTGGTGCTGGCCGTCGCGCAGAAGCTGCGCAACCGCATCAACGCCACCCCGGGCATGCGCGCCATGCTCACCCGCGAATCCGACTACTTCGTGCCGCTGCACGAACGCGTCAACAAGGCCCGCCGCGTGCAGGCCGACCTGTTCGTCTCCATCCACGCCGATGCCTTCACCAACCCGCAGGCACGTGGCGCCTCGGTGTTCGTGCTGTCGGAACGGGGCGCCTCAAGCGCCTCGGCGCGCTGGCTGGCCAAGAAGGAGAACGCCGCCGACCTGGTGGGCGGCGTGAACATCAAGGCCAAGGATGCTGCGGTGATGCGCACCTTGCTCGACATGTCGACCACGGCGCAGATCAAGGACAGCCTCAAGCTGGGTTCGGCCGTGCTGGGTCACCTGGGCAAGGTCGGGCGGCTGCACAAGCCCCACGTGGAACAGGCTGGCTTTGCGGTGCTCAAGGCGCCCGACATCCCCTCCATCCTGGTGGAGACCGGTTTCATCACCAACCCGGAAGAAGAGACCAAGCTCAAAGACGACGCCTATCAGGACGAACTGGCCGACGCCCTGATGGCCGGCATCGCCCGCTACTTCGAGCGCAACCCGCCCCTGGCACGCGACAAGCCCATGTGAGCCTGATGGCCGCACGGACAGCACAACGGCCCTTTCGGGCCGCTGTCGTTGGTGGGCAGCAGGGTTGACAGCCGTCAGGCGTCAGGTCGCCGTGCGCTCTTGTCGGCTGGCCTTCCAGGCCCCGAACAGGGCAATCAGGCCCGGGATCAGGATCAGCGCCCAGATGATCTTGCTCAGGTGTTGCTGCACGAACGGCAGGTTGCCGAACAGATAGCCCACCGTGGTCAGGCCCACCACCCAGATCAGCGCGCCAATCACGTTGTAGGCGGTGAAGGTGGCACGGTTCATCTCGGCCACACCGGCCACGAAGGGCGCAAAGGTGCGGATGAACGGCATGAAGCGCGCCAGGATGATGGTGACGCCGCCGTGCTTCTCGTAGAAATTGTGAGCCGCGTTGAACGCCTTGCGGTTGAACCAGCGCGAGTCCTCCCACTGGAACACCTTCGGCCCGATGTAGCGGCCAATCGTGTAGTTGAGCTGGTCACCGGCAATGGCCGCCACCAGCAACACCCCCATCGCCACCGGCAGGCTCATGGCGCCGGTGCCCGCCAGGGCCCCCACCACGAACAGCAGCGAATCACCCGGCAAAAAGGGCATCACCACCAGACCGGTTTCCACGAACACGATCAGAAACAGCAGGGCGTACACCCACATGCCGTAGTTCTGCACGAACTCCGCCAGGTGCTTGTCGACGTGCAGGATGAAATTGATGAGAAAGTGAACGAGTTCCATGGCGCCGGATTATCAGGGCGATTCATGACATCCCCCTCGGGAAACAGGCCCCGCCTCCTACAATACGGGGATGACGCAAGAGCCCGCCCGCGCCCCCTTGTCCGAAGATGTGCAAGCCTCTGGGGCCGGTGAGCCGCGCCCTCGCCGCCACATCCGCGAGTTGCCCGACGAGCTGATCAGCCAGATTGCCGCCGGCGAGGTGGTCGAGCGTCCGGCCTCGGTCGTGCGCGAACTGGTCGACAACGCCTTGGACGCTGGCGCCAGCCAGATCACCGTCAAGCTGATGGCTGGCGGCATCCGCCAGATCCTGGTGGAAGACGATGGCTGCGGCATTCCGCTCGAAGAGCTGCCCCTGGCGCTGCGCCGCCACGCCACCTCCAAGATCCGCTCGCTGGAAGACCTGGAAAGCGTGGGCACCATGGGTTTCCGGGGCGAGGCCCTGGCGGCCATTGCCTCGGTGTCCGACGCCTCCATTGCCAGCCGCACGGCAGACGATGCCCATGCCCACCGGCTGGACGCCCGCTCGGGCGAGCTGAACCCGGCGGCCCGCAGCGTGGGCACCAGCGTCGAGGTGCGCGAGCTGTTTTTCAGCACGCCGGCCCGACGTAAATTTTTGAAAAGCGAAGCCACTGAGCTGGCGCACTGCCTGGAATCGGTCCGGCGCCACGCGCTGTCCCGCCCCGATGTGGGCTTCAGCGTGTGGCACGAAGGCAAGCTGGTGGAGCAGTTGCGCCCCGGCAGCGCCAGCCAGCGCCTGCAAGACGTGCTGGGCGACACCTTCATCGCCACCAGCCGCGAAGTCGACCTGCAGATCGGGCCGATGCGCGTGCACGGCCGCGCCGGCCTGCCCGATGCCGCCCGCTCGCGCGCCGACTGGCAGTACTGCTATGTGAACGGCCGCTATGTGCGCGACAAGCTGATCTCGCACGGCGTGCGCTCGGCTTACGAAGACGTGCTGCACGGCTCGCGCCAGCCCACCTACGTGCTGTTCATCGAGATCGACCCTGAACGCGTGGACGTGAACGTGCACCCGACCAAGATCGAGGTGCGCTTCCGCGATTCGCGCGAGGTGCACCAGGCGGTGCGCAAGGCCGTGGAAAGCGCACTGGCCTTGTCGCGCGCCGGACAGGTGAAAGCCGATGCACCGCATGTGGCGCCCATCGGCG
>JACCDZ010846161.1_pt1 | contig 14292 bp, 12 predicted proteins | sample 7449551 | NCBI WGS metagenome assembly JACCDZ01 (sample SAMN15323452, study PRJNA562643) | freshwater metagenome | isolation source: river surface water | place: USA:Blue River Watershed | collected 2017-08-18 | reverse complement strand
CCATTCTGTGTAGTATGGTTGCACCAACCTGAGACTTAATATCATCTCCCGCACAAGGAAGTCCTTTTTCTTTAAATTTTTCTATCCACTCACTATCTGAACAAATAAATTCTGGTATAGCATTGATAAATGCTATACCTGCATCAATGCAAGATTGAGCATAATAGCGAGCAGCCTTAGCACTACCCACAGGTAAATAGCATATACACATGTCTGCATTAGATTTTCTAAGCTCTTCAACAACATCAACTGATTTATAATCTTCATCAACTTGGAAAAAACTTGTCATATGTTTAGCAACACCGTCCAAAACATTACCCATCTTAACTTCAATGTTTTTGTTTGGTACTTCACAAAATTTCTTTGTACAATTAGGTTCTGTAAAAATTGCTTTTGATAGATCACTACCAATTTTCCTTTTATCGACATCAATAGCAAGAACAATTTCAATATCAGAAATTTTATAATTTCCGACATCTTTATACATAATACCCTCTGAATTTGGGTTTTTTGTGTAATACTCTATACCCTGAACAAGCGAGCTTGCGCAATTACCCACACCAATTATTGCAACTTTTATTTTTGACATAACAAAATGATATACCTTTTTAAATTAAATACAACTAAAGCAAATTTTAATTGTATAATATAAATAATGATCAAAATACTTTATTTAGGTGGACTAGGTGAAAATGATGGAGACTTTTTATATTCTAGAATAAAAAAGTTTTTATCTAAAAATAATACTATCAGTGGGTATTTCTTGTTCGAAGATATCACTAGATTTCCAGATGACTTCAATAACAAAATTGAATCAATTATTGAAAATAACCAAAACGTCGACATTATTATTGGACATAGTCTGGGCGCATATGTATCATTATATTTTCATAAAATTTACAACAAATTCTTTTTAATAGAAACATCACTCGAACCCAAAAGGGTTTTCAAGGATGACAACATACACACAGAAAAAATTGAGACATTACTTGAATTAAACAAAGATAATAACATAATTTTTGTCGGAGCTGAAAACGCTGGCGGAAAATTGAGTCTTAAATACCATAAAATGTCAGAAAATAATTCAACTTTTTATAATCTAAAGAATTGTGATCATAGTTTATCTAAGCAAGAAAATTTTAATGATTTGGTTGAGATATTAAATTCTCTCTAAACAAATAAAAAATAAGTACCCACAGCCATAACCGCAATAGCCACAAATTTTTGCATAAAGTGTTTTAGTTTTATTTTTTCTACAGAAATTTTTGGAAAGAAAAGTGTTAACAAAACGCCGAAAATAAATACGAAAATTGGTTGATATGAGCCAACAAGTAATACCAAAGTAACCGGTGCAAGTAAATATGCAAAAGTTGCAGTAACATTACCAACAATAGTTAAAATTTCATTTGAAAGATTTAATGATAAAATCGCCCTTGAATTATTCTTTAATGAGTACATAAAATCATCTCTATATTCTTTGATTGTGATAAACATAAATAGTCCAACAGAAACAAGACCTACATAAGTCCAAAAACTTGAAACCCAAAAGTCCTCTTGCAAAATTACATACTTAAACGCCACCTGCTCAATGGCAGAAATCAAACATGCAATGAGCATCAAAAATAATGTTTGCTTTCTAATTCTAAATCGATTATCTTCACCAATCTCAACTGACAGCAATGACGCACCAAAAATAATCAAGAACATCGCGATGACTTGTGTGGTGGTTAAAACTTCACCCAAAATGAAATATCCGATTATGTACGCAAACACAGGTATCAATTGGAAAAACGGAACAACGATACTTGCCTCGTCGTTTTGCATTGCTTTCATATATAGCCAAATAAATACAAAACTTGAAATTCCTAGTGCAAACATAATCAACATATTTGAAAAACCTATATTCAAAACATCTGGTCTAATGATAAAGAAAACGGGTGCAATCACAATTCCGATTAGAGAAGAATACATCATCAAACTTCCGACACCTTTATTTTTAAAATATTTTTCTAATAAAAACTTGTCTATGTGATTGCTGATTGCCCACAGAAACGGCCCAATTAGGGCTAATAAAAACCAATTCATTGTGTTATTATAATAACATTATTCGCGTAAATTTAATGTTAAGAAACAGGTTTGACTATTTTATCAAACTGTGTTATTATATAAAAACAAATGAATATACTTTTTATATCTAAATCAGCAGCAGGAATTGACCTAGTTCGAAATCTTCAAGACGAAGGACATAACGTCAAATTGTTTATCGAGGACAAAAGAGTCAGAGATTGTTTTGACTTTATGGTTAAGAAAACTACAAATTGGAAAAAGGAAATTGTCTGGGCAAAGGGCGGTTTAATTATTTTTGATGATTCAGGTTATGGAAAAATTCAAGACGAATTGCGCGAAAAAGGATACAACGTTTTCGGAGGAAATGAAATTGCCGACAAGGTTGAGTTTGACCGAGAATATTCAGATCACCTTTTTCAAAAGTACCACTTGAAAACTTTTAAAACAAAGTCTTTTAATTCTATTATTGAAGCAGCAGAATTTGCAATCAATCACCGTGATCAATGGGTTATCAAAAGGAACAAAGATAATTCTAAATTTATTAGCTATGTGGGTCAGGATCCAAAGGGTCGCGATGTGATTGAGCTTTTAAAAAACTATTCTATTATTCCAGAATTAAATGAACAACCTGTTTCATTGCAAAAGAAGGTTTCAGGAATTGAAGTTGGTGTCGGAAGATATTTTAATGGAAATGATTGGGTTGGGCCAATTGAAATGAATGTTGAACACCCTCACCTATTCGCTGGCGGTGTTGGTCAGTTCACATCTGAAATGGGAACTGTTGCATGGTATACAGAAAAGGAAAATAAATTATACAAAGAAACTCTTGCAAAATTAGAAGTATTTTTGAGAGGTATCAGATTCAAAGGTGATATCGCAATTAACTGTATTGTGAACGAAAAAAACGCATACGCCCTGGAATTAACTCCACGACTTGGTTCCCCTATTCTGCACCTACAATCAGAAATTCATCAAAGCCCTTGGGGTGAATTTATGCTTGCGATTGCAAGAGGCGAAGACTACAAATTAAAATACAAAAAAGGATTCGGAGTTGTTATGACTCTTGCCGTTCCTCCATTCCCTTTTGGAAAGTTTTTCCCAACAGAAGTTTGTCACGGCCTTTCGTTGAACTTGGATAAAATTTCAAAAGAAGAAATGAAACATTTACATTTCGAAGAAGTTTCAAGACGCCCAGACAAAGATGAACACTATTTTATTTCAGGACACGATGGTTATGTTGGATATACGACAGGAATTGCTCCGACAATTAAGGGTGCACACAAAAAGGCTCTCGACCTTGCCAAAAAAGTTCAAGTGCCAAAATTGTTTTATAGAAATGATATCGGTTTAGAGTTTGAACAAGAAGGACTGCCAAAATTGAAAAAGTGGGGGTGGGTTTAATTATTTGCTATTATATACATATCGATGATAATTTCAGATCAATATACATACAATAAAACATACAAACTTTTTTTTGAAGCAAAAAAGAGTGGAGATTTAGTTTTACTTAAAGATTCAATTATTAACCTTACTAAAACTATAAATAAAATAATCGAAGACCGCCAAACAAACAAAGAATTAGCTTTGTTTGTTTCTGATCATGAGATAATATTTGCAAAAAAACACAACAAATTAGGTGTAAAAGAATTAGCAGTAGAAATTAATTCTAGTGGTTATTTAGACCAAATTCTTGAAGAATTAAATGTCGAAAGTCACAGTGAAATATCAAACAATTTATATGAATCAATTTTTGATTTATATGCCGAAATTTCTCAAGGCAACATAAATACAGAGAAACAAAAAATGGAAGTCAAAAAGAATATTGAAATTTTATTATCGACAATTTAATTTGATATAATTAGCTTACAGAGAATTTAATCGACATAAACAAAAATTAAGGAATTTGATTGTAAAAAAAATTGCAAGTAACTTATTGAAAAATTTAAGTTTCTCACATTTCTAAAATGAAAACAATAAATGTAAACTTACCAAAAGACGCTAGCAACAAAGTACTAATTTCAATTAGTATTCCCTTTGGTTATTTTAATGAATCTGATTTTGAATTTGGACTTGCCCACCTCGCAGAACATTATATTGTAAAATGTATTGAAAAGAGTTTTAATCTAAAAGATGTAAGTGCTGAAATTTCAGATGAGAGTATTAATTTTTATATTAGTTTGAAAAAAGATTCATATAAGAGATTTTTAGAAACCGATTTGGATAATACACTGCTAAAAATTTCAGAAAATATTAATAGCGAGCTTTTAGATAACGAGAAAAAAAGAATTGAAATTGAGATTGAAGAAAAATATTCTGATAGCTTTAAAAAATTGTCCCAAATAGTTGAATCAAGTTTTATTTCAAGTCCAGACTTTATTAACAGAGATAGATTAAATCAAATTAAAAACATAAAAAAGTTTGGGTCAAAAAATGTTTCTGATTTTATTGAAAAACTTGCGAGAATGAAAAAAAATATTTTTGTTGGATACACAGGAAATAAAAATGATTACAATAAATCAACAATTCATTTAAATAAGCTGTCATATAAAGTACAGTACAAAACCGGCAAAGCAATATTTGAAAACACACACCCTATTTTTAAAAAAACAAATAATTTTGCTGTTTGTTTCAAGGGATTTAATGCGAACGCAAATTACACCGATAGAATTTGTTTAAGCATTCTTGTGCGTGAAATTTATAATAGATTCAATAAAGAGGTACGAGATTTTGGTGTATATTCTGCAGATTTCAAAAACTTAGTTGCAAGCAGGTACGGAATTGTTTGGTTTTCGACTAGCTCTTATACAAAAGACAAAATTGATATTGAAAAAATCTTCCATAAAACCGTTGAAGAAATCTTATGTGATAAGGCATTTTTCAAAAAGCTAGTTGAAATTAAAAAGGACAGAAAGAATAAAGAAAAAGAAACATGGAATAAATTTTATTCAAGGTTTGATTGGGTTTTTAATGACATGAATGAGTCTGGAAAAAATATTGAATTAAGTGAGGTAATTAAATCAATCAATGAAGTGAATAAAGAAAGAATCATCAGGGTTGCAAAGAAAATTTTTAATCCAAAAAATTCGCTTGTTTTAAAGAGTAAATAATAAACTAATCACTAACACTCCCCCTTACATGCGCTGAAAGTTCCGCGAGCTTTGCATCGTCTGCGCGAGCAGCATCATGAGATGAAATGTATCCCGGGTATTTCTCAAAGTAATCAAAAATTTGTGATTCGATAGGTTGCCATTCGGCCATATCTTTTGTGCCATGCATTGGAAATAATTTTGCGTGCACGTGGTCAACTCCAAAACCTTCGAACACCATCGCAGTTCTGCCAACATCTTTTAATGTTTCATCTAAAATATTTGCTACTTTTTTAGCAGACAAAACTAAATCAGTTAACACTTCATCAGGTAGCTGAAAAGCATAACTGGTATAGTGCTTTTTTGGTATCACGACTGTGACTCCTTCGGTATTAGGAAATATTGATAAAAATGCTAAATGTTTTTCGTCTTCCCACACTTTGTGGCAAGGAATATCGCTGTCGACAATTTTACAAAATATACATTCATTCATACTTTAATTATGAATAAAACTGATTCAAATTGCAAACAACTGACGCACTACTTCAATAGTCTAATAAGTTTTTTAGATCTGTTTCCCATTTCTTCGAGGAATTTTGCAAAGTCATCAACCTTGTTCAAGATAGAATTTTCCAAAACATAAATTGTGTCGAGCTTTGTCTTTTCAACAAAATATCTATCATGGGTCACAACCAAAACACTACCAGTGAAATTCTCTAGGGCCACCTCGAGCGCCATTCCCGCTTCGATATCCAAATGGTTTGTTGGCTCATCAAGTACCAAAACATTCACATCTGTCAGCGAAAAATATGCCAAAATTAATCGAGCCCTTCCTCCAGGACTAAGAGTTTTTATTTTCTTTGTTAATTGCCATTCACTAAATCCGAAATGCACCAAGTGATTGTGCATAATATTTTCCTCTTGCTTTGTTCTCTTCTTTAGGAAATTTATAAGAGTCTCGCCAGTTGGCAAAGATTCATGTTCTTGCATCAAGTTTCCAAACTTAATTCCTTTTGCAATTTCAATACTTCCAGAAATTTTTGGAATAATTCCCATCAAAGTTTTTAGGAATGTTGATTTTCCTGAGCCGTTCAAACCTAAAATACAAATTTTGTTACCAAATTTCAAATCTAAATTTATTGGACCAACCCTGAAACCGTCATCGTATCCGCAAATTAAATCTTTGACCAAAAAATCTTTTGAGGCTCCATCATCAAAGGCACTTAATTTAATTTTTAAATCTTTTCTAACAACAGGTTTTTCAATAATATCCATTCTCTTGATTCTGTTATATAAAACTTTTGAATCTTTGAAAGAATTTCCTGCTCGATCTCTTTTGAAACCAATTAACATGTGGTCGTTATCTGTTCCTTTCCATTTTGCACCCTTGATTGCGTCCTGTCTCTTTTGTTCTGCCAAAACTTGAATACGGTTGATTTCATCACGTTGCATATCGTGTCGCATGAATTGTTTTTCAACTTCTTTCGCCTTTTGATTAAGGAAATTTGTATACATTCCGTTTGAAATGGTAATGTCTTTACTTGTCCAATTTAATTCAAAAATTTTGTTTGTTACATTATCCAAAAATTTTCTATCGTGAGAGACGATGATGCAGGCATTTTTAAATCTTTGCAAATAATCTTCAAGCCAAATTAGTGCGGGCAAATCCAAATTGTTTGTTGGTTCATCAAGTAACAACAAATCAGGTTTTTTAAGTAGAATCGCGGTCAAGAAAACTTTTGTTTTTTGTCCACTACTCAAATCGCCGATTTTTTTATTTTTAACCACTGATTGCAAACCAAAACCTGCAAACATAATTTCAATGTTTCTAATGAATTCCTCATCATCTTTGCCAACATATTTTTTCAAGAAAGCTAAAACATTTTCTTTGTTGTATTCATTTGAATCTTGTGGCAAAAAACCAACAGTGATGTTTGGTTGAAATTCAATTTTTCCAGAGTCAACCTCGACAATTCCTGCCAAAATCTTTAGCATTGTAGTTTTTCCGGTACCATTAAAACCAACCAGAGCCACTTTGTGTCCCCTTTCAATTCCGAAAGAAATCTTGTTCAAAATCCTTTCAGTACCGTAGTATTTGGTTAAATGTGATACTTGTAACATGTAGGTAAGACTATCAAATTATGGGATTAAAGCAACACGATTTTTGAAAGTAGGCAAGGTGCTGATTTTAATTAACATTTATAAAGTATTGAAAATAAAAAATCGTATCATTATTCAAGCTTGAATTAACAATACGACTGAATGCCACATCAATACGAAAATAAGTCATTTAGGGCATTAACAACCTGATCACCACCGTGAGTTATCGACCCTCCTCCTGCAAATTGAGCATGTTGACCTTGACCTGGAAATGACATGAAACTTTCGTATTTAAACACGCCATCTCTTTTACTCAGAGTCAAAGTAAGGGTGCTGTCGGCATAATCACAGGTTTTTTCGGTATCTCCATCAAACATCTCTTTTGCATAACCCTTGATGAAAATAACATAATGATCGAGCTCTTGCTTTTTGAACACAACAGGGCACGGTTTTTTACTTGAACCGATTCCTGTACCTGTTGTATTCCAAACAAAACAAGGTGTGACCTTTTTACTGTCAGGGTCTTCACTGGTTATAAACGTTCCAATATATGTCTGTCTCGTAGGAGTTACATATTCGCCCCTAATGAGAACAATAGAGTTAAACGGATTTTTCATATTTTTTGAGTTGAACCTTTACTCAAAAAACATTAACATGTTCTAATTTTTTATCAAGTATTACAAAATTTTAATTTACAATTTCCTTCACAATAATTCCATCATCTAGTTTGATAATTCTATCAGCGGATTTTGAGTATTCTTCCTCGTGAGTCACCATCACAATTGTTTGTCCGTCTTTGTTTAATTCTTTGAAAATATCAATCACCTTTCGTGAAGATTCATTATCGAGGTTTGCAGTTGGTTCATCGGCAAATAAAATTTTTGGTTTGTGGGCAATGGCGCGTGCAACCGATACTCTTTGCTGTTCTCCTCCTGACAACTGATTAGGAAGTTTATTCAAGTGATCATCTAACCCCACCCGTTCCAAAAATTTAGAAGCAATTTTATATGCCTGTTCTTTTGACTTTCCCTGCATCAACATTGGCAATGCGACATTCTCTACCGCAGTTAAATCTGGCAACAACGCGTAGTCTTGAAAAACATATCCAAGTTGAGTTAATCTGAATTCGATTTTTTCCTCCAGATTTAAATTGTGCGTATCTTTTCCATCTAAAAATATTTCTCCAGAAGTCGGTTCGTCGAGCAAAGAAATTTGATACATCAGCGTACTTTTTCCTGCACCAGAACGACCCATGATTGCCACGAATTCTCCTTTTTCAATTTCAAGGGTAACACCTTTCAGAACTTTTGTTTCCTTTTCTCCGTCTTTGAAAGTCTTAACTAAATCTTTGATTTTAATCATATAAATATTTTATCTTCCTAAAATTGAATCGAGAGTGTTTCTCCTAATAATCATTCGTGATGGGACATAACCTGCAATAATTGTTGTGACCGTCAAAAGAATTATTTTAACAATTGTTTCAACCACGGGCACAACTAAAATACCATCACTGAAAGGGAAATTAATTGGGTGAGCACTAACATACGGTTCCAAAACTCCGTATAGAATTAATACCCCAAGCGCCGAACCAATCACTGCATAGAAACAAGATTGAAAAACGTATGACCATTCGATAGCTTTTCCATGAATTCCAATTCCCTTTAGAATTCCAATGAATTTTTTTCTGGTCACCGCGTTGATGAAAATAACAATGAAAATTGTGATTGATGCCACGACGAGTCCAATAACAGAAAACAAGTTTCCAAGCAATGAAAAAGTGTCTTTCATTTGATCAATGAATTTTGGAATCGCCTCTTCAAAAGTTTGAACTTTTGCGTAATCGCTCACACCTGATGCAACGATTTGATTTTTAACGTCGATTGCGGATACTCCAGGCTTAACCTTGATTGCAATTTCATTTACACCGTAGTCATCGCGACCAAGCATCGCACGCAACTGCTTGTCGACAAAAAATACTCTACGACCCACCTCGTCAACCTTGCTTTTGATAATACCTTTAATTGTCACCTCTCGTGAAGTTTCACCAATTTTCACACGAACACGTGAACCAATTCCTGCGTCCACTGCCTCGAATCCTGGAACTTCATAACGCGCATATTTTTTAAGCATGTCAGAGCCAATAACGATTTGATCGTAGTCATCATCATTTAACCACGAACCCTCGACGATTGAACCAGAAATTTGTGTTACAGCATCTTCATCTTTTGGATTAATTCCTGCCATATAACCTGAACTGCTTTGAATTTCATCTTTTTCATTTGTTCTAAGTTTATAGTTTGATTCAACTCTTCCACCGACTGTATATCTAACAGAACTTGCTTCGATTCCTGAATTGTTTTTTACAACATCAATTACATAAGGAGAATTTTCTATAAAAGTTTTTTGATCAAGAGTTGAGATAATAACATCACCGGTAAAGGCACCTTTGTTTTCTCTGATTGAACCCTCGATTAATCCCACAAGCACACCAGACACAACAGTAAGGTTTAAAAAAGTTAAAACCATGACAGAAATAATCAAAGCTGTCGTCCAAATGTTTGCACGCTTAATTTGCCTTGTTGCAAGATACCATCCAATTTGAATATTTTTTAATCTCATTTTATTTTACAGTGTTTGGAGTTGTTGAAACTAATTCACCAACAGAAAGTCCAGCAAGCACTTCGACATTTCCAAATTTATCAAAGCCACCAACAGTGATTTGTTTTTCTATTAGCACTTTGTCGATTTTAACTTTTACATAAGAGTATTCACCTTTTTTAATCAGTGTTGAAGTTGGAAGCAGTATTGCACCCTCTCTCTTTTCGGTTGTGATCACGACGTTTGCGGTCATTCCAGATTTTATCCTTTGATCGTTATTAACAAATTCGAATGTTACTTTGTATGTTGAGACGTTGTCTTTTAGTGTTTCAGCTGGATCAATCGCAATCACGCGTGCTTCAAAATTTTCTGAATTTCCAAATGCGTCTAGGTTCACTGTTGCAGTGTCACCCATTTTAATGTCTTTGATATTTACCTCTGGAACATAAGTTTCAATTTGAAAATTACTAATTGAGATCATTGAAATGACAGGGGAATTAATTGAAACACTTTCACCGACTTCAATGTCTTGTTTTGTGATGATTCCAGTGAATGGTGCAACGATTTGAGATTTTGAAAGTTGAGATTCGTAATTTCGAACTGTGGCTTGTGCTGACTTTACCTTTGCCTCTTGAAAAGGAATTTCTGAATTAACATTTCGCAATTTATCTTTGGCTGAAATTAATTCCGAGATTGCACTGTTTATGTTTGTTCGTGCAAGTGAAATGTCTGCCTTGTATGAATCGACTTGTGCCTGTGTTAAGTTTTCGCTCGCTTCAAATGCATTAACAGCAAATGCAATTCTGTTTAGAAAATTCCTGATTGAATATAAATTATTTTCTGTTGTATCAAGTTGTGCCTGTGTGTATGTTTCAACTGAAATATTTTCTATTGCCTTTCTCCAGTTTTTCAATAAATATTCTGTATCTTTTCTCTCGTCGTTTAGTTCTGTTCGAAGGTCATAATCATCAAAAGCAAAAATAATTTTTGCATTCAAAGTTCTAGGTCTATCATAAACCTGATCAACCAAGTTATAAATTGCATTGTCTGCATCTGTATATGATTTTTGAATTGTCTGAACAAGTTCTCTTTTTGCAACATAAGTTTGAGAGCTTGTGCCATCTGTTGATTTCAAGGAGTTTAATTTGGCTTGTTCTGCTTCTAGGTCTGCGCGAGCACGGTCAAGATCGGCAGCAACATCACCAGATGAAAGCATGGCAATGATTTGACCAACCGACACATTTTCACCAACCTTTTTATAGATTGCGGCAACTCTGCCCGAGTTATCGAAACCAAGTTGTACGTCATCGGCAGGTTTAACTGTTCCAACCACGGCAACTGTTTTCACGAAATCCTGAGCAGATACCTGAACAAAGTCTCCTGTGTTTTTATCTCTGGTAAAAGCAAAAATAATTGCGGCTATTATGATCACAATAACCGTGATTATGGACCATTTATTTTTTAATATTTTTTTCAAATTCATCCTCAAATTATAACACACGGAAGGGGTCAGGCACCAATTCATTTTTTCTCCAGAAAATAAAAAACAACCTTTTTGCATCCTTCGCAACAACAGGATTTAAAAGGTTGTTTTTTATTTTCTAACTGACACCGATTGGTGCCTAACTCTTAGTATTTATCAACAAAAGTTAACGCTTTACCCTTCTTCTCACCTCTACCAGTTCTACCAATTCGGTGAACATAGTCTTCGTGACTTTCTGGAGTATCGTAGTTAATAACGTGACTAATATCTTTGATATCAAGTCCTCTTGCGGCAACGTCCGTTGCAACTAGAATATTAATTTCATCTCTCTTGAATTGAGTCAGAGTTCTCTGTCTCCTTTGTTGAGTTTTATTTCCGTGAATTGAATCCACTTTGAAACCTTGAGCTTTCAATGCTTCATAAATTTTTTCAACTCCGTGTTTAGTTTGTCCGAAAACAAGCACCTTGCTAAATTCATCTTTTGAAAGAAGTTTAACAAGCTCACCCATTTTTTCTTCTCTTCTAACACTGACAATATCTTGCTCGATATTTTTTGAAATTTCTTGAGTCTTAACTGAAATTCTCAATGGATCTTTTAGAAATCCGTGAATCAAAGCATCAATTTCTTTTGAAAGTGTTGCTGAGAAAAACAAACCATGTCTTTCAAGTGGCATTTGTTTAACAATTGCCTTGATTTCATTAACGAATCCCATATCAAGCATTCTGTCTGCTTCATCCAACACGAAAGTGTTGAAAGTTTTTAATCTGATGAATCCTCTTTCGATTAAGTCTTTTAATCTACCAGGAGTTCCGATTACAAAGTTATGAGTTCTGTGCAAGTCTCTGATTTGAGCGCCCATAGGTGCACCTCCCACGCAAACCGCAGAGAATAGAGAAAGTCCTTTTGCGAAAATTCTAAATTCATCATTAATTTGTGTAGCAAGTTCTCTTGTTGGAACGATGACCAAAACTTTTTGAGTTTTATCTTTCAAAACCTTATCAATCAAAGGAATCAAAAAGGCAGCAGTTTTTCCAGTACCAGTGTTTGCCATACCAACAACTTCTTTTCCTTGAAGAATGTGTGGAATAACTTTATCTTGAATTGGAGTTGGTAAATTGTATCCTCTTTCTAAAATTGTGGCTTTTAATCTTTCGTCGATTATAAAGTCAGCAAATTTATTTACAGGAACAAAAACTTCTGCTTCTTCTGTTATTACAACTTTGTTAATAAATTTTGAGACGTCGATAGCTTTTCTACCGAATCTTCTTCCTCCACCATTTCCACCACGTGAACCTCCACCTCCGAAACCTCTTCCACCGCCAAAACTTGGTCTTGGTGATGATGAGTAATTTCTTCTTGGTGCTTGTCCATAATTTGATCTTGGAGCTGATGCGCCAGATCTTGGGGCTGATGTACTTCTTGATGTAGAACCTGTCGCAGATGCAGAATCAACTTTATAAGTTGAGCCTGTTCTTGGTGCGCTAGTTGATCTTGAAGGTGAACTTGAATAAGTTCTTTTTTCTCCGCCAAAACTTGGTTTTGACTTAAAATTTCCTCGGGGTCTTCTTGAACCCTGAGAGTCTGAATTTGTGTTATACATTTATATTTATCTAATCTTTTGAATTAAAATTGTAAGGCGATTAGTAATCCCTTCAGTTTTAACAAAAGACTAGTTTCGGATAAGTCCAAAATAGTGTGTCTTTTAGGTGGCGCTACTTGGCCATTTAATGGCGATTCTGCGCAAAACCAATGAGAATTTCTTACTCCAGTATAATAACATATATGGGTTTGGTTGTAAAGGTGTGTTTTTTTAGCTTGCTCCTCCTCCACCCCCTCCGCCGCCACCACCAGCACCTCCTCCACCTCCAGACCCTCCACCAGAAGAACCAGATCCTCCTGCTGATGAAAACGAAGTTGAAAAACTATTTGAAAATGAAGACGAGAATGTGGAGATTGAGAAATTACTACTCGACAACGCACCTCCAGCCATATATGATCCGACATACCAATTTGGTGGTTTTGTAACAATCGAATCAAAATTCTTTGCCCACTTTTTTTCTATCCCGAATACTATCGCATAAGGAAGATATTTCTCAAATATTTCAGGAGTCAGGTTTTGCATTCTGTATTTTTCTGCCACGCCAAGGTAATTTTTGAACCCTTGAATATTTTTCCATGTTTCATTTCCAACATTTGAAAGTTTTGGATTATATTTCACAAAATATAGATAACTTCCGGAAAATATTACCACCCCATAAAATATGGCCAGAACTTGGGAAGAAAAATTTGAAAGACCGTCGATGCTTGAAAACAAAACAACCGTAAAAAATACACAAAAGAGCGGAAGTAAAACAAGTACAACATTTCTAATAAAACTATTTTTAACAGGGGTTGTGTACATTTCTGGGAAATCACGACCCACCTCTTCTAGAAAACTTTGCTCTATCCTTTGCATCTGCACATACAACTCTCTTGAACGATAAGGACTATTTTTGAGTTCTCTTGTTGAAAAAATACCATCAGAACCAAATAGCGCTTTTAAAAAAGCTTTTTCATATGTATCTAGTTTTTCGTCGTCTTGATATTTAGATTTGGTTAAATATATTTTATATTCTTTTGTAAATAAAATACTGCTTTTAAAGACAAAAACCGCAATTAATAAAAGTGCTATTAAGAGTTGAAAATCAAATGTATCTGATAATGCTTCTACAGTAACATAGAGGAATATTATGACTGTCATAATTATAAAAACCAAGAATGAAAGTGCCTTCTGAAATACTAAATTATTATGACCTTCTTTATCCTCCGCAATTTCTACATACCCCTTAACAGCCAGATCAACTATGGTAGAAACCCAAGACTTTTTTGTAATTTTTTCGTTATAAATAATATCCAACTGTCCTGGCTTAAGTCCATGAGGTGGTTCAAATTGAGTAATAATTGATGCATTATGCCTT
>JACCDZ011844546.1_pt1 | contig 14293 bp, 8 predicted proteins | sample 7449551 | NCBI WGS metagenome assembly JACCDZ01 (sample SAMN15323452, study PRJNA562643) | freshwater metagenome | isolation source: river surface water | place: USA:Blue River Watershed | collected 2017-08-18 | reverse complement strand
CTAACCGCCAACAAGAGGACAGTTAAGCCCACCATGAAGTTAAAGCGGACAAACGGTGATTTAAAGCGGTTCAGCAGAGCCATAAGATAGGTAATACCCTTCTCCCCATGCTGTGACAACGTTCCAGGCGGCATCTATTGTCTGCAATTTCTTGCGCAGGCGCGACGCTCTGCCATCCATAGTCCGGTCCATGCCATCATAGTCACGGCCAAGATGTTGTTGAAATAGCCAATCGCGACTGACGACTTTGCCGAATTTCTCGCACAGTGCTTTGAGCAATTTATATTCGGCACTAGTTAATTGCAGCGCTGCACCGTGAATGCTGGCGGTACGCGATTGTAGGTCCAGCCGTAAATTATGGAATTGCAGCGCAGTCACCGGGCTGATTGGACTTGAGGTTTTCGGCAAAAACACTTGGATTTTTGCCAAAAGCAGCCTGGGGTCGACGGGCTTTACCAAATAATCTTGAGCGCCCAAGGCAAAGCCTTTTAATTGATGCTGCAACTGCGTTTGCGCCGTCATAAATAAAATCGGCCCTTGGTACTGGTCGCGAATGGCTTCGACGAAATCAAAACCGTTGACGCCAGGCAACATCACATCACAAAGTAATAAATCAATCTGTTGCTGTTCAAGTAGTAATTTCGCGCGATGGGCTTGGTTGGCGCAACTGACGACAAAACCTTCCTGCTGCAAAAATTCTTTAGTGAGACGGGCGAGGGCACTGTCATCTTCCAACAACAGAATGTGAAAGCTCATTAGAATAAACTCCAGCGCAATCGGCGGCGATTCAGGGTTTCGGCGGTTGCTGGTTGCAAATGTTTGATCGTGAATTTTTGTTGGGTAATGTCATTGCCTGCACTACGAAGCTCAAGCTGTAAATCGCCTTGCAACGCGACCTCTATGGCGTCGCTGCGAACATCTTGTCCACACAACAAAGGTTCGCTGGCGGTTTGGCGGTAGAGACACAATTCTTCAGTGGCTTGCCAGCTAATTTTGAGTTGTATCACGCAGGGTTGGTCTAATGGGCCTAGGCAAGCTCGGGGCAGTAATTTAACGGTAACGGGTTCGGCATTGCCAAAGGCACTGAACAGCATCAGTAACAGCGGCAAGGTCGATTTTACCATGTCCAGAGCACTCCACTGAACCAGATGTCGTGCTGCCGATCCTCGAAGTACATGCTGGCTTGATACTGGCTTGGTAACCACTCGCGGCGCCAATTGGCGATTAGGCGTAGATCAGTGCCAAGTTGGTAGCTAGCTTCAAGTTTTACCGCCGGTAACCATGCTCGACCGGGACTGTATTCGTAAATTTGCGCTGTGGTATCCTTGGCTCCGACGCCAAAATAGTAATTGCTGTAATTTGATGATAAATAACGAATTTCAGCGCCGGTTGCCACAGCAAAATTTGCCACGTTAACGATATAGGTGGCTTTAGTTTGCCACTCAAAACCGTGGTGAACACCGCTAACATCTTGGTGATAGCCGCTACTTAATTGCAGGTTGTCTTGTTGATAAAACAGCGTCGCACCTGCTAAATAACTCAATTGCCGTTTAGTTGGGTGCAAGTATTCAGGTAATTCCGCGCCCATTGGCAGTGGTAATGGCACTTCTGAAATGAGTAGGCCGCGAATAAATGAATCGGTGAGTGAGTGTTGACGCAGCAATAAGGCATCAAAACTTTGTTTAGTAGTGAGGTCGAGCGCCCAGTGTTGATGTTGCCAAAGGTTGTAGCCCAAATTGAGATCTTCAACATAGAACTTGTCTTGATAATATGACCAGCGGGGCAGCACAACGAGGGGCGTATCATTATTGCCATAGGTCACTGCGCCATACTGACCGTAGCCTAAGGCGAGGCTGATTTCTAAGCCCTGTTCGTCGGCAATAACTTGCTGTGCCAGTGCAGTGCACAGCAGCGAAATGCTAACTTTCATCAACTGACTATTTTTCATGCTCACCATCCAAGCATACTCAAGATTTTGCCACGCTGTATAGCAAATTATGCGAAATCGCTCTAGCAGTGACGAGCTGCGCATTTACTTAACTAGGCCACGATTGCGATTGATTGGATTTTCACTAACCAATTGAATAATAGCTGTATTTTTGGATGTTTTTCGGCTTTTGTTGCCGTCTGTTTCCTCGTGAATTCGCTGCGAAATGGACAATTTTGTACGAAAGAGCGAGGCAGTCTAACCAAGAGCGCAAAAAAAACTCAGGCACTGGCGGTGCCTGAGCTAAAAAGGCAAACGCTCAGATACTGGCGGTAACTGAGCCAAACAGACCATCTAAACATGTAGGACTCTTACGATTGCTCGCAAGATGGGATGGCTGGGACTACCAGCTCCACCCCGCTACCTTGCCCGAGCAGTTCGGCTAAAACTGTACAAAAGTGTGCAGCTGCATTAGCCAAGCCCCGATAGCTGGTGGTTTACCTTACAAATCGTACAGACTTTGTACATTTTTGGACATCTCAACAAAAAGTGACCGGTTATAAACAGCCAGTGCATAAATTTTCGGCAGCTATTTTGGCGCTGATGCACGGCCACAGAATCCGGAGTTCATATGAAAATAAAAAAAATCGCGATAGCCACCCTCACTGCGTTAATGAGCATGGGGGCCGCAGCAAACCCTGCAGTCTCCGCAAGCAACAGCCAATCGGGTAGCAGTAACAAAATCCAACCAATGAAAGTTCCAAGTGCAGAAGTTCGAGCACGCTTGCAACAAGGTAGTAAACAACGTCAGTTGAGTGTGCGGCAAAATGGCGGCAAGAACTTAACTATTGCTCGTCGTAACATCGAAGATAAACTGCATATTGAAGCCGGTTTAGTCGGAGAACAAACTTATATCGTGGAGCTTTATGGTACGCCTGTTGTTGCGCAGCAGGCTGCTTTATTGGCAAAACAGCTCAGTAGCCTCGGCGCCACGGAGCAAGTTTCTAGCAAAGCGCTCAATATTTCTGGGGTTGCTTTGCAATCGCCAACTGCCGCCGCGCAAACCGCGGATTTGCTGCAGCAACAGGATGCAGTGTTGCTAGAAGCGCAAGGATTAGTCGGCCGAACCCTGCAAGTGAGCCAGCAATATACTCGGGTGTTAAATGGTTTCAGCACCAAGCTCAGCCAAGAAGAAGCAAAGAAACTTGCCGCCTCTGGCCAAGTAAAACGTATTACTCGCAGCAAAATTTATCAGCTGGGTACCGACGCAGGCCCACAGCAAATTCAAGCCGATAAAGTGTGGGCAGGTGAAAATGTCACGAGCCTGCCATTCAAAGGCGAAGGTATGGTGGTCGGTGTGCTGGATACCGGGATCAACACTGATCATGCAAGTTTTGCCGCGATTGGAGCAGATGGTTACAAAGTGGTTAACCCACTGGGCACAGGTAAATATTTAGGCGATTGCCAAATTTCTGCGTTTGCCGAGCGTTGTAATGACAAGTTAATCGGCGTGTTTAGCTACAAAGCAATTACCGATACTTATAAAGCCGATGAATTCCAAGATCCGGAAAAACCGTGGTGGGAAGACAATGTCGCGATCCGTCCGGCCTTCGGTGAAGACTACAATGGCCATGGTTCACATACCGCAAGTACAGCGGCAGGTAACGTGGTCGTTGACGTGCCGTTGCTAGGCAATTCTGGTGCGCAAGGCGATGGCGTGGATACAGGCTTCCATTTCCCTCAGCTTTCAGGTGTCGCGCCACATGCCAACATCGTTGCTTTCCAAGTGTGCTGGCCAGGTAGTGGTGGTGATCCTTACGCGGGTTGTCCTGGGGATGCCTTAGTTGCTGCGGTTGAAGACGCGGTTGCCGCTGGAGTTGATGTCATTAACTTTTCGATTGGTGGCTCTGAAGATTCACCATGGCAATCACCGTTAGAGCAAGCATTTTTAGCGGCGCATAATGCCGGTATCGTGGTTGCCGCAGCAGCTGGCAACTCAGGCACCGATGGCAATAGCGAAATTCTGGGACAAATCGACCATAGCTCACCTTGGTTGATGAACGTTGCTGCCTCTAGCCATAGCCGACATATTGATATTTCAGGCAAAACTATCACTGGTTTTACTGGCGGCGATTCAACGCCAGCAGAACTCACCGGTAAAAGTATCAGCGGGGAAGTGACTGGCCCAGTTGTCCTTGCGGAAAACTTTGGTAATAAACTTTGTACTGAGCCTTTTGCTGACGGCACTTTTACCCACAACGAAATCGTGGTGTGTGAACGCGGTGAAAATGCCCGTGTGGCCAAAGCGACTAACGTCAAAGCCGGTGGTGCCGGTGGTTTTGTGCTTTACAACACATCTTCGGATGACACCGTTGCCGAAGGCATGACCTTTAATGATGTATACCCATTACCCGGCATTCATTTGTCGGCAATCGATGGCGATGCATTAAAAGCTTGGTTAAGTTCTGGCGCAGATCATGTTGCAACTATTACTGCATCGGCAATCACTCGCACTATCGACCCAAGCCAAGCAGACATTCTGGCGAACTTCTCGTCACGTGGGCCCAGTACTTACGTGAAAGAGCATTTGATCCCAATGGTGTCAGCACCTGGGGTTGATATCTATGCGGCAAACTCTGATGACCAGCCATTCACTGCCGCCGGTAATTCCAGCGACTTCACGATGATGAGCGGAACGTCCATGGCGTCGCCACATGTCGCCGGTTCACTAGCGCTGATTAAACAAGCGCATCCAACTTGGTCTGCCGCAGAAATTCAAAACGCCTTGCAAATGACTTCGGAGCAAACGCTGCGTTACAAACCCTATAGCTGGGCGGAAGATTTCTTGGATGCAGGGACTTACCGCGCCGGCTCTGGCCGCATTAATGTGTTGTCAGCGATTAATACCGGTTTGACCATGCATGAATCTGTGGAGAACTTCCAAGCCGCAGATCCGGAAAATGGTGGTGCCGTGCGTCAGCTGAATATGCCGGAATTGGTGAATATGCAATGTCGCGAGACTTGTACTTGGATCCGGACTTTTACTGCAGTGCGTGACGGCGATTGGAAAGTGCAAACCGAAACCAATGAACTGAGTTTCGAATTGGCGGCAAGCCCAGCGCGTTTCAGTTTGAAAAAAGGCGAGACGCAAACTGTGGTGTTCACAGCAAAAATTTTAGACAGTCAATCCAATAGTCATAATTCGGAACAGGAAGTGCAGGGGGCCGTGCGCTTAACCGCGGATCAACCGAATATGCCGCCGGTGTATTTGCCGGTTGCGGTAAAATATACCCACGGTGCATTGCCTGAAGCATTGCAAATCACCATGAATCGCAGCGAAGGCAAACATCAACTGAATAATCTGGTGTTGCCTGAGATGACGCAGGGTGTCTACAGTGCTGCTGCCGCAGTGCCTGCGCAGTTGCGTTCAGTCACTTTGCCGCAAGATATTGATTTTTGTGGTTTTGCTTGCGACAAAGTCATTAGTGATTCGGAAGATGTCAGTGTGGTGCAAGTGCCAGCAGATACCGCGCGATTCGTAGTCGAGGTGCTGCGTCGGACCAATTCTACCGCCAAAGCGGATGAACCTTGGAACGCTGGTGATGCAGATGTTTACATCGGGATGGACGTCAATGGCGATGGTATTCCACAGTGGGATACTGAAGCGATCTGTATGTCGATTTCTGAGCAAGTCACTGATCACTGTAACATTAACAACCCACAAGCCGGTCAATACTGGGTAGTGGTGCATAACTTTATCCACGACAGCATGGTTCGTCGTACCGACAGTTATGACATTGCCACTGCTATTGTGCCAAAAGCTGTTTCGACTGATCTGCAATTAGTTGGTCCGGCACAACATGATGGCATGCAAGCGGCGTCGGCCACTGTCAGCTGGAACCTACCACAAGCGGCAGCAGGCGATTTGTTCTATAGCGTGTTGAATTTTGGATCTAACCCCAATCAACCGAGCAACATTGCGGCCGTGCCACTTAAACTGATTCGTGGTGGTGATGAAGTGAGTTTAGCAACGTCGCAAACTGCAGCACGGCCTGGGCAAGTTATTGATTTAAAACTGAGTATGATGGCAAACCTCGACGGTTATGACCGCCAGATCCAGTTGCAATCGCAATTGCCTGCAGGCGTTACCTTAGTGCCTGGGTCGGTGAAAGTGCCATCGTCGATGAAAGAAGGGTTAAGTGTTGCTGGCAATGGTTTTAGCTTCAAGACCACGCAAGAAAATGCTTTAAACCGTCCACGCTCATACAAAATCAGCACCAACCAAACCGATATGATGTGTAAAACCCCTGATTTTGGCCAAAGCCAACCCGGTCAATATGTCGATTTGGCTGAGTTTGGGTTTAATCCGCAAATTGGTGGCGACTGGAATGACAATACCGTGCTGGATTTAGCTTGGTATTATGGTCCTAACGCGAAAATGGCGCTATATAACAACTTTGACAATGCATCTTCGTCACAATTAACAGTCAGTCCAATGGGTTACCTGCAATTGGATCAAATGCCATTGTTCTTTCCACAACACTCAAGTTTGCCATTTGATGGTTTCCCTGATCAGCTTGTAGCACCGCTGTGGCGTGGTCTGTCTTGGACGCTCGACAATGGCTTAGACTCTGGCGTGTTACGTACCCCGTTAAACGTTGATTTGTGGGATCCAACCGCAACTTCCGGTATCAGCATGGGCTTCACTGGCGATGGCCGGATGATTGTCGAATGGGATAACGCCAGAACAACAGATACGGCGTACAACGAAGAAACCATGCAAGTTGATTACATCGACCGCGGTGATAACTACGACTTTGAAGTCATCTATAACCTGAATTACCTGCACGGCGAAGGAGAATACGAAATTGTGATGGCGTACGACCACCTTGATTTTGCTCAAGAAGCTGGGCTTGGGTCTATCGGTGTCAAAGGGTATGACGGCTTTAGAGCGTCGTTTGGTCCTGCGGCCGGGTACATTGGTAGTCAATACGCACTAAACAATCTGAAAGATAAGTTGGCAGACGATTTAGTGGTTTGTTACGACTATGTCGGGCCAGAAACTTCGGCGTTTGAGCTGAACTTTCAAGTGAAAGTGAATAATCAAGCGGCAGGTCAGGCGTTGCCAATCAGCTTTGTGGTAAATCGCGATGGTTTACCTGCAACGACGGTCACGCAAAATCTGGCGGTGAATGCCGATCTAAAAATCGGCGCGTTAAAAGACATGGTGGTGAATGAAGATTCTGGCTTCCAAACTATCAATGTCGCCTACTCAGACGATGACCAAATTGCCAACACCATTACCTTAACCGGCGATAATGTCGTTGCGGTGGTTGATGGTCACACGCCTGGCGCCAGTGTGCAGCTTAAACCTGTGGCAAATTTCAGTGGCACCACCACGGTCACTGTCACAGTGCGTGATAATGAAGTGAATTCAGATATGGCATCGACCACCTTTAAATTGACGGTGTTACCAACCGCCGATGCGCCAGTGGCGAAAGTCGCGAAGACCACTCTGAGCATTGCCAACGGGGCTACTGCAACCTTGGATGGTTCAAATAGCCAAGATGTTGATGGTGATGCGTTGGGCTATCAATGGACAGGCCCAGGTACAATTGCCAATGCCAATAAAGCGGTGGCGACGGTGTCTGGATTAGCTGCAGGAACTCATCAGTTTACGCTGACAGTGACTGATGGCACTCAAAGCAGTAGCACTACGATGGCGGTAACGGTCGCAGAGGCATTAGTTGTCGCACCAACCCCAGTGAGTAAACAAGGTGGCGCCGCGGGTTTTGCGCTGATGCTGTTGGTTCCACTTGCAGGGTTCCGTCGTCGCAATAAACGCTGATATGTAAAGTAGTGAAAACCAAACAGTTGCTTATGCAGCTGTTTGGTTATTATGCGAACTCGTTTAGCTGGCATTCAGTTATAAGCCTGCAACACAGATGAAATGTGAACTGTATGCATCGAGAAATAACTGGTCTGAACAGTTAAAAAGTGTGAAATTGTATGAAATTTGCCCTTGCCAAGAGTCGATTTGTTTTTGTACACTTTCGATAACTTCCTAGCGCCAGAATGTATAAGATGAGTCTAGGAAGTGGTTGCAAGTTGACCAAAATGCGCTGTACAGATTTAAAGCAGACCTTCAGACGGAATTGGCTGCATGACAATCTATGTTCTTAAAAACCGCCTTTTTTAAGGCGGTTTTTTTCATTTCTAGCATCCGCAACATAACTTTCTAGCCAATGCTCGGGTAAATAACCTTACTAAATTTGCGGCTAAGTTGCGGTTAACGGGATGAGATGGGTAAACAACTCCGGCGATATGCCAGTTTTTTCCGCGATATGCTTTAATTGTTTTGCCCCTCGTTCAAACCACCTTTACAATACAAAAATTCCGTCTTTGCACAATAGATATACTGCAGCGGTAAATCACATTGTCGCGTTCATCGAGCTGGAGATAGCCGAAAGTCGCGACCCGACAATTTAAACTAACCTAACTTAGAAGGATGTAGAAAGCCATCATGTTACTTTGGTTTGTTATCGCTTATTGGGTCATCTCAGTAGCCATCGGGCTCTGGGCTGCGTTGCGGGTAAAAAACACCGCAGATTTCGCCGTTGCCGGCCGGCATTTACCGTTTTATATGGTAACCGCCACTGTGTTTGCAACTTGGTTTGGTTCTGAGGCTGTGCTTGGGATCCCTGCGACTTTTATCGATGGCAATCTGCGCGATATCGTGGCAGATCCATTCGGCTCATCACTTTGCTTGATCTTGGTCGGTTTGTTCTTCGCCGCACCACTGTATCGGATGAAATTACTGACCATCGGCGATTTTTATAAACGCCGTTACGGTCGTAAAGTGGAAGTGCTGACATCATTAGCGATTGTCGTGTCGTACCTTGGTTGGGTCGGCGCACAAATTACCGCTTTAGGTTTAGTGTTTAATGTGGTTTCACAAGACGCAATCAGCATTGAAATGGGGATGTGGATTGGTGCCGTCACCATTTTAATTTATACCTTCTTTGGTGGTATGTGGGCTGTAGCCATTACCGACTTGGTGCAGATGGTGGTGATTGTTTTGGGCTTGCTATACATCGGCGGCGAAGTTTCAAGCATGGCCGGTGGTGTTGGTAATGTGATTGAACATGCGTCAGCAGCAGGGAAGTTTGAGTTTTGGCCGAGCATGGATTTGAAAGAACTCATCGCCTTTACCGCAGCAGCCTGTACCATGATGCTAGGTTCTATCCCACAACAAGATGTTTTCCAGCGCGTGCAGTCGGCGAAATCTGAACGGATTGCAGTCTGGGCATCGGTATTGGGTGGATCTTTGTATTTTGTATTTGCCTTTATTCCGCTGTTTATTGGTTACTCAGCAACGTTGATTGCGCCAGAGATGGTGCAAGAATTGATGAAATCTGACAGCCAAATGATCCTGCCGCAATTGGTGCTGCAACACATGCCATTCCTCGCGCAAGTGCTGTTTTTTGGTGCTTTGTTATCCGCTATTAAAGGTTGTGCTTCAGCAACATTGCTGGCGCCTTCAGTATCTTTTTCGGAAAACATTTTAAAACCTATGCTGCCGAAACTGACCGACAAGCAACTGTTGTTAATGATGCGGATGGTCACGTTAGTGTTTACCGGTTTCGTCATGATTTATGCGCTTAACACCGAAGCCACAATTTTTGGCATGGTAGAAAGTGCGTATCAAGTGACTTTGGTGTCGGCGTTTGTGCCCTTAGCTTTTGGTGTTTACTGGCGCCGAGCGACCAACCAAGGTGCTCTGGTGTCGATTGCCGCCGGTGTCACTGTTTGGTTAGGCACTATGTTCTTAGGCCCTGAAGATCCGTTTATTCCTGCGCAATTCGCTGGTTTGTTGGCTAGCCTTGCTGGGATGATTATCGGTTCGTTAATGCCACAATATGTGCCACACAATCATGCGATCCACGACGAATTACATCGTGGTGAACACGCGCATGAAGCGCTAGCAAAGGCCGAGTAATGGAACGAACAAAGGCTGGTTTTCCAGCCTTTGTTCACTAAATGCAGAAGGAAGTGCCAGTGCGTCAGCTGTCCACAATCGTGAGTCTGTTGGTGATATTGGCACTTTGTGGCAATCTTTGGTGGTTGTCGCAGCGCCAAAGTAGCGCCCCTGCAGTCCTGCAATGCCAAATCCCAATCCGCTGGCGCTTAGCCAATGTCGATGAAAAATTTAAACTTAGTCAGCAACAAGCCTTGGATGCGATCCGTTTGGCTGCACAAGCGTGGAATCAACAACTGGGGTTAGTGGCGTTTGTCGAGGATCCACAAAGTGGTTTCCCCATCAATTTCATTTACGATGAGCGACAGCAACAACTGTTAGCTAACCAAAGACTTGCGCGAAATGTAGGGCGTTATGATGAATATCTGCAACAGCTCGCCACAGATTTAACCGCGTTAAGCTCAGAGCATCAGCAGCAATTACAGAGTTTTAACCAACAAAAGCAGCAACTTTCTGCAGAAATTGCCGCGGGTGCAGTTGAGCGCAGTCGTATTCAGCAGCAACAAAAAGAGCTGCAATTGCTGGCGGATGGTCTTAATGCCCTCGCAGAAAAAATAAATGACAAAAACCGGCACTATCAAGAAAGTTTGCAAGATCGCAACAAGTTGCTGCAAGATGCTGCACCTAGCGGTAAAATCGCCGAAGTTGGCTTGTTGTTGCGCACCGGATCTTTGTTAGAGATGCGGATTTTTGCCTATCGAGATGAGGCAATTTTGGTGCGAACGCTGACCCATGAATTTGGGCACGCGCTCGGCCTCAGTCACTTGCCAGAGACGGACGCCATCATGCATGACATGCTCAGTGCCGAGCAGAACCTCCTGACCCCTGCGGACGTGCAAGCCGCACTCAAGCTTTGCGATAATCGCATATAACTCGGCATTAACGACTGTCGAGCTGTACCAAAGTGTTATGTCTATTTTTTCATCACTATTGCAGGCTGTTGTTCCCACTTTTGTTTGGAGATAGTCGATGAAATTAGTGTCATTTATTGCGCTTATTGTGCTGCTCGCCACCAAATCAGTTTCTGCTGCTTGTGTTGATAATGTTGTGTTAGTGCATGGCAATACAGCAACGCCATCAAGTTGGAACAACACCTACAACTATCTAATTGCTAAAGGTTATACCGCGGCACAAATTTACAGACCTGCTTGGGGATCAAGCAGCTGTGCCGCCTGCAATGACCACAGCGGCAGCGAAGAAACTCCGGTCCGAAATGCTTTAACAAGCGCCCTAGCAAATTCTTGCACCGGCAAAATTGATGTGATTGGTCATTCTATGGGGGCGACGCTGGCGGCGCAGCAAATCAATAAATTGGGCATTTCAGTGCAAGTTGATGCCTTTGTTGGCATCGCTGGTGGCTTTCGCGGGCTACTTAGCTGTGGTGTTTACCCGTTTCAGGTGCTGACCAGCACCTGCGGTGCACAGGGTTTATCGGTAGGCAGTCCTTTACTGACCGGGCTCTATGGCGCGCGATTTGGCCAACGGGTGTATTCAATAAAAAGTTATATCGACCAAGTGGTCTGCGCGACCGGATCTTGCTTAGTTTATGGTGTGCATAGCAGCAGTATTTGGAACGAAAATGCCAGTTACAATGTCGCGACCGGCCATTTTGGTTTGCAAACAGATACCGCGAGTACCCAATATACCTTAATCCGCTAATTTAGGCGGTTGGTAGCAGAAGCGTGGAGTTCTTTAAGGTAATTGCGTATGATAGCTCGCTTACAATGAGTTGAAATGGAATTTGGCTGTTGAAATTACTCCACGCAGGCATGTTGTCCTCGTGCCTATTTGTCGCTGCTATTGCCGGTGCTGCTCGCTTAGTTGATGAGCAATCGCCTACGGGCACTGCTGCTATGCAGTCGGCAGCGGCAAATTCTGCCCCTATGCTGTCACAGCAAACCGCAGCAAAAACTGCTCAGGCATGGCAAATCCCGGATCCCCGTTTTTTTGCGGTTACCGCTCTAAGCGTGGATCGACCAAAAGCTGCGGTTGCTGAACTCGATCGCTTATTGGCAAACCCAAGTAGCACCAAATCGCAAAGAGCTGAGTTATTACTGATCAAAGCTTGGGCACTTTTTTATGCTGGTGACTGGGCTGAAGTGCCAACAACGCTTAATCACGGCATGACGCTGGTCGACCAGAAATCGTTGCTGATCCAATACTATCGGCTGGCACAGGCCAATTTTTTTAGTGCAGTAGGCGAAACCCAACAAGCGTTTAGTTTGTTGGATGCCGTTGGTCAATATCTGAAATTGGTGCCACACCCAGAATTGCAACTTGTGCATCTGCAAATTTCCGCCCAATTACATCAAGATGCCAAAGACTATGACATGGCATTGTATTTTTACTTGAAGTTATTGGACGAGTTAAATAGCGCCGCTAACCCGCTGCCGCTGTTTAGTGCTGATCGTGGCACAGTGCTGCGCGGATTGGCGTTTGTTTATTACATGCTTGATGACAAAGTTTTGGCTGAACGCTATTTGTTTTCGGCAGAGCAACATGAACCAGCCACTCATCGTGTCGCACTGGCTGAAATTGCTTGTCTTCGAGGTTATCAGTTGCAAAATACCGCGGCGGATACTGGGGCTCAAGCGTTGTTATCAATGTTAGCGCAGGCAAAGAGTCAACAGGAGCTGTACTGCAGTCCATTTGCTTATGCAATTCTATCGCAGATTTATCAAAATAAACTGCAGCATCCGGCGGCGCTGACCGCAGCACTCAAAGCTACGGAGTTGGTGAAACGCGAAAACCCAGATCTGTATTTATATGCTTGGTATAACCTGGGGTATTTGTACCTGCAGCAAAATCAGCCGGATCAGGCACTACAAGTGATTACCCAACTTGAACAATTTAATAAAACCTTGCCGGAAAATGTCAATCGCTCTGGGTTGTTGTATCTGCAAGCGGCGTATGCACAAGCAAACGGCGACTACCAACAAGCGTTAATCCACACGCAAAGTTATTATAAGCAAGAGTTGGCCAGTATCGCCGAAAGTAATATTCGCAATATCGCGCGGTATCGTTATTTATACGACCAGGAAAAAAGTGCAGCGCATAGCAATAAACTGCAATTACAAGCTGAAATATCGGCCGCAGCGTTGGCAACGCAGCAGTCGAATCAACGAATTTATTTTGCCGGAACCGCCGTCGTCTTTAGTTTGTTACTCGGCATTTGGTGGTTCCATCGGCGCAGCAGAGCTTGGCAGCATCAAGCATTTCAGTTGCAAATGATTGATCCTTTAACCAAATTACCAAATCAAAATTTCCTAGCGCAACACACGCCACAATTGGTGGCGATGGCGCGGCGCTATCAGTTTGAGCTTGCGATGGTGGTGTTAGAGATTGACGAATTAACTGCGCTGGAGCGGCAGTTTGGCGAACAGGCAATTAGTCTTGTGGTGAAAGAGTTTGCCGCACTTTGCCGGCAGCATTTGCGTGAAACAGACCAGCTCGTGCGATTGTCGGGTGGACATTTTGCGATGGTTCTGCCCTACAGTGATGATGCGGCGACTTTCGCCGTGCTGAATAAATTACAAGCCGAATGTGCGTTGGCAATCTCTCCGTTATTACCAAAACCGCGGTTGATTAGCTTTTCCGCGGGCATCCAATTTAGCTCGCAGCAGTCAGATCCGGTGCTATTAGTGCTTGAGGCCGAGCGCGCACTGAGTTTGTCTGTGGTTGAAGGTCGCGGCAAGTTAACGAAATTTATGTTGTAGTGACTAAGTCTAAAATCAGGGCCGCCATGTGATGATACTGGCTGGCCCGATTTTGTTGTTGCCCAATTTTGTTGTTGAGTGCAGATAGTTCGCTTGCGAGTGACCCACTGCACTTCATCTAGCTGCGCTTAACCTAAGCGGTAGTCTGCACCGTCTTTAGCAGTAAACCGCTGTTGACGGCGGGCATAAGTCGGTTGCAACTGACCCATAATCATTGAAAACCAGCGGCTGCCTTGCTCGTCTTGCAGTTCCAATTGCACATCATCAATGCCTGCATGATCTTTGCAACCTTGTGCGCCGCTGCGGCAGATAGTCAGTTCCACATGGCGGCCGTTGTCGTTTAACAACAGACTTTGTGGCTTCTCGCGGCTGCCTGCTAACGCAACAAACTGCGCAGGATTTTGCAAACCGCTGTTGCTGCCATCGGCAAAAAACGCCAACAGGTGTTGGTAGTACACCACGTAACTGCAGACATCTTTATGCGAACCGGTTGCCAGTGGAAACACTTTGTCTAAAAAGCCTTTGGAGTAATCCAAAATTTGACGCAGGTGGCTGTCGTTTAACGCGCTAATTGCACTGATTTCCTGACGGATAAAAGCATCTATTGGCGTT